>Ga0138256_10002518_pt1 | contig 19649 bp, 16 predicted proteins | sample KNB2016incub_MG_FD_105486 | JGI IMG/M metagenome (GOLD analysis project Ga0138256, IMG submission 105486) | Active sludge microbial communities from wastewater in Klosterneuburg, Austria - KNB2014incub_MG | ecosystem: Engineered > WWTP > Activated sludge > Unclassified | place: Austria... | reverse complement strand
CGAGCCGCGTTGTAATGCCGCTGACCAACGTACTGCGGATCCAGAAGTCGACTGGACGATGCCAACGGGTCGATCGCCGGGTAAATCCCCTTTTCAGAAATTCGTCGTTCCAGATAAATGAACGCATCCAGGTGAGCAAACGCCGTTGCCGGTGCGGGGTCGGTTGCGTCGTCCGCCGGTACGTAAACGGCCTGCACGGATGTAATAGCCCCGTTCTTCGTCGAGGTAATACGTTCCTGAAGTTCACCGAGCTCAGTACCAAGCGTTGGCTGGTAACCTACTGCCGACGGCATACGTCCCAGCAACGCTGACGTTTCTGAGCCGGCCTGCGAAAATCGGAAAATGTTATCGACGAATAACAGAGTGTCCGCTCCGGTGGCATCGCGAAACCATTCCGCCATCGTCAAAGCAGACAAGGCAACTCGCAGACGAGCACCCGGTGGTTCGTTCATCTGACCGAACACCATGCATGTCTGTTCAATCACCGATCGATCTGTCGTGCCGATCTTGGTTTCCTGCATTTCCAGCCAAAGGTCGTTTCCTTCGCGAGTTCGTTCGCCCACTCCGGCGAAGACAGAGTAGCCTCCGTGGGCACTCGCAATACGAGCGATCAATTCCGTAAGAATCACGGTCTTACCGAGACCAGCTCCCCCGAATAATCCCGCTTTCCCACCGCGAACGAAGGGAGTCAGCAGGTCAATCACCTTAATCCCTGTTTCAAAAACCTCGGCCTTTGGGCTGAGGTCTTCCATCAACGGAGGGCGACGGTGAATCGGCCAGCGTTCTTCATAGTCCACAGGTCCGCGACCATCAATGACATCACCGAGCACGTTGAAAACTCGGCCCAGCGTGGCCTTCCCCACCGGCACAGATAAAGGCTTGCCGGTATCGATCACGTCCATGCCTCGGCACATGCCGTCGGTATTCCCCAGAGCCACACAGCGGACCCGGCCACCGCCGAGATGCTGCTGAACTTCTCCGGTGACTTTAACTTTGTTGCCCTTGACATCGGCTTCAATCAGAACGGCGTTGTAAATATCCGGGAGATGCTCTTCCGGAAACCGGGCATCAAACGTCGATCCAATTACTTGAGAAACTTTACCTGCTGTCATGGTCTCGCTCATGGGTCATTCGCCCCGTGATTGCTGTTTCAAAAACGTAAATAATTAGCCCAGTGCTGCCGCACCACCGATAATTTCTGCCAGTTCCGACGTGATCCCGGCCTGTCGAGCACGGTTGTACTGTTGCTTCAGATTGCCCGCCATTTCGTCGGCATTCTCTGTCGCCCCCTTCATGGCCACCATGCGGGCGATTTGCTCACTCACAGCGGCATCGAGGAAACACTTAAAGAGTTTTGCCCGGAAAGCAGCTGGCACAATCTCGGCCAGAATCTCCTGAGCAGACGGAAGGAACTCGTAGTCAATTCCCGCTTCAGACTTTGTTTCTGTGCCACCGTCCAGACTGCCGATCGGCAGCAATGTTTCCACAACGGCAAACTGTTTCGAAGACGTCACAAACTGAGTATACGCAACGTCAAGGCGATCTATGCGTCCGGCAATGAAGTCTTCCACATAGCGGTTTCCTAATTCCTCAACTGCCGCAAACGACGGCTGGTCCTCAAAGGTTGTGTACTGCGTATGAATCGGGATTTTCTGGTAGTTCAGGAATTTGATCCCGCGTTTTCCAGAAACTTCCAGCTGAAACTCGATCCCTTTTTCCTTAAGGCTTCGAACATGAGCCACCGACTGTCGCAGAACACTCGCGTTGTATCCTCCACACAGACCTCGATTCGCGGTCAACACCAAAAGGACGCTGCGTTTCTCTTCCGCGCGACGTTCAAGCAATGGATGTGAGAACTTCAGGTTGGCCCGTCCCAAATCACCTACAATTTCAGAAATCTTGCGGGTGTATTCGGCGGCCTCGGTTGCGCGATCCATTGCTTTCTTGAAGAGACTTGTCGCGATCAGCTCCATCGTGCGCGTAATCTTGCGGATATTGCGCACCGCCTTGAGCCGTTTGACAAGTAAGCGTCTGTTAGCCATGAATCAAGCCACAATTTAATAGAATGGACATTCCTGTCCGTCATTACGAATGCACAGGAACCGAAGTTAATCCTTCGACGCCAGTCGCGCCACAAACGCTTCCAGAGCCTTTTTCAACAAGCCTTCAACCTCTTCCGTCAAAGCCGCTTCACTAATGAGTTTGTCACGCATATCCGCGTGCTCGCTCAAGATAAACTCATGCAGCTGCCGCTCCGTCTCCTGCACCTTGTTCACTGGAACTTTGTCAAAATAGCCCTTGGCACCTGCATAGATTGCAACGACCTGGTCTGCGACATGCAAAGGACCGTATTGAGGCTGCTTCAGCAGTTCCACCATGCGATAGCCGCGATCGAGCTGCGATTGAGTGGCTTTGTCGAGTTCCGTACCGAGCTGAGCGAATGCTTCCAATTCACGGAACGCGGCGAGGTCGAGTCGCAGACTTCCGGCGATCTTCTTCATGGCCTTGTTCTGAGCGTTACCGCCCACGCGACTGACCGAAACACCGACGTTGATAGCTGGGCGAATGCCTTTCCAGAATAAATCCGATTCCAGATAAATCTGACCATCCGTGATCGAAATCACGTTGGTCGGGATGTAGGCTGAAACTTCGCCCTCGAGCGTTTCAACAATCGGCAATGCCGTCATCGAACCTCCGCCAAGCTCGTTGTTGAGCTTCACCGCCCGTTCCAGTAATCGACTGTGGCAATAGAACACGTCACCAGGGAACGCTTCGCGCCCAGGAGGTCGACGCATCAGCAAAGAAAGCTGGCGATAAGCGACGGCCTGCTTCGAAAGGTCGTCATAGACCACCAGTGTGTGCTTGCCCTGATACATGAAGTACTCAGCCATCGCAGCACCGGCGTACGGCGCAAAATACTGGACCGGGGCCGGGTCGGCACTGCTCGCTGCCACAACAATGGTATAATCGAGTGCCCCATTCTGACGCAGAATCTCTACCACACCTGCCACCGAAGAGCCACGCTGACCACAGGCCACATAGACGCAGATAACGCCTGTATCCTTCTGATTCAGAATCGTGTCAATTGCAATTGCAGTCTTACCGGTTTTGCGGTCACCGATGATCAGTTCGCGCTGTCCGCGTCCAATCGGTGTCATCGCGTCGATGGCTTTGATTCCGGTCTGCAGCGGCTCTCTCACCGGCTGACGTTCCGCCACTCCAGCTGCCTGCCATTCGACGGGTCGCGAATCGGAAGTGATGACGGGGCCTTTGCCGTCGAGCGGATTGCCGAGCGGATCGACAACGCGTCCCAACAGCGCCTCGCCGACGGGCACCGACAACAGCTTGCCGGTCGATCGAATCTCGTCGCCTTCCTTGATTTTCAGGTAATCCCCGAGAATCACGACGCCGACGCTGTTTTCTTCAAGGTTAAACGCAAGGCCGCGCGTGCCGTTCGAGAATTCAAGCATCTCGCCCGACATTGCCGTCGATAAGCCGGTGCATCGGGCAATCCCGTCACCGACTTCAATCACGCGACCAACTTCTGCGGTCTGAATCTGACCGCGAAAGTCTTCAATCTCCGTCTGGATGACTGAAGCGATCTCGTCCGCATTGAATTTCATTGATTGCTTTCTCCGCCAAACGACCCCTGAGCTGCTTTAGCCGGGATCGCAGGGATGAATCATAAACTGTATCACCGACCTGCAGGATTACGCCGCCGATCAACGCAGCATCGACAGTTTCCTGCAGCAGGGGTTCAAACCCCAGCTTACTTTGTACCTGTTCACAAATCTGCGACCGTGAACCTTCTGACAGCGGCCTGGCACTGAGAACCTTCACCCGCCGCTTTCCCGCCGCCTCTTCCTGCAGTCTGCCAAGCACATTCTGAATCATCGGCAGCATCGTGATCCGACCATGCCGAACAAGCACCCGCAAAAAATTCGCGAAGAATTCTGACGACTTCGGAGCGAACACGCGATCCACAATCGCCAGCTTTTCGTCGCGCCCCACAGAATCAGAAAACAACACTTCTTCGAACTGTGGATAATTCGCCAGCACATCATCAACGAGAGAGTTCAGTTCTTCTTGCGGATTCGTAATCTGATGTTGCGCAGCAGACGTCATGTACGAACGAGCGTACATCGTGGCAACAGCCAGCGCGCCGGGATCTTCCAGCACACTTTCAGTACGACGTTTTACACTTGACTCAGTCATGACAATCCTCGAAGACGGCCCACAACAGCCCGACTTCTGAACTCTGTAAATTCATCCCGTTGCCGCGGAAACCTGAACCAACCTTCCCCCGCAAGCCATCCGAAGACTTGCCAACGAGGGTCTTCGCTCAACTCAGTGACCAATCGCTTCGAGCGCCTGACCCACAAGACGATCCTGATCACCGTCCTGCAACGCACGCCCAAGAACATGCTCCGTGGCCAGCAAGACCTGAGAATTCATCTGTGTGAAGACTTCAGCCAGCGCGGTATCCTTTGCCTGCCGGATATCGTCTTTGGCCCGATCACGAATCGCTTCGACTTCACGCTTTGCGTTGGCCATCAAATCCTGACCGGTGCGTTCCGCATCGCGTCGCGCTTCCGCCACCATCTCCTGCACGGTTCGTTCAGCGTTCTTCAGCTTCTGTTCGTACTCAGCCAGCAACGCCTGGGACTTTCGTCGATCTTCCCCAGCGTCACTGATTGCCTGTCGAATTCCCGCTTCACGTTTGTCCAGACCTTCGATCATCGGAAGCCATGCGAACTTCTTCAGAACAAAGAGAAACAAGACGAATACGATCACGGACCAGAGTGCCAGATCAGTCGTAAACGACATCGGAGGACCGTTTTCGCCGCCCCCATGATCACCTGTCGGCGCGTGATCACCTGTCTGCCCATGACTGTTCGTGCCCTCGTTGTGATCGGCTGGAGCAGAGACTTCGGTTTTGCCGTGCTTTGACTCAGCAGTCATGCCTTCGTCACCGTACACCTCTCCGACGGGAAGACACAAAAATGCCCCAACGGAAATGCAGACAGAAAACGCTAACCACGCAGTAAATGATCTACACATCTCAGCACCGCACCAGAGAAGGAACCCTCAACACCTAATACAAACACGAAGGATTCGATGCAGCGTTTAGGTAGACTTAGCCACGAGACAAACGATCAGCGCGAAGAATGTCGCACCTTCGATCAGAGCGGCCGCGACGATCATCGCACCGCGGATGTCACCAGCGACTTCCGGCTGACGAGCCATGCTCTCCACAGCGGCGGCACCAATCTTAGCAATCCCGAAACCAGCACCCAGCAAGACGAGACCGGCACCAAAAGAGCCGGAAAAGCTGATTGAAGTGCCAGTGGTCTCCTGTGCCATCGCAGGCACGGACATCACCACAAATGCGGCCAGAACCAAACAGGCCAATCGAACAAATCGACTCACGTTAGAACTCCTCTCGGTACAGTAACGTCGCAGACCAGGAAACAACCCATGCGGGTAACTTGCCTGTCGTGCATCCAAAAGTTAAACCCAAACCACCAAAACCAGATCAATGCTTGTGAACCGCTCCCGCGATGAAAATGGTCGCCAAAAAGGCAAACACATAAGCCTGCAGAAACGCCACAAACAATTCAAGACATCCAATAAACACCTGACCAATAATGCTCCCGAACGTCACAAGCCCCCAAATCGCGGTAATCTTGTCCGACCCTTGAGCAGCCTGAGCGATGAAGCCGAGGATGACAGCAATAACAGTGTGCCCACCCATGATATTGGCGAACAAACGAACGGCAAGCACTGAGTGCTTGATGAAAAATCCAAAAATTTCAATACCAAAAATACCGAACGTCAGCACCACGCCAAACGCTCCGGGCAAGCCCGTGTCCGGCATCATATTTCCAAAGAAACCGCGAGGCCCCATCGCTCGGAACCCAAAAAACACGGTCGCAACGAATGCGGAAACAGCCAGTACACCGGTAACGTTGAGATTACCGGTCGCGGACCCCAACGAGGGAATTGCCCCCAACAGGTTGCAGATCAGGATATAAAAGAAACAACTCCAAATGAATGGAAGATACTTGTCTGCGGGATGTTTCGCCCCGCAATTGGTTGCCGGGCAATACACATGCGGCTCATCAACATGATCCGCGTGCGTATCAATTTCAAGATTGCCATGATGATCTTCATGGTGCCCCGAATCATGCTCGCCAATTGTCGGCCGCACCACTTCATCACGAATGAATAAAGCGAGCGTTTCCCAGAAGTTCCAGAATCGTCCTGCTGCGGGTTGCCCTGTCCGAATTCGACGGGCAAGCCCCCGAAAGATAATCAGCACAAGAACCGCCGCCACGACCTGCAACACCATGAATTTCGTTAACTGAAAACCGCAGATGTTCGGTAGCAAGAAGTCCAGCGCTCCGTGCCCGTGCGCATCCGCATAGCCGCCGGGAACGTCGAACCCGACTGCATCACGAACGTGATGAAAAACATCTTCCTCGTGTTCGTTGTCTAGAAACATGATTCCGGGAAATACCTGCAAATCTTTTCGAAACTCGGAAACAAATAACGCTTAACAAACAATTCAGGCGTCACGTTTTTGGGGACGGCCAAGAACGGTCTCTGCAGCAAGCGCCAGCAAATAGAATCCGATCAGCCAGCCGAAGAAATCAGCCACCCCAATTTCAGGACGCCACACAACTACAACTAAGGCAACGGCACCCACCAACCCAATCCGCAACAGCGTCTGAACCAGCATGGCCACTAAATCATTTCGGAAGATAGCGAGTCGAGACAGGAAAACAACAATCCAGCCAGGCACTAAGCAACAAATCGCCGCAAGCGACATCCAGGCAATACCCGAGTGACCTCGCAACATCCGTGCAGGCCAGAAACACAAAACCCAACCCACCGCAATCACGAACGTCAACCACACCGCAGCCCTGAGCCCACCAGTTAAAGGCGAAACAGTCACCTGGATTGACTCTCCTCACTGCTGGACACTTGCTTTTTCTTTTCCGCTGACTCTCGATCCAGTCGTCGCAAGAGAACCCGCAATGAGGCTCCAGCGGCGACAAAACCCAGACACGATCCAATGATCGTCAATACCGGTGACCAGCCGAACTTACTGTCCAGCCAATAACCACCGCCCGCCATCACCGCCATCGACATTGCCGCAGAAATAATCTCATGAGCTGTACGATAACCCTGAGCAATCTGCGATGCAGTATCCTTCCTCTGCTGAGTGGACCTGGACCCTCTTTCAGACATCGAAAAAACGTCCTGCAAGTCGCTTCCGTTCCCCCTGACCAATTCTCTCCTGGCGGTTGGGGCGGGAGTGTAGGAGCGTGACAGAATTGAGTCAAAGAGGCACGTTCTTGCTCACGCCGTTTCCCGGTATCGGGATGTAACCTCGTTCGGTTGGGAACAACCCACTGACAAGTTCGACTCTTGTGTCGCTCCGTATCTAATGAGTCACTGATGTCGATCCCATCTCCACAGATCTGATTGAGGTCACCGAGCTCACAATTTCCTTCCAAGTTGGCAGATTGGGGGGATTCACTTGAGTCGTCGTGGACAATCCACCTACACTCTAATGACAGAGATTTCTGAATTCTCGCCGTCGATCATCGCATCAGACGCATCAACGGTGACGGGCGGTTGTATTCGCAACTCAGGAATGGATTCAGAGCATATTCACAGGAGTCGTGCCGTGAGATTTCGATCCCGAGCAAAATCCAAAATAGACTCGCTTACCCGCAGCCAGCGCCGCATGACGATTCTGGTTATTGGAATCGGACTGATTGTGCTGATCGTGTCCGCCACCGGAAAGTCTCGTTATGTGACAGACCTATTTTCGAGCCCACCAGCGACGGTGCCCCAGGCACCCGATTTGAGTCGCAGTTTGCTGGGAACCGAAACGCTCCGTTCCGACGAATTCATTGTTGTTCCTTCCGGATCAAATGAAGTCGTCAGCAAGTATTCGTCCATGCTGGATCGTGAAGGGATTGCGGAGATGGAGACCGCAGAACCAGATTTGACCTCCGGCGCTCCGAGGATTCCACTCATCCTGACACGCACGATTCGTGACGATGTGCTGGGAGTGCGATCGACTGAAATGGCAGCATGGTGTGGTGGACTGAGGCTGGCACAGAAACTGAAAAAAGACGACCTGAACACTCTTCCGGAGGGCCAGTTCACGCTGTTCATGGATTCGCCGGAGTCATGTCGCGGTCGCGCTTACACGTTGCGAGGTCGGTTGCGCAAGATGACGCCGTTTACGATCGATCCATCCTCTGAATCCTTCGGACTGAGGACTGCGTACGATGCCTGGATTTCAACTCGGGATTCCGGCAATCAACTGGTGCATGTCATTGCCGTATCGGCCGATCCAAAAATCCCCAATCCGGAAACCGCTGGCAAGGACGGCCCGGATGTGGAACTGACTGGCTTCTTTTTCAAACGCGAAGGATACGCTGCCAAAGGTAAGTCCGGCGAAGGTGAACTTGCGCTCACAGCCATGTTTCTTTCCGGTAAAATTCGCCTCATGCCTCCGCAGATGATTGTCACTCGAGCATCCGAAATGACTCCATGGCTGACCTGGCTCGGAATTGGCATTTGTTGTGGCGTGACTTTGCTGGTCTGGCAGTTTCAGATCTCGGACAATCGATTCCGTGGGACGCGCACGCACCAGCTCACAACGCTGCCTGTGCGGGCGTCATTCGACGGGGTCGAAGTGCTGACAATCGAGCAGGCTTTGCAGGAAATGCAGGACTACGCTCGACGTTCGTCGCCGGATACGGGCTTGATCTCCTGAGGCAGTTGCGCCGACTCATAGCCGAACTCGTGAGAGTTCGCAGCAATCTATAGTCAGGCTGGTGAGAGTTCGGATTCACAATGCAGCGTCATACTCCACGCGGTTAATAAGTGACTTGTTTTTGAAGACGCGGATGGTTTTGAACAGTCCCGCCAAACTCAATCTGTTTCTTGAAGTGTTGAGGAAGCGTCCTGACGGCTTTCACGAACTGGAAACCGTCATGCTGCGAACCCAATTCTGTGATCAGCTGACGTTTCAATTGACGTCGTCGTCAGAGCTCACACTTGCTTTCAGCGACGCAACACCCGCTGACATGCGAACCGGCGTCCCTCTCGACGAACGCAATCTTGTCCTGAAAGCTGCCCGAGCGCTACAGACGCTGTCCGGCACGAACTTGGGTGTTCACATCATCCTGCACAAACGCATTCCGCCGGAATCCGGATTGGGCGGCGGTTCGAGTAATGCAGCGACGGCACTGCTTGGATGCCGCGAACTTTGGAAGCTGGATGTTTCCGACGCTCAGTTGCATAACATCGCAGCGTCGCTGGGAAGTGATCTCAACTTTCTACTCAGCGGCGCGTCGGTCGCCGTGTGCCGTGGCCGAGGAGAACTTGTCGAACCGATTCCGCTGGCGCGTCGGCTGTTCTTCGTGGCGTTGCGGCCACGCAGTGGAAATTCGACTGGGGCCGTATTTTCTCGAACGCAAATCCCCGAAACGCCACGTTCATCGCGCTGCCTCGCAGATGCTCTGACCTCCGGCGACGGCAATCTTCCACCGCTGCTCTTCAATCGCCTAACCGAGGCCGCCACAATCCTCAACCCTGCGATGGCGACCTTGCTGAATCGTATCCAGCACATCATGCGTCGTCCCACCTTCATGTCCGGCAGCGGTTCAACGGTTTTCGTCGTCGCCAAAAGTTGCAACGACGCACAATCGGTCGCGAGGCAACTGGAGAAAACATGTCGCCGCCCGGTTTGGATCCTGGAGGGCGGGCCAGCGGACTGACAGCCTCTCAATGATGCCGCAAATTCTTGTGGCATTTCTGGCTGAATGAAAGGGTCGGGAGTCTTTTTCGGAGAGTCGCATGGTGAAAAACGCAGACGTTTCCGTCCGCAAAAGACTCCCGACCCTCTGCCCACACCTACGGCAATGTTGTCTACGATGTGCTTGCCTGAATCGCGGATCGGTATCAAACTCCGTTCACACCTTTGAGAGCGTCCTGCATCGTTCCCACGTAAATCATAAAGATCCGGAAGATGAAGACGATGATCAGGATCACAACCGACAGCCAAATCGCTCCGCTGAACAAAGCCGTGAGACGATTCATCGCGCGGCGGGCTTCGTCGTCGAACAGGTGACTCAGACGATCCAGTTGTTCGGGAATCGTCCCGGTCTGTTCGGCGGTATCGACAACCTGCAGATATTCCAGGGGAAACAACTTCGACGCCGTCAGCGCGTCTGTAAACGATTCGCCACTTTTCAATTCGTCCCAAATTAGCGCGTCGGCCGCGATGAACGCACCATTTGCTGTTGCCTTGAGGCTGCAATCCAGCGACGGACGAATGCTCATCCCTGCCTGTTGCGTCAGCGCGAAGCACCAGGAAAATCGAGAGATCGCAAACGACTGCATGCACTTGCCGATCACCGGGACTTGCAGCAGAAACGGATGCAGTAACATTTGACCGCTCGTGTTGTTGGCCGCAAACTTCCAGACAAAAAACAGCCCCGCAGCACCGACCAGCCAGCCTGTGAACCATGTCATGGCTCCGCTGGTCCCGTACAGTCCCAGGCCGATCACATCAAACGGCTCGCCACCCTGCTGTGATGGCAACATGCCCAGAACGAAAATCAGCAATCCCACGATTCCAATCGCGGCCACCAACTGAATCACCGGCCATGCAATCGCGGCGCGGAATTCGCGAACCTGCGCCACGCGAGCTTCGTAGTAGCGAGCCAGTGACGCAAACACATCCGGAGCCGTGCCGGTCAACTCGCCGACATTCACCAGGTCGCGAAACAGAGGCGGGTACAGGTCACCCTCCTCGTTCAGCGACTCCGCCAGAGACGAACCGCCGGCAATCGACCGCTGCACACGTTCGACACTCGGGGTCAGCCTGGAATCACCGGACTGCCGCGACGACGTCTGCAGCGACTTGCGGATTTCCACTCCCGCTTCCAGCATTCTGGCCATCGAACGGCTGAAGGCTGCCAAAGCCTGAGATGAGATTTGACGATTGCGCAGCATTTGGACTCCGACACTTCAACCCGATTCCCGTTGAGGCCCGTCATGGAAACGGCCCCCTGTTTCATCGCGGCAATTGACCAGCGTCTTCATCCCGCAGATTGCACAGTGTACCGGGCATCGACGCAAAATCAGAGTATGATGCATTCGTCGTAGAATTTCGACTTGATTTGGGATGTGATGTTCACAGGGGTGCCCCGCAGGATCACTCGTGACTGCATTCGTCGCCACGATCCGCGAAGTTTTTCCGACTGGGCTGACTTTGATCATCGTTTGCACCACAGTGATGTTTGCCTCTTGATTCCCCACAAAGCCTCGATTTGACACAATGTTGTACGACGGATTGTCAGAACGTCGGTTATGCTGTGCAGTACTGGCGGCGATCCGCATCGTCCGCATGACTGTAGGTTCGGAGTGATCTTATGCAACGACTTGTAGCGCTCAGTGGTATTGTTCTTATCTCCGCAATCCGCTGTCTTTCGTCGGTCGCGGCGGAACCCGTTCCCCCAGAGCAGCTGGCAGTCGTCATGGAAGCGTGGCGAAGCGGTGATCTGAATGGAGCACAAGCTCATCTGACGGACATGATTGAGTCTGGTACGCTTGACGCGCGAGTGTATTACTACCGGGCGCTGGTTTCAGAACAGCTCGGCCGTGACATCGACGCCGACCTCAAGGCGGCCGCGAAGCTCGAAGCGGAGACAAGTTCGACTCGAGCCGTGAATCGGGCTTTGGAAAATGTTCAGGGGCCAACCCGGGCAAAGATTGAAAAGTTCCGCGTTGCAGCGCGAGCGAAACTAAAATCCGATCCGGCGGCGGAAGCGCGCAAAGCCGTTTTCCGCGAAGGCATGGAAGCCCGCAGCCTCGGCGATCTGCCGATGGCCCTGGAAAAATTCGATGCGGCGCTTGCCGATGGCGGCACAGATCCGCGTACGTTCTATCTGCGTGGTGTGGTCCTGGCGGAAATGGGCCGGACAGACGACGCAAAACTTGCGTTCGCGGATGGACTCGCGAATGAGACTACGTCTGCGGACGTCCGTCTGGTCAATCTGGCTCTGGCTGGTGTGCAGGGAGGAATCCGGCGGTTGATTGAAGAAGAGACCACGGCTGAAGTCGATGGAACCATTGTCACTCGCCAGCAGTTGGCACGCATCATTCGCCGTCTGGATTCAATGACTCAGGAAGAACGCCTGGCAGAGGCCGACGCAGCAGAAGCTTCGAAGGCGGAACGAACGCTGGCCGCCGCCGAAGCGCGTAAGAAGCAGGCAGCTGACGCAATCATTGCCCAGAACAAAGCAAAGACGGACATGGAGGCAAAGCTCAGCAAACCGGATACGACGACTGACCTGCTTGCTGCTGCGGACACACCGAAGAAATCGGAACCAGCAGCTGTCGTGCCATCGACTCCCATAGCGGAAGCGCCGGTTTCCAGCAATCCATTTCTTGGAGGCAAAGCACCTGCCGTCGGTGCCAACTCGATTGATATGTCATATCTCCCCGCCGACACGGACTTTCTGACTTATGCAAGACCAGCTGATCTGCTCGCCTCAGACTTTATCAAGCCGTTGCGGGGCATGCCTGAGTTTGAAGGAGCGATCAGCCAAGTGGCGGCGATGGCAGGTTTTGAAATCGCCGATATCGACTCCGTGACTTCAGGCATGAGCAACTCAATTGCTGGTATGACGCAGGCGATGCTTCTGGCAAGCAGTGGTGCAAGCCCATCTGTGACGATGCCGAATGTGTTCAATCCGGAAAACTCACTGAGTGTCGTGAGAACGAACAAAGAAATCGACTTCGCGAGTTTCATTGCACTTGGCAAAGGGGTTGAGGCAACACATGAAGGCAAGACGTATTACCTGATGGAAAGCCCAACGCCGGATCAGCAGAAGTTGGCAGTTTATCCTGTTGATTCCAAAACGTTCGTCGTTGGCGTCGAAGAGCGAATTCAATCGGCGATTTCTGACGGTCCGGGTGAAGCGACCAACGATCAATTCAGTTTCGTTTCCGGAAAAAGTGAGTTGGTCGTCGCGTTCTCAAGTCCGCTCTTGCCGGGGATGAGTGGCGGGATTCCGGAACCTCCGGGGGCTGCACCACCATTTGTCGGAGCCCTCGTAAAGGCGGTCAAAGGAAAAATTGCCGGTGCCGCAATTACAATCAACCTTGGAAGCAATCTGGATTTGAAGATCGTCGTGAATCTGACGGAACCATCCGCTGCTGATGACGCACAGGGCCCGCTGGACCAGGCGATTGGAATGGCAAAGCAGGCGTATCCGCAGGCTGGAGCCATGTTCGTTCCTAAACCATTGCAGGTATTGGTTGGTCAAGTCGTGAACAGTCTTGCGGCGGCGCACCGCGATACCATCGCAACAATCGCCGTTAAAATTCCAGGGGAGATTGTCAGTATTCTGAAGGACGATCCAACAATCTTTCAGGGGATGATCCCAATGGGGCCAGGCGGACCGCCGGGGCAACCGGGATCCCCTGGACCTCCAGGACCACCCGCTCCAGTCCCCGGCTTCGGCCCGCAGAATTAGGCGGAGAGGTTGGGGAAATTTGGGTCAGGCACCTCACAACCAATCGAATCTCCGACGAAAACAGTAGCGAAGTTCGGAGTCAGACCCATTTTTTCACAGCCTCGGAGTGTACCCGCTCAAAACGCAAAAGACTTAAAATCGCCACAACCGGCAAATTCGGAGGGGTGATGATGGCTGGATTATTGCTGTTAAGATTCCGAACATATCCGTTGTTTTTCCGATGCCGAATGGTCTGGTTCGCACTGAAGGGATAAGTTCTGCAACTCTCATGCGAAAAACAGTTGTCCACATTCGGAAAAAAGGGGATACTCCGCTCCGAGATCGAAAACACCTGATCAGTGGCGGAGCACACACCCGTGCCAGATGAGAAACAAAAACAAGAGAAACCTTCCTCGTCCAATCGCGTTCAGCGGCTGGGTGATTTCGAGTTGAAGAAGAAACTCGGCAAGGGCGGCATGGGGGAAGTCTTTCTGGCGCGCCAGATAAGTCTTGATCGTCTGGTCGCCCTGAAAACGCTGTCGAAGGACCTGGCCAAAAAGAAGGATTTCGTCGCCCGGTTTGAACGCGAAGCGAAGTCGATGGCGAAAATAGACCATCCGAACGTGGTCAAAATCTACGCGGTCGATTCGTACAAGGGGATTCACTTCGCGGCGATTGAATACATCGACGGTCAGAGTGTCCAGAAGTGGCTCGATCACCTTGGCAAATTCAGTATTGCGGATTCGCTCCATATTGCGATCGTCAGTGCCGAAGCGCTCAAGCACGCCCATGCCCAGAACATGGTGCATCGTGATATTAAGCCGGACAACATGCTTGTCACCAGGAAGGGTGTTTTGAAGGTCGCCGACTTTGGCCTCGCGAAAGCGATGGACGAAGAAGTCTCCATGACTCAAAGTGGAACCGGGCTTGGCACGCCGCTGTACATGGCACCGGAACAGGCGAGAAACGCAAAACACGTTGATGAACGCGTGGATATTTACGCACTGGGCGCTACGCTCTATCATATGCTGACCGGCAAACTTCCCTTTATGGGTACGACCGCCCTGGAACTCATTATCGCAAAGGAAAAGGGGACGTACCCCAGCGCCCGCAGCGTGCGTTCGGAAGTTCCGGAACGGCTGGATTTGATCATCGACAAGATGCTGGCCAAAGAACCCAACCATCGTTACAAGAACTGTGACGAGGTCATCCGGGATTTGGTCAGCCTGGGAGTTCATGCAGAGACATTAAGTTTTATCGAAGGCGCGGAACCAACCGGCCCGGTCCTTGGAAGCGTGGCGACCGCTGCGTCAATCTCCGGAACGCAGGCACTACGCAGGACGATGGCAGCCACGCCGCCACCTGCCACTTCGATGCTCGGCGCGATGACCGATGCGACCGGTTCGACCACTCGCATCTGGTACGTCCAGTTCGAAGATGAACGAGGCAAGACGGTCGTCGAAAAACATTCGACCGGTCGCCTGCTGAAGATGCTGGCCAGCGGCAAGATTACCGCCAGGGCCCGAGCCAAAGTTTCGGCCGACGGCTCGTACTTTCCGCTCGCTCAATTTCCGGAGTTTGCCAACGCTGTTGAAGAGTCGCTGGCGCGCAAAAGCGTTGCGATTCGCAAGGAAGACATGCAGAGTCTCTACAAGAATGTGGACAAGGCTCAGAAGATGTTTTACTTCAAGCGGAAGATCAAAGACATGGGTCGCAACGCGGTCAGCATGGTGGGACTGCTGATCATGCTCGCCGCCATGGGAATTGCCGGCTATTTCATATTTCAGTACGGGAAGGCTCTGCCTGGTAAAGTGGCAGACATGATTGGATTTGGTGAGGATTCCGGGGAGCCAGAACCGGAGACGCCGGAAGGCATGGTGCCTCTCAAGAATCGCCAAAAAGCTCCTTGAGACGACATTGGGAGCCACCAGGTTAGCCTTATCGAATGATACTCGTCAGTTCCTGAAGCACCTGGTCGGTGACTGTAATCGTCCGGGCATTGGCCGAGAATCCTCTTTGGGCGATGATGAGTCGGGTAAATTCCAGGGCCAAGTCGACGTTTGACCCTTCCAGCTGGCCGGATCGAATCGCACCGCGATCTCCACTCATGGCGGAGCCAATCTGTGGATCACCACTGGCCAGTGACGACTGATAATAGTTTCCGCCGACAGAAACCAGCCCGTCCGTATTTCGGAACGAAGCGATTGCCATCTGAGCGAGCGGAATCTTCACACCATTGGAAACGAGGCCAATGACTTTGCCATTTGTGTCGATGCTGACTTCATTGATGGTGCCTGGCTTGAATCCGTCGGCATAGGCCAATGGTGCTTCGAGCTGGCCATCGCCACGCTGCGAGAGAACGTTCGATGTTCCGGGGATCCCAAAGGAGAAGCCGATTGTTTGAGGATTAGTTTGTCCGTTGAACTGGACTGTGATGTTCGCGTCGCCGACTCCCGTGCCTGTTACCTGAGCGAACGAACCATTGGACAGGAATGTGATCCCATTGACCTCATCGTCGAGCGCGGTGCCGATCGTGGGATCGACGGTTGTTTTGATATTCCACGATCCATCGGTCTGTTTTGTCAGTTCCAGGCCGATTGTGTGGGCGGCACCACTTTCATCGAAAACCTGTACAGTTTGGGAAACATGGTCCGCATCTTTTCCCGCAGCGGCAAGCATGAAGTTGTTCTTGTCGAGGTCCGTTCGTCCGATGTTGGCCCCACCATCACTGATTGAAATGGCCAGTTTCGAAGGGCCGGTGGAAGTGGCGGTGGCGATAATCTTTCCACTGGCATCCAGCGTGATGGTCGAACCGGGGAAAGCAGCGTTAAGTTGGGCAATCAAGTCGCCTACCGTCGTGGTTCCGTCCACCAGCAATTCTGTCTGATCGGGACTTGATCCATCGACTTTTTGACCATTGATCAGAATCTTGTCGCCGGTAACATAGTCCGTTGTATTTGTGTCCAGATCGGTGAGTCGTGTGGTCAGAGTCGATGGGTTTCCACCTTCCAGAAAGGGTGCGGTCAGTAATTTCTGTGCCACGGGTCCGGTCGTGGCCGAAGACAAGTTGCCGGATACAGTAATGGTCTGCGAAATCTTCCCCGCAATGCTCGCTCCGATCGGAATATAGATACGATTGTCGCCTGCAGTTTGAAATGTCGCGTTGACTCCATCGGGCTCACCCAGGGTACCAAACCGTTGCAGCAAATGGCCGCTGGCGGGATCGGACAGGTATCCGTTGTCGTCAACTGCGAAAACACCGGCGCGGGTGAAGTAATTGGTGTTGCCGGCCATGCCAATAAAGAAGCCGCTACCGTCAATTGCCAAATCGTAGGGGTTTCCCGTTGCTTCCAGGTTTCCCTGCTGGAAATTCAAGTCCACCTGAGAGACTCGACTGCCCGTGCCGACCTGCACTCCGTTGACACTTCCCAACTGTCCGCCGGACGCGGATGATGAGTTTCGCTGAACTTCATACATCAGGTCAGAAAAAATGACGCGCGACGCTTTGAATGCAGTCGTGTTGAGGTTGGCGAGATTGTTGCCGACGACCTCGAGCATCTTCTGATGTCCGCGAAGTCCCGAGATGCCGGTCAGAAGCGAATTAGCCATAGTTTAGATTCCATTTATCGAGGGAATAGGCGAGTTTCAGTAATCCATTCGGAAAGACAATTGTCGAGGGAAGTACACCGGTGTGAGCAGAGGGTCGGGAGTCTTTTTCGGAGGGAAACGTCAGTGTTTTTCACGATGCTACTCTCCGAAAAAGACTCCCGACCCTTTCCTTCAGCGAACATGAGACAGTCGAAGTATCGCATTTTTCTCAAGCTTTACATGTTGAGCGCCCCCGCGTCATCCGCAACGCTCACGATGCTGGCGATGGGCACGAACCGATCTCCGATGCGGACCAGGATCGATCCGCCATCGGGTTTGATCTGATCGACAACACCAATGCCAGTGCTGCTGGCTCCGAAGCTGCTGTCACTTACCGCGTCGGTGTTGCTGGTCTCCCAGCGAACGCTCTTTCCAAGCAGGCCCGCACCCGCGTTCAGCGTCTGCAGGGCTGTCAGGTCGGCGTTGGCTGACTCGTTCGCTGATCCGCTGCCCTTTGTCACGGCAATCAGGCTGTCCAGTTTTGTGCCGAGCCCCGCGAACTGCTGGCTCATGTTCTGCAGACTCTCGACGGATGAGAACTGCGCGAGTTGTGACAGAAAATCTTCCTGCTTGACAGGATCCAGCGGATCCTGGTGCTGCAGCTGAGTTGCAAACAATTGCAGATACTGCGTCTTCGCCACGGTGGGATCAAATGATGTGCTCGACATTTCAAGAATTCTCCCTGGGACTCAGCGGACACGTTCAAAATGAATAACAAAGCGTTTCGTGTGCAGGACGGCACTATGCTCGAAAACTCAATCCATGCGAGGATTCCGGTATCGAGGCGCGTCCATTTCTGGATTCTTCAAGACTTGCTCCTCGCGAACCACGACGAACCTGATTCATCAGATTCTCAGACTTGTGTGGTGCGTTATTCTGTTGCTGACTCTGTGAGTATCCGTTTCCGGACATGTCGGTTTTAAGAAACTCCAGCGACTTTAGATTCAATTGCTGACCACGCAGGTGTGACTCAATTTCCTGGCCTCGGGCAAACAGCATGTCCATCGTGATCGCCTCACGTGCCGTGACGCGGACAGCCAGACCTTCGTGAGTCTGTGACAGCCGAATCGTCATCTCACCTAGTTCCGGCGGGTCAAGTCGAACCGTGACGGAATCATTCCGACGAATCCCCTGACGCTCAATGTGCTCCATCACAGCCCGTGAAACCTGAGCGCTGAGCGGAGGGTGTGTGTCGGCGGGTTTCGAATTCTGAAAGCCAGGCGTCGAACTTTCGATGGAATGAGGTGCCGGGTGCGACATCGGCGTGATTGATGAACTCGAGGCACTCAGATCCGTGGCGAGAATCTCTGTTGCTTTGGATCCGGAAATAGAGAGTTTCTTTTCTGCGACTAATGCGATGCTCGCCACAGAATTGTTTGGGCCGACGTCGAGTAGCTGACTGCTGTCAGTGAAAGCCGCAATCTCAATGGAGACGGAATTGGTTGTCGAATCCGACTGACCGAGGCTCCCCGCGATTGTCGCCGATAAGTTACTCTGTGTTGACGCAACGGAGGCAGTTGCGGCTCGCGCGACGGAGTCGTGCGGCGTCTGGCCAATGCGATCGAGCGCATCAAGCAGCCTCGAAGACAGCGGACCGAACTCCGCATTCGCGCTCATTGTTATTGCGTCACTTGGCGCAACCGTCAGATCTTGAGGGGCGGAAGTCACAGTCGCCGGGCTTGCGGAAAGTTCCCTCACTTTGAAAGGTGGCGTGGACGGCTCCAGGATCACGGGCAATGCAGTGCTGGCGTCTCCGGAAGCTGCGACCTCGAGTGTTTCGTTTGTCGTTCCCGGACCGACCTGCATTGGACCTGATTCCAGGCTGACGGCTGACGTCGTCAGCATTGGAATCGACGGGACCACGCTCGTCGGCATCAGGCTGACAGGCACGACGCTTTCAGAAGTGACGCTATCGGGCGTTGTTGCAGCGTCAGTCGAACGCACTGAACTTGCCGGGAGCGGCACGGAAGGACTTGACACGGAAACTGCGTCGGAAACTGCACTGGAAACATCTGAACTGGCTGCGATTGGTACCTGCCGCGTTGAATCCGAAGCGACTGGTATTGCCGCAACTTTGATTGACGCTGTTGCAGGCGATGGCGACGGGGTCGATGCGATCTCGATGTTCGCTGCCGGAATTGTCGCTTTTGAGGCCAACGGTGTTGACGGCAATGTGCCTGAAATCGACAACGCTGGCTCAGACGTAGCTGCAAGTGGTATGGCGACCACTCGCGTGGCTGGCAACTGTGTGGCTGGCAACTGTGTGGCTGGCAACTGTGTGGCTGGAACCTGTGTGGCTGGAACCTGCGTGGCTGGAACCTGCGTGGCTGGAACCTGCGTGGCTGGAAACTGTGTGGCTGGAACCTGCGTGGCTGGCACCTGCGTGATTGGAACCTGCGTGATTGGAACCTGCGTGATTGGAACCTGCGTGATTGGAACCTGCGTGAT
>Ga0138256_10002515_pt1 | contig 19659 bp, 19 predicted proteins | sample KNB2016incub_MG_FD_105486 | JGI IMG/M metagenome (GOLD analysis project Ga0138256, IMG submission 105486) | Active sludge microbial communities from wastewater in Klosterneuburg, Austria - KNB2014incub_MG | ecosystem: Engineered > WWTP > Activated sludge > Unclassified | place: Austria... | reverse complement strand
CATAAGGCCGTAAGTGAAAGTGCTGTATCGGCTGTCCCGTCAACAGTCGATGCTGCTGCTGCTGTTCCAGGTGCTCCTGTTGTACCAGACATTAAAGCTACTGGCATAACATACTGAGTTACTGTTCCTGCTGTTGAGAGTGTTGAGGTATACCAAACAACTTCACCCATAGTCCAAATTGTTCCGCTTGATCCATTGGATCGTGTCTGAAGAATTGCCTCCAAAGACCAGTTAGCTGTCATGGATGCACCGCCTCCTACACCTGATGTAAGTACGTTAAGACCAGTTTTACCCAAAACAGTTCCTGAGACACCACCCCATCTAAGAGCAATTACACATGAAGGAGTAGCAGTTGTTCCATACTGACCAAATGCTCTAATTCTAATAGTTCTTCCATCCTGCATAAAATTACCTGGGATAGTTACATTAGGCACTAAAATTGTTTCGGATGCTGTCGAGGCTACAGTTGTTCCAGATGCTGTTGCTGCTGCGACTGTTTCTGACCAATACTGTCTACTCAATTTAAGACCTCCTGTTGTAATTGTTTTTTCATTTTATTCCTATAATTTCTTTATACTTTTTTCTACCTATTTTTGTTTCCCAGCCTATAAAGTATGTAACTCTATGTGCTGTTTCAATTTTCTCTCCTGAATTAAAATCGTGTTGATGTTGTCTGTAGAATATAAGTTTTCTTTTGCAAGGGGGGAGTGTATCTCCTATCTGAAGTTTTTGACCCTTCACTTCAAAATGCCCGTCTTGTAAATTAACTTTTACCCTACCAATCTCAAACGTCTTAATTTCCTTATCTGAACTTAAAACATCATAAAAAGCACTTCTTTTAGGATCAATTGATGAAACATCATTCTTGTTTTGCTTAAACTTTGTTCCATCTACGTACTCTACTTTAAATAGATATTTCAAATTCATTGTATTGAATTATTCCTCAGTATCAAAAATACTAAGTTTCTTTTCGTTTTCTGCTGCTACTTTTTCTGCACTTATTTGACCAAGATTACTTTTCTTTTCTTTCTCCAGAGCCTCAAAGAGTTGTTTCTTATTTAGATCTCCTGGTAGTTTGAAAAATGAACCATCATCAAAAGTAAATATAAATTCACCATTACTATCAATGGTTACCAGTGCCTCTTCGTCTTTTTGTGTTATTGCGTTAAATGCTGTTATTTTTTTCATATTAATTTTCGTTGTATTGTAAAGTTAAAGTAACCTGTGCTGTATCTCCTGCTGCTGCTCCTGATGTCTGTAATTGAGTTGTAAGGTAATTTGTATAACAAGGATTAGTTGCCATAGTGGCTGCCTTCCCCGTTGCATATGGCCCTGTTGCTCCAAAGAATACTGCAACTCCTGAACCAATAGCGATTGCTGAAGTCATATTTGTCGTAAGGTTAGCATTTGCTGATGCTGAAGGAGTTGTATATAGAAGTCTATCTCCATCTCCTGTACAGGCTGGCGTTCCTTTAAGAGTTAGTCCTGTTCCAAATGCTGTAGCAGTATGAGCAAATAATCCTGCACTTATCTGATTAAATGTTCCTGAGAAGTGTCCGAATAACCAGTTTTCATATGAATTAGACCCGTCTGTTATTGGGTATGAAGAGTATGTTTGTGTTGGATCGCCATTGTTCATCCAATTACACTCTGTACTTCCTGCCTCAGTAGAAGTACCTCTTGTAGGTGAACCAGTTTGTGTTCCGTAGTCTGTGTCAAATGCAAATGTTGCTGCCATACTTTAATGTTATATTTAGCCTAATTATGTTTGCAATAGGACTTTCATGAATATGAGAGTCCTGTTCTGTTATCCCAAATATTATCATAACTATCATTCCCATCTGCATAATTAAATGTAGTAACAGTTGAACTCACTGTCATTTTTTTAATCTGCCATAATGCGGCTGAAGTAGCCGTACCAACAAGAGCCTTCCCTATATACATGGTTGATGAATCGACCTCATCTATAATTGTTTTCTCTTCAATAATTCTTGTAGTTTTATATCCTGCCCCATTTGATACACCCCCTGCCCTTCCATGTTCTGCCATCTCAATAACATTCCCATCTTTTAGATGTTCTTTTCCAAATAGTTGTATATATAAATCCGTTATTGTTGGCATTAGTTACTTCCTCCTGTAAACTTTTTCATCTCTTCATTATTACGTTGACCCTCAAGATATAGATATGCGTAGCGGTGTAGATAATCGATCATCTTTTCTCCTACCGATGGTGAGTTAAGGCTAATTTCAAGGGATCGCAGAGCCCACTTAATACCTTCCTGTGAATAGTCGTCAGTTTTCATCTTTGCGTACTTGAGAAGATCTTGGAGTTTGTCATCATACAATCCCATATCTTCCTTTGATATGCCCAAGACATCTGCAACGGCTGCAATTTCAAGGGTTGGGGTTAGTGGTGCTGAGATGGGATTTTCTGGATCTTTTACTTCTGTTTGTGGTTTTACCTCAAGACCATCATCCCCTATTATTTTAATATCACTCATACCTTAATAGTATTGAAATTTTGGGAATGTTTGCAAGTTAGAGGCCTCTTAATCCACGTAGAACGTCATAGATAGATTCTTCTCCATAGAACACAGGAATAGGATTAAATGAGTGCTTCTTAATGAAATAATCACGTGTTTTATCGTTCTGTGATGATATATCAGGTGCATGTACAGTTTGCCCTTCCTTGTGTTGAATTGATATAGTTTGATTCTTGTAGAGCTTTAATCCTGCCTGATAGACTCGTGTCCAGTAGTCTAAGTCCTCATGGTTTGCAGGAAAGATACCCTCATCAAATAAACCCACCTTTTTATAAGTATCCTGACTCATCATGAAGCACGCACCAAAATACCACTTATAATCCTCTGTTATTCCTATACCATGTGGCAAGTGTTCCACGTGTACATTGGAGATCCCAGCATCAGGCATTTGTAGTGCCTCTTTTAGTCCTTCCAGATATCCAGAGGCAACCTTCGTATCATCACCAAGAATATTAATATATTTACCTCTAGCATGTTTGAGTATCCCGTTCCACCCAGCAGATATACCACGATTCTCACTGTATCTTACATATACATCACAGTGTTTTTCCCACTCGTACCTGGATGTTGATCCGTTATCCACTATAATGATCTGCGTCTTATCACGATCTACACAGGCGAGTACACTCCCAAGACAGTCTTTTGCCATTTCAACAAGCTCCTGATTCCTATGGAAGATTAGTATTCCAACTGTATATTCGTATTCTTTTAAGTTAGGGTTTTTCATGCCAGTATATTAAAGATGTTCTCCCAAGGAATTGCGGGTGACAACAGACCCTCTACCATGTGCGTGGCATACCCAGGAATCGGAGTCCATAATGGGTTTCCGTTAGCCCTCATCTCGTGCCATACATCCCCATCAAGATATCCCCACTTCATAAGTATTTCGTATTGTTTCTCAAATACCTCACGTGTCATGCCAAATGTCATCGTATTACGTTCAGTTGTTCTAAAGTGTTCATTGTTATATAGCTCCATAGTAGTTTCTGCACTATGAAATTCTCGTGCTGTGTAGAAATTCGGGTGATCATAAGGAGAGAAGAGTCCGAAGTGTGCTATTGCCTTTGCCATATTGCCACCTACTGAGGGTCTGTATACATAATCACACTCAGAAAATAAAATAATATCATCACTGGTTTTTTCTGCTTCACGATAGGCTTGACGTGCTGATTCATCAATACCAAGTGTTGTATATTTTATTTCATGTTCAAAGGGTACAATTCTATCTATCATCTCAGTATATGTTTCAGGGCAAAAATCACAAATAAATATCATCTTGGGTTTTACATCACGAAAGGCCAGTACAAATGACTTCAAACATAATTCATTAAGGGCAAATTTATTATCCTGCAGGATAGGAGAGGGGTTCGTTGATGCGATATCACACATGCGATACGTTACAATCATTTTGTTATTACTGATATGCATTTCTCTATAAAATTAAGCTTATCTTCATCTAAAGAGGGGTGACAGGATAGAAACATTCCGTTCTTCATTATGTATTCGCTATTCTCAAGATCTCCTATTTGTATATGTGGTTCATTCTTGTATGCAGGGTGTTTTAATATGTTGCCTGAGAATATCGTGCGTGTTTCTATATTCATCTTCTCAAGATAATCCATGACCTTCTTACGTGGTATTGTTTTACATATAACAGGGAATGAAAACCAACAACAATCCCCAAAACCCCGTACTGTTTGGAATTGATCATGTTTTAAGAATATGTTGAATAATCGCTTGAAGTTTTGATGTCGTGCTTCCTTAAACCCTTGTAACCTCTTAAGTTGCACCCTCCCCATCGCACACTGAAGCTCTAGTGGCTTTAAGTTGTATCCTATTTCATCAAATACATATCGTTCCCGATAGTCATTTGGGAATCCTTCATGTTTTGTTACAGTATCACTCCCCGATGCTCTACCCCACTCCCTAATCTTTCTTGCACGTTTCAGTAGTTCTTCGTTATCAGACAATACTGCACCACCCTCACCCATTGTTATGATGTGTGCTGCATGGAATGACACACAGGATACGTCAGCGTAAGTGTCTATAAACTTTCCGTTCACTGTTCCTCCTAGACCATCGCAATTGTCACTTATGATAATTCTTGTTCCCACTATTTCACGCAGACCCTCAAGGTCAACTTGGTTTCCTGCAATATGTATTGCAACAACGGCTTTGATATCTGGGTGAGTTCTTAAGGCTTTTTTAACCTCTTCAAAGGAAATATTTAGTGTCTCAAGGTCACAATCCACAACTACTGGAATAAGATTATTTTGTAATAGTGATGAATAGGCTGTTGGGAAATTTAGTGCAGGAATAATAACTTTTGAACCCCTTGGGAGTTTAAGAGCTGTAATAGCGACAAGAAGTGCTGATGATCCTGAATTGGTTAGTACAGATCCTTTGACTCCTACAGCCTCTGCAAGCTCACGCTCCATAGCCTCAGATTCAGGGCCTATTGTCCACCTCTTACCACCTTGTGATTCAATGACAGCATAGATAGCGTCTTTTTCCTCTTGCCCTATGCAAGCACCTCCATATTCGACTCTGTCAGTTATTGGTGTAAATGCCATAATTAAAATTATATCACTAGATCAATCTCTTTTTTTTTTGCTTCTGGTATTTTCAATGGTTGCTTGACTACCCAATCCCAAGTCTTTTGCACTGTCTCCTCAAATGTATGTGTAGAATCAATACCAAGTGATTTTGCAAGAGTATGATCTACTGAATTGATATCCACATCCTGTGGTCGTCTTGGGTGATATTCTGCATCTATCTCTATTCCAGATATTCTTCTAATAGTCTCATACAGTTCATTAATTGTAGTTGGAGTGTCCTGTCCTATGTTTATAGTTAAATCTTCTAACCTAGCGCATCCTATGAGCATTTCTGCCACATCCCCAGCGTATGTATAACACCTCGTAGATGATCCATCCCCGAATATCTTAGGAGACTTGCCCATCCTCATAAGTTGCATAAAGAGTGTTACTACATTACGTGACATATCGTACAGGTCTTGACGCTCTCCTGTTACGTTGTGAAGGCGTGGAATAACATACTTAAACTTATAGACGTTGGCAAGAATCTTAAGTGACAATTCATTCGCATATTTTGATACTGCATAGATATCATTTGGCTCAGGCCTTTGAGTTTCTACATATGGAGTTGGAATATTCCCATAGACACCACATGTTGATATGTAGATAAACTTCTCCAAACTTCCCGCATTAATAGCAGGAGTTATAACATTGAAGAACGTATTATACCCATTTGATGTCATATCTATTGGTGAATGCTCCCCTGTGGCCTCCGCAGCATTTGCCGCAGCATGGAATATTAACTCAGGCTTGTATGCCATAACTCTGCGTGCTGTCTTTTCTGTATCACGCATATCAAAGAAGTCATATTGCACTCCCTCTATAATGTTATGTTCTCTTCTCCCAAAGGCCAGTACTTGATCTTTACCATAGCGTAGTCGTTCTAACAGGTGTGATCCGATCATTCCCGTACCGCCTGTAACTAAAATTCTCATAATATGCCCTCCCATGACGCAACGATTCTATCCTCGTTTTTCCTTAACCACTTAACAACATCATTGTCATCTATTTCTCCTGGTATATCGTATTTCAAATGTACTTTCTTTTCCAGCTCCTCATCTCTAACAAGTGGAAGTCTCCCCTCTTCTATCATCTTGGTTTCCCATGCGAATCTTGGGTTTGATAAATTGCGATGCCTTCCAATAGAGAGGGTTACATCAGTCTTTTTTAATGCTTCCCAGTGGTTTATTCCATACCCCACGTTGGTATCATCTACGAGCAGTCTATAGCCACTTTTCAGTGCTCTATATGCAAATTCTGTATTATCGAAGCCCAATCCCTCATCTATAAATTCATACCACCCATTCAGTGCTTCTATGATTGTTTTTGGTATAGCACAGTAGTTTTGCTCAAATTCATACGGACTATCACTTTCACGAATACCCATACCTATGTTTCTATTATTCTTCCAGATCAATTCCCCCTTGAAGTCTAACGATCCATCAAACCAGTCCTCAGAATCTATATTTGGTTTTATTTTGGGTTCATACAGGTGATCTGTTGGAGCTATCAGGGCATCAGGGTTTTTCCTATATAGATCAACGATTTGTTCTATTCCATTGTCGGGCATGTACATAAAATCCTGCAATATGATAATAATCTCACCAGTTGCTACCTTATACCCTGTGTTATTTGCATTAACAAGGCCATACGTTCTTTTAACATCCCGTTCTTTACCCCTGACGTACTTGATGTCAAGATTATATTCTTTAGCGTACTTATCAGCTACGGCCTGCCTATTCTCTTTATAGTCATCAACTATTACCCACTCCACATTCTTATAGTTTTGACTTGCTATGTTGTGAGCCATACTATTCCACCAGCCTTGTCTAACTGATGGAGTAACAATTGATACCTTGATGTCATTCTTGGGAAATACAAAGGCATCCTGCCATTTCTGTGCCATGTGGTTCCAAGACTTTCCCTTTGCTTCCTTCTCACACCCACGAGACAATTTCTCCCATAGGGCGTGATCCTGCATAACCTCAAGTAGTTTTTTCAGGTATTCTTTCTTAACTTCTTCCTTTGATATATCACCCTCAACAAGTACACCACCTGTGTTTGTTTCTTTAAGTGCTGCAATATCTGTTGTTACAGGAACACACCCCTCACGCATAGCCTCAACAACTGATATACAAAAGATCTCAGCAAAATGTGATGGATAGGCAAGAATACCTGCCTCCTTGCGTTGTTTGATAAGTTCCTTCTTTCCGATACGCCCAAGATGGATAATATCCACCTGCTCCATGAGCTTGACCATCTCCTCTTTCCATTTGCGTCTTTCCTCATTCCCACGTGTGATCTTGTCAAACAGATCCCACCCATAACACACAGTAAGTGTAGCATCGGGTACTGCCTGTTTTATATCAGGCCACATACGCAAGAGGTGTTCAAGACCCCTGTCGTACGAGCTTGACCATAGTAATTTGTGATTTTTCATACTGTTTTTTTTGCTAACTTTCTATGCTCATATCTTTTTACTCTTATTTCCCACCCATAATTTCCTTTTTCGTATACCTTTAACTGCTTGCATAAGTAGGAACAATAAAAATACTTTGCTCCATAAACTGTCTTACTTTTGGGAACTTTTATATCCTTCCCACAATAATTACAATTTTTATCTACAACTATCACGTTAAATGGCTTATTATTTCAATAACTCTTTGTTTGTATGTGTGTCTTTTTAGAACCTCAGCTCTGGCTGCCTTCTTCATTGTTTTTCTAACATCTGGGAAGTTTATTAGAAACTTTATAACATCTGACAGCTCTGGTAGTGTTCTGTATTTCATGTAGTGTTTATATTCTTTAGCAAATAGATGCAGAGCAGGAGAGTAACTTACCACCTGTGCACCGCAGGCAAGAGATTCAAAGAAGCGAATATTTATCTCCTCATATCTAATATGGTTAAAGACAACCTTACACTGTGACAATTCTTTGGCAATCTCACGTGTTGGTGTTGATGTTGAGATATAACACTTGAAGTTACGTTGTAGAAAATCTATTACTTCTGATCTGCCGTCATCATCGTTAATATTCCCGATAAATCCAACATCATAGATTTCTTTACTTTCTATTTCAGGGTATATTTCCTCATCTACTGCATAGGTGAGTAGTTTCACCTTTTCTCTTCCCATAAGATCTGCAAAATACTTTCCCCAGCCAGGCTGTGTGTAGAATAAGTGTGAGGCACCAGAACCCATAGCTCCATTGATTCTATAGTTATCAAATGCCCAATGTGGCTTGTTTTCTTCGAATAAGTCCTCACAATACAAGTCAAAGTTTGCACCCATTTCTTTATATGCTTTTGCAAGTAAATCTGCAGGTGTCAAAACGTCTTTATTGCTGTGTTCTCTGTAATAGATCATACCCCATTCCCCACGATCATAAATTTATTATCTGGTATATTTGGTGCAAGGTTCCGATGGTAAGCAGATTTGACCATATATTTGTCAACAGCATTGATTTCTTTTTGTGGTATGTCTGTCGGGCTGTAGATATCATGGAGATCAGCTAGGAATACTTTTGACTTAACGTATGGTGCAAGGTATGAAGATCTCCACTGTATGAAGATGTTAAAGTGATCCCGTCTGTTGAAGTAGTACCAAGGCAAGTATAATACTCCATCGTGCATACCTTGAAATTCCCCAGGATCTCCATACACTGTAACTTTATATCCCATTGTAGTCCATGTCTTTGCAAGTTCAATAACTGCTGTTTCAGATCCCCCTATACCCTTTTCTAGTGACTTAGGACTCCACTCTTCAAAGTGTTTCTGGTTGAAACTAGCAAAGTAGCATATTTCATTCTCACCCCACTTGCGGGGAGGTGTGAACTTTTGCCTGAGTTTTTGGGCAAAGGGCTGTACTGTTATTCCAAGTGGTAATTCATCTAATATCTTTACAACTTGATCCTCATAGCCAATATCCACAAGATATTCACACAATTTGTCAGTATCCCCACACGCATCATTCAGACGCTTCTGATCTTCCATAAAGGCAAGCTGATTAAAGCTGTCTTGCGTGTTCATCACTGAATGATAGAGTTTGGCATAATCAAATGCTTTATCCACATCCTTGAAGTCATCCCTGAAGTATAGACGCATCATAAGCTCAGAATACATCTGCTTAAGTGCCTTCATGTTAATGAATGAGTTCTTATACTTCTCCATATCAAGTTTAGATCCAATATCAAGCCAGTGTTCGGCATCTCGATATCGTTTCAAGTTAAAGAGGGCTGTTGCAAGCCTCATATAAATAATTGGCTGATACGGCCATTCTTGTAATGACCTCATGAAGTATTCAACTGCTTGGGTTTGATCTCCTAATCTTCCTGCTGCGATTCCCATTTGCTCAAGAGCTGTTCCACGCTCTTCATCCCACCCTGAATTTTCAAGATACTGTTCTCCATACTCAATACAAAGTCTTTGTTTTTCTTCATCATCTACCTCAGCATAAATCTTCATAAGATAAAGAAGTGTTCTTGGGTCTGGTCTGCCAGCTTCCCATTCATCCTCAAGCTGTAGTTCAAGGATTTCCATATTACGAGGTAATTTCTCCTCAGCCTTATCAATAGAGGCTGTATGCATTACTGCAACTGGCAAGTTTTCCTCATCCCAAGGGTGTGTGCTATATGTTTTCCCATCGTTTCTTCCTATTGGCACTGGTGTTTCATGGAGCCTGCCTTTCCAATAGAATGTACCAGGCTTTAATAATCGCTCCCTCATCCTCTGGTCAAGCTCTACATTGATTAGTGTTTCATATGATGGTTCACCATCAAAGGTACAACCATACCAGTAAGGGAAAAATATTGTGTTCTTACCCCCTTGTCGTGCCATTTTTGCCACTTCTACCATGTTTGACCCACCTACCAACTGATCATCTGCATCTATCCATAATAGATAGTCTGAGGACTGTGGAGCTTGAGAGAAGTTGAAGTTACGTGCTGCTGAGAAGTCTTTAATCCATTTGAAGTAAGAATAATACAGCTTGGGATCAGATTTACAATATTCCTCTATTCCAGATACTTTCTCTCCTGTTGCTGTAACATATACACCTTCTACAAATGGAATAACTGTATCTACTGCCTTTTTAAGTGATGGTAACTCACTGTCATCTTTAACAATAATGCAGCAATTAATTCGAATTGGCTTCATAGTTTATAATTTGTCATCTTAAGCATAGGGTATCTTCCTACTAACTGTTTCAGAAACTCCATCTCACCAAGTTTGGCATCAGGGAAGAAATTAGTAAGCATTCGAAACACGCGGGTGGGGTATGATAAAGGGAAGTAGCCACCATCACTTGATACAGCATCATGCACAGTTCGTTCTGTTCCTAGCTGTATTTCAAGTTCTTTTTTCCATGCTCTTACTTCATGTGGGTAGAAATTGATCCAGACACCCATAATAGCGTCCACCATTTTCCATCCTGATGGGGTTGTAATATCTGTGGGGTTTCCGAGAGCCTCGTGTGTTCTGATTAGTCCTTCTGTCAATGCTGCTGCTTCTTTAGAGGCAACATCGTAAGCAACATTATTAATCACAGCTCTCATCTATATCAATTAAATCATAATACTATATCAAGTGCAAATTTAGCCACGAAAAAAGGGGCTACTATTACTAGCAACCCCTTTAATCTAAAGTTAACAATACTTCCTACAAAGAGGTATTGTACCCAGTTCTTTTAGCTGATGCCCTTTGAGCGTAACCCACAACGGTAAACTCAGTGATGTATTGACCGTTATCACGATCTCCATCGAGTGCATTTTCCTGCCAGAACGGTTCCCTCAAGAAGCTGTGTTTCCATGTCTCCTCACGAAGTGCATAGACTGTAAGCGTTCCTGCGGCTCTCCTGACGTCCTTATGAGGCACGATCATAACAGTCTGTCCAACAGATGAGTCATAGACTCTGATCTGATTTGTAAGACGTTTTGATGCTGCATCAATATTTCTTGTTAGATTTGAAGTGAAACTTGAAATCCTTCTTGAAATAATCATAGGACATACGATCAAGTCTGCAACGTATTGTGCACCCACTTGATCCCAGACATCTTGCATAATGTCGTTAAGCTCTGTTTCAGTGAACGATGTTCCTGAAGCACGAGCCGTTACATTAGTAGATATCATTCCGTCAAAACCTACGAGTCCACGTGCTACACCAGAATCTCCTGATGCATACTGACCATTGACTGTTGCAAATTCCATATCGGCCTTAAGTAACTTAAGAGCCTCGTCTTTTTGAAAGACGTATGGGTTTTCACCAGTAATGGTTGAGATCTTTTTCATTGTTCCAGAGACTCTAACTTCGCGACTAAGAATACCCGTTCTGTTATTTGTTCTGACTGGAACTGAAAGATCATCGTAAGATGCGGCTGCTCCTTCGATCTCGAAGGTTACAGACGTTGGTCTTGCGGTATTAAACGTTCCCCACTCATGAATAGTATTGGTTGCGGCTGGTGCCTTACCAAGATTAGACATGAAGTAGTTATCTGTGTTTGGGGAAACATCTCTCAAGATAGAGAGAAGTGACTCTCGCGAGTCGTTTCCCGAATTCGATTTTTGTAATCCAAATGCCATATTATTCTTGTCCTCCTTTCTTAAATATTAGGCTCCGATTCTCTGAAGTCTCTCATAAAGAGCTTCAGCGTTGCCCTTGCGAGTTTCGTTTACGAGTTCATCGTAATTACCAGATTGTCTCGCTCCCTGTGCTCGTCCAACAGATGTTGAACTTGCTTGCTGCTTAAGAGTACTGTTCTCCTGCATTTGTTCTTGTGTATCACGAGTTTGTTGCGTTTTGGCAAATTTAGAAAATATTTTATTGCTTGCTCCCATTAAATCTTCTTTTCCTTCTTGGGTCATTTGTCTCAGGAGTTCACCCGTAACAAGGTCAACCATTTCAGGATCGAAAGATTCATTATATGGATCAAGCTGTGGATATTTTGAATACACCTCGCGGGATGCTTGAGTTTCCTCCATCCTGCGTAGTGATTCTGTTGCCTGGTTCGCAGCTGCAATAGCTTGCTTGGCTACCCGATCTGAATCCGCAAGTTTTTTATTTAAGAGTTCAGTGTCGACATATCCTTGCTCATCTACAAATTGTTCTTGTTGTGTATCCACAACAGGGGCTACAACTTGTTGGTGAGGTCTGAGATTATCGTATACAGATTTTCGTGGAGTAGATAATTGTTCCTTAGCTTCTAATTGTTTTTTAAGCTCTGCGTTGTGTGCCTTAAGCTTTTCAAATTCAGCTGCGGTTCTGTCACTTACCTCGGCAGGTAGTGTCTGCTCCTCTCCGTCTGTGGTTTGTTCTTCGGTAGGCATTACCGCATCAGTTTGCTCTGATGGTTCTTGTGCCTGTTCATCTTGCATAACAGCGTTCTCCTTTCTAGTGTCGGATATATTATTGCTCAATTTAGACACTGAGCATCAGTGTTTGACACTAAATAAAGTGTATGCAAAGAATTCTTATGTTTGCAACCTATTGGGATTTTAGGAGTTTGTAGAGCTTGTCAAGGTTTCCGCCTTTCCATCCAGCCCCACACTTGCATTGTAGTTCTTGTCGATCTCTGACATAGTTGACGTCTTTATGGGTACAGATAGTACGAGGTTTAAGTGTGATAGACTCACGCTCACCATCAAAGGTTTTATCTTCGATTGGTGGCAGTTTTTCTTCATCCGATTGCATAGTTTTTATCATCAGTTTGCAGTGTTTTGGTTAATGCATTAATTGTAGCCTCTTGAGTTGATAGTAACTGTATCACCTCTGCAAAGGCTGAGGCTCTTGCAAATGTTATCTCCATTGTTCTTGTAAATTCTTCCCTAGAAGGGAAGTCCTGCGGGTTGAGGGGTTTGACCTCCGAAAGCTTGACCAGGGCTGGCAGCAGGGTTCGCTGGAACTCCTGGAGCTTGTAGATTAGGTGTAAGTCCTGCGCCCGCTGTAGCGATTGGGCCAGTTGCTGGGGATTGTGTTTGGAAGAAGCGATCTGAGTCTTTGAGTCCTGATCTTTCATAACTGGCAATAAGAAGTTCTTTTATATCTGGTATAACTCCTTGCTGTTGCATTAATTGTATCACTGATGGATTCATTGTCAAATCTATGGCTGCTTTTAGGGCATCTGCTTGTTCTGCATTCTCACCTGCTGCCATAGACTTTACGTCTGGCACATAATCATAGCTCCCTTCCAGATCTTCTGGAACAATCGTTAGCTCTGCACTATCATCAAGTTCTGAAACTTCCATCTTTGGTCTTATCTTGTATTTTTCTGGATTGGTTTCTTCAGGGTTTTCAAAGACAGGCTTCTTGGGCTGTTTAGCTGATTCATATAACATCTGTACATCAGTATCTGTCATCTCATCTCCTGCACCCATTACAATATCCCCGATCATTTGCATTGATTCGTCTGTTACTTCCATCTCATCAAGCCCTGAGCGTTTGAAGTATTCATACATAGAACTTCCAAGAATACGAAGAATATATTGCTGTTTATTTTCATCTGAGAATAGGAATTGTTTATTGTTAGACATCCACATACTCATCATATCTGTTAGAGCCTCACCAAGTGATGTTTGGTTCTTCTGATCTCGTACGTTTTGTTGTTTCTGTGATGCTTTCACCTCAGTTGCTGTTTTATCAGGATTCATTGGGTCAACATTAGATACACCCTGTGATAAATCACCCATAGCGGTATTAAATGCTGCTACAAGTGATGAATAGGTGGCTTGGAAGTATTGGATCGATGAATTGTTGCCCTGATGTTCTGTTACAGCATCAACACGTGATACTATCCACTGTGCCTCAGGCCCGAACACTATTGTTTCAAGTCTGGCCTGACCTTCAAGGATCTTCAGAGGTGGCCTGATATGCAGATTCATATTATCAAGATATCCACACAATGTTGCCTGAATTGCTCTCCATATTGGCAATACTGGCTCTACTTCACTCTCACCCATTGGATCTCCTGTTATAGAGTAGTATCGAAGCTGTACAACTGGTATTTTCTTGTGTTTATATGGGTTTTTGATATCACGCAGTATCACCTTATATCGTGGTGCAAAGGTTATCCACCTACGCTCCCTATATTCTGTTACAAGTTCAACAATGGGGAATGATCTATCATCTCCTGTTCTATCTGTTAGGCCTTTTAGTTGCAGAATACGATTGACATATTCACTATCCCGCCTGTCAGAGTTTCTTGATCCCATTTGATCTAGTGTCATCGCATCTTTAAGATCTTGAAGTCCTGGGTATATCGGCTCCCCAGTACCTAAGTCATTTTCATATTCAAGATCTTCTACTGTTGCCCACTCACGATGCTGGAACCACTTTGCGTTGCGTATAGAATCACATGATTGATCCATACCACAGTCACGAAGATCAAGGGGTTGGAATTCGTTACCATCAAATTCTACAACACCATCACGCTCACAGTGTCTCCACTTAACGATTCCAAACTTGGAACAATAGAGTCTTGTATCAAGATCCATAACAGACCACTTCTCAAGCATTGTTCCCCCATCGTTTGCGTTATCCCATTGGAAATCTAGGAGAGCGTTATGTATTCTGCTTCCCAATACATCTCCTCCCTCACGAGGCACAAGCCTTCCCCTCAGCTTCGCATTAAGGAGTCTGCCATTTTTTTCAAGGATTGTTGTTCTAATACGGGGATCTACTACTTTTGATAGGTACGGCCAGTCTTTGGGCAATCTACCCCAATATGCATCTGTAATATCATCCCATCCATTTGGCCTTGTTCTGCGGGTATCGTTATCTTCTACCCATTGATTGAAGTGTTCTTCAACTTCAAGATAAATATCTTCTGTCTCTGGGGATTGATTAATAGCTTTTTTCTTTGCCATACCTTAATGGTATGAGTTAGCGGTTTATGTTTGCAATAATTAGGAGAATAGTATCCTCTTGCTCTTCAGGTGGCCGTATAAGATTCAGTAATCTCTCGAAATTATCAATATGGTCATTTAGTACCTTGTTTTGGCACACCAAACAAATTCTTAATACATCAAGCTCATCAAAAGGGAATATATAAGGTGGGAAAGATGCAGGCTGTTGGGCATGGCACGCTTGACAGTACCATATTTCATTGACATTACGCACAGAATATCCGTTGCGTGCACCACCATATCGTGTCCAACCCTTCTGGCCTTTTGTAATAGGTATTTGTTCTATATTGCCCATTTGTTCATAGCTTGCTTGTTATGACCTCTTGCATACCACATTTCCTCATCATTTTTTGGTGTTTCTGATAAATAGAGCTGATAGGCTATGGAAAGTGCCATAATGAGGTCATCGTGTGCATTCTTCTCAGCTTGTGCTTTCCATTGTGTTGATGTCTGCACCTTTACAAAGGAAAACATCTCGTTAATGGTGGGTTTGTCATAGATATGCAGCACCCTATTATCTATTGCGTCTTTGAGATCCGAGAGCATTTTAGGCCTTGTAGATGAGTTGGTATCCCATCCTAGCTTTTTCCCAATATCATTGTCTGTTGTTCCTGCCTGTGGCATGACAAAGATAGAATACTTCTGTGCACGATTTAATACTGATAGTCTATCCAGTTCAAATAACCCTCCATTGTTACGCTCATATGCAACAACAGGATTGATTCCCGTCTTATCACGTACACGCTCTAATATCGGGTAAAGTGTGTCAGTCATTATAGGAGCTGATACCTTGGCGTGGTACACAAGGGGAATATCGTTTTTAGTCTTTGATATAAACTGTGCGGTACAGTAGTCGTTGAGTCCTGAGGAAGTATCGCAGCCGACAACTATAAATTCATCACGTTCAAAGGGTCTATACTGTCTAAAGTATCCAGTGTCGGGCATACCACAATACTATACCATATTTTATTTTTTGCTGTTTACAAGTTTAATTGGTGCAAACTTTTTGGACTTTGTGGTTTTGAGCTTCTTTGATCCTTCAAGTTTTATTGATGCAAGTTTTGGTTTTCGAAGTTTTTGCCTTGCCTTCTTTGATAATTTATATGTTGGTGCTTTAATAGCCTTGAGCTTCTTACCACCTGAAGAGGGTTTTACCTTCAGCTTACCCTCACTGTCAAAGTCTATATCCTTTAGTGCCTTACGTTCTTCTTTTGTTATGTAGCCATCGTTGTATAGATTATCCAGAACACCATCTGATGCGATCATATCCCCGTTTACTTTGCGTCTTTGAGATACCAAGACATCAATCATATCCTGTCTATTCCCTGACTTATCTACAAATGCCTGTGCTACCTCAAGAAGATAAATACTCTTTAGATCATTAGACTGTGAGGCAATACTGTAGTATTCTGCATCATCTCTATTTATTCCAATATCAGACAGTGCTTGATTCTTCACTTCATCTGATAGATTAGATTCGATAATATCATCTGCCAGTGCAAATGCCTTGCTATTCTTAATAGCCTTGAGATACTTATTGTCTTCTGAGAGGTTGGTAACGTTTCCTGTATTGATTGACTTTACATCACCATTATCATCTTTGTAGTATATTTTCCCTGGTGCATACGCCACGTCTGATCCTTCTTCTAGCCTCAATTTAGCCTCATCGTCATACTTTATTGTACTAGAGGTTACTTCCTTTTTACTTGCTCTATCGGCCATTACTTTGTCATACACAGCATTAGGATCTTGAGCATTCTTAAATGTCTCGCTCTGTTTGTCACCCAAGACTGAACGATTTTCGTTAAAATAGTCTCGGGCTTCTGGTATTGAGTATTTCCCAAAGGTTCCCGCTTGTAAAAAGTTTTTAACATTTTTTTCAATTGGATACTGTACTTTACCAGATGCACTTTCAGCATATCCTTGAACCACGGATTTTATTCCTTCAATGGTACGCTTAAGTTGTTGACCGCCAAAAGGTGGTAACAGTTTGAACAGTGGATCTTGCACACCCTTAGTTAAAAGTAATCCTGACCCATAACGTGTTGGGTCTCCCTTCCCAAAGAGATCTTCACGTGTAGGAGCCTGAACATCACCCACCTTAAATCCATATTCAGGATATGTAGCAGCCAAAGATTGACCAAATGGTATATTTGATAATACCTCTCCTGCCAACCTTCCCCCTGCCTGTACAGCAGCCTTGCCCTTATCCTCTTCTTCCATATATGTCTGGTATGCCTCAATACTTGCATTAATAGGATCAAATGACACATCTGATCCCCTTACCTTTTCAATTGCTCTATTCAAAATATATGACGATACAAACAATGTGGCGAGTTTCCCGAACTGTTTTTCACTTACCATACCACCCATAACATGCCATAGATTCCCCACTTCAAGTTGGAAAGGGGCGACCATCTGGAACACCTTTGATTTTTGAATAAGTGGTACTTCTCCTATTCCACGACCTGCTACCATCTCTCTTGTGAAATCATCTGCATATTTTACGGGGTTAGGCACACCCTCAGATAGTGCCTTTTCATAATGTGAGTTCCATATGTATTTTGTACCCACCTCATCTAGTGCTTGAATCATCCATACAGCCATTTTCTTGGTATTTTTGACCATACCCCTATCAAACCTATTGAACGTGCCACCACTATATCTTTCTGCTATAAAATCTGATTGTTTAATAACTTTATTATCATCAAATATTGACGCAACAGTCCTTCCTAGACCTTTTGCTGATGCAATTGGCCCTGCATTAGCCACTCCGTTGGGTACATTCATAATCTGTGCCATAGAAGATGATGCATTACCAAGAATTACATTTGCCTTGACCCTATTATTTGCCCAATTAATAACACTCATAGTTTTTCTCCCACCAGGAATAACAGTTTGAATGAATCTATCCGCAGTACTTGTCTTTCCTGATAAATCATTTGCGTAGTTATCTAAAAACTCAAGGAAGTTATTAAGTTTACCCGCTTGTGGTGTTCCAACATCAGTAGCTTGTGCCAGTTCTTCCCGTAATGCCCTGAATCTTGGAATATGAGGATCAATATTTTTGGCATACTCTGCTGCCTTAACATAGTTTATAAACCCACCAACTGCATCAATGTCTGATTCCCCACCTAATCTTTTTTGTGCAAAGGAAAGCCACTTAGCTTTAGGCTTCGTGTTTGCTGATATACCTGATAGTCCAGATTGGATATTTGCTGGTGTATCAAATATATTAACAAGACCACTGAATCCTTCCTGCATTTCCTTAAAATGTCTATAGTAGTCAGATCTTCTTGGAATTATCTTCTCAGGATCATTTGGGTATATTTTTGCTCTTTCAGCATTAACTTCACTCAATAATGAATCGTATTGTTGTCTAAACCATTTGTCAGCCTCAATTATATTTTTAGCCTTTGTATCTCCAAACTCTTTGACAAGTTGTTCATATCCTTTTGTTCCTTCCCCGTACTGTTGAATTGCTGCAGACTCCTTGCTTCCCTTATTAAATCCGTACTTCTTAACGATATTAGTATCAAGCTGTTCTGCCCAATTATCTAGGTTCCTAGTAAATTTACCCTTAGAAGCATCAAATGGATCAAGAACTGTACGCTTCACATCTGCGTACTTGTTACCAAATACTTGCTTGAAGTTTCGATACACATCTCGTGCCTGTCCACTGAATCCTGATATATCCTTATATTCACTAACATCCCTTGCCACAGGGGATACTGTACTTGTTTTCATAGCTCTTGTTGCCGTATTCACAGCACCAGTAGTTGTTCTTGGTGCTTCTTGTTGCTTGACTGCCCTTGACCATTCTTCATAGTCTTGTTTTGCAGCTCTTGCCTCTGCATCAAAATTTCTTATTCTTATTTTCTGCTGGGTCTTGGGCGTGGCACTATATGATTGCCCTTCGTACTGTTTCATAAAGTTTTTCTCCCACTCTGTTAAAGATGATTGCTGTTCTTTCGTAGTAGCCGCCCTACCAAACTCTTGATCAAATGCTTGTTGCTCTTTTAGTGCCTGCACTCTCATTATTTTTTCTTCAGGAGATAATTCTAACCTTTTTACTTTTGTGGAAGCTTGTGTTGGGAAATTTTGTATATAATCTATTGCAGCCTGCTCAGTTGTTATCTCAGGTCTCCGCTCCATAATATTTTCAAGGGCTTGGTTAACAGTACCACCATTACCAGTTTTTCTGAGTGTCTCAATATCACCTTCTCTGAAAGCTCTACTTCCAAAAATGGCCTTTGCCCTGTTTATCAGTTTAATATCATTTGGAGTAAATGATTCCCGAATCTCTTTTGCAACATCAGCACTACTTTCATTAAATATCTTTTTGTTAGTAATATCCTCCAAGTTTTTAGATAGTTGATTTGTAGCCGTTGCTGCCTGTGGTATAATAGGATCTGATGAAGATTTGGCTAATACTTGGGGTGACTCTCCTCCTACTTCTGCTCCTATTCGTATAAACCCTTCCTGACTTTTTAGTGTGTTTAGTATCTTTTGTTTGGTGGTGGGTATGTCGGTTACTGGTGGTTGTGCGACATCGTCCTTCCCCACTTTGGCACCGGTGTTGATGAAACCTTCATTTTTTCTTGCAAATTCCATTCCTTGGCCTACT
>Ga0138256_10002514_pt1 | contig 19661 bp, 18 predicted proteins | sample KNB2016incub_MG_FD_105486 | JGI IMG/M metagenome (GOLD analysis project Ga0138256, IMG submission 105486) | Active sludge microbial communities from wastewater in Klosterneuburg, Austria - KNB2014incub_MG | ecosystem: Engineered > WWTP > Activated sludge > Unclassified | place: Austria... | reverse complement strand
GCCCCACCTCCTTCGATACGCTCGCCACGCGCGACGACAACGCGACGCTGTTGCACGCAGCCGGCGTGCCCATCGTCATTACGACGTTCGATACGCACAACGCCCGCAAGCTCCGGCAACTTGCCGGCAATGCCGTACGCGCCGGATTGCCTTACGAAGCCGCCATTTCTGCCATCACCCGAACACCTGCCGAAGCGTTTGGCATGGCCGCTCAATACGGTACCATCACACCCGGCAAAGTCGCCAATGTCGTCGTATGGTCCGGCGATCCGCTCCAAAACAGCGCGCATCCCACGGCGGTGTTCATCCGCGGGCGCCGTGTCGATCTAGCGAATCGACAAACCGCACTCTTCCATCGATACCGAACACTGCCTGTGCAAAGGTGATGTCGTGGGTGCGGCTCCCGAGGATAGGATTGTCGCGACGAAATCCAGCGCAGACCCCGCGCAGAAATTCAGTTATGCCGTCTTCGCTGCACGATTCGTCGCTGGACACATCTTCGCCATTCCACTCGGATTCCTCTGGGCCGTTGCCACCATGCCCCTCATCATACATCGCAGCGTGCGCGAGCTCCTCCGCCTCGAGGGCCAGGACGAACTCATCGGCCAATTGATTGCTTGGAAGACCTTATGGCCTGCGACCATTGTCTTCGTCTTGCTCAACATCTGCGCCCTTGCGTGGGCGCTCGCGCAGAAGAACCACCGATCACAATGGTTTTTCTTCGGCGGGTTTGGCGTCCTGCTCGTCAGCGGCGTCTTGCTTGGCGCGGCAAGCTGGATCTGGCTATTGACACGCTGATCACTTGCACTCCATGAGCGGCGTCAGCGGCGCAAAGTCCCACGGCGAAAGATCCATCGCGTCGAATGCTTCGAGCTCCGAAGTCAGCGTTGCATTGATCTCTTCCCATGTCTGCTTCAGTTTGTCCGTGTCCGTTCCAACCGCTTCCGCCACACACGCGAACTTCGGCGTCCCGCACATATCCAGCGCTTCGCACGCCGTGAACTTCGGCCCCACCTCCTGAAGCGCCACATCGCCATACAGCGCGACACCATTGACGATGACGAGAGACACATCGCTCGGTTTCGCCGCCACGATTGCATCGTACGGATGCGTCACGTCCCCCGAAATGACCGTCACATCGGCCTTCTTGCCCACTTCGAGCGACCCGAGCACATCACCCAACCCAAGCGCCTTTGCCGCATTGATGGTCACCATTTGCACGAGCGTTTCGGACGACAAAAGTTTGTCCTCCCAACGGTTTTTGTCGACTTCATCCGCAAAGCGCAATTCATCGAGCAGATTTCGGCTTCCCCCAAGCGACCAATCGGGTGCGAGCGCCACATTGATTCCGAGCCCGAGCGCCATTTCGACGTCCGTCGTTTTCGTGTAGTCCGTGCCGCCGCCATAAAGAAATACGTTCGACCGCGGCGACCATACGAGACTCATTCCCTTCTCGGCCATGATCCCGAATTCGTCCGCGCCAAACGCCGTCCCGTGTACGATGACCGTCTCCGGCGCATACAGACATTCCGGGTCGTCCGTCGTGATCGATCCGAGCTTGTAGAATTCGTCGAGCGACTTCGAATCGACGCCCTCACCACAATGAATGACATACGCGTCGGTCTTGTCCGACGCGAAATTCTCGCACACCGTCGTGCCATTGGTCGGGGGAAACAATGTCGACACCTGAACCTTGTCAAGCTCGAGGTCGTTGTACTTCTGTTCGATCGTACGCGCAAAGGACGCATAACATGATTTCTCGATACCCAACGAGCCCACGACGCTCGTCGTGCCCGCCACGATCCCCTTCATTTCCCCATACTTGTCCAATTCACACCCGACCGGATTGGGGGTTTTCAACGAATTGCCGCCCGAATCTTTGATCGATTCGCCATTCAAATACTGCTTCGCATCGACCATGGCCCCATAACGCACCTCCTGGGTCCATTGATTGTGATTCTCGTACACCTGTTCCGGCGACCAATCCGATTCGTCAAAAATGTTGAAGAGGATATGATTGTGCGTGTCGATCATCCCCGGCATGATGACGCCGTGCGTCTCGACCACCGTTGCATCCGCAGCATCCGCGTTGTTCGTGCAAGACGCTCCCACGCATTGAATCGTGTCACTGCTGATGAAGACCGACCCCTCCATCGGCCCATCGGGCGTCACTACACATCCGCGCAGTACCATTTTCCCCGGCACACCCACCTTGACAACCTCCGGCTCCCCCGGATTCGCCGTGCACGCCGTCCCCGGCGCTCCTGCACCACCGCCACCCCCGTCAGGTTTGTCAATGCCCTCCAAGTAAAACACCGGCAACGGATTGCTCGGCGTGGCAACCCACTCCTGTGTACACCCTACCGCGACAATCGACCCCAAAACCAAGAGAATCGGAAAGCGCAAAGTAGCCATGAGACACACGATACGCCCATTCAGGCAAGGTGTCCGCAACTATTTTGCGCTTCCCGACGAAACCCATTACAACGAACCACCACGAATCACATCGAGCGGCCCGCGTAACCCTGCTCCGACGAACTGCTCATCGATTCGCCCATGCAACACAGCATCGCCGTCCTTTTCCAGCACGACGGCACGAACCCCTCGGTCTGTCGCCACGAACGCATGCGTTGGCATCACGAGCATGTCGCGCGAGAAAAACATCTGCGAACTGCGCACCTCACCGTCCAGCCACACACTCGTCATCGCCTCGACAATGCCACCGTCCAGTGTGACAATCCATAGCGATTCCGTCGCGAGCACCAGCGCCGATTCGCCCACAACCTCCGCAGCTTCCAACCGAGTCAGTCCACCGCCTACGTCGACCACCGCGGGCGCACCCATTTGCCCATCCGATACCCGACGAACCGTCAACGCATGGTTCACTGCGTCAAATAGAAGCCCCGCGTCATGCGACGACCGCGCATATCGAGCCGTCGGTGGATAGCCTTCGGATGCACCCCAGTCGAATTCGGCCAGCACCTCGGGCGCGTTATGTTCGAACGTGGCAGCGTACTTCAAGAGTCGATTGCCTTCGAAACCATACGACAACGCTTCGATTCGTTCGCCCTCCACCCATATCGATGCAGGGCGCGGCGCGCTTGCACTTGCATTCACCTTGCCCGCTTGCAGCATCTTCCATCGCGCACCCCCAATGCCATCCTCGAATACCCATAATCCTGCCCGCGTCGGCAACAGCGCCGCAAGTCCATCGACCCACACCGCATGCTCGCATGGACGTAGCACCGTTTCCGCATCGCGATTTCCTTCGCCAAACACTTTTTCCAGCCCGCAAAAACGAATCTCCCCTCCGGATGCATCCTCGTTTTCCTCGAATACCCACACGCCTGTTCGCCACGGATCCACGGCCACGTCACGCGGCCTGCCTCCTCCTCCCTGCGCCAAACTTTTTACTTCACCCGTTTGCCCATCGAAAACGACCATCGCCCCCGACGACGTAAATCCTACGACGTTTCCCCCATGCTCCGCTGACAAATCGCCTTGCGCACCCGTATTTCGCTCGACCGGCGCCGTACCACATCCCCAAACGCCAACGACCAACCACAAGAGCAGTCCTGTTTGCCTCATATCCCTACATCGATTCGAGGGACCTGGCAGTTGCGTAAAATCTCAACTATTTTCTAAGTGATCTGCTTCACGCACTCGCAATCAGAGGCGCTCGCCCGCCCTCGAGCTGTCGCTCAACGAGCTTCCGATACAGACCACCCTCCTGCATCAGCGACGCGTGGTCGCCGCTTTGCACGATGACACCATCCTGGAGCACGACCACGCGGTTTGCCCCAATTACTGTCGACAAACGGTGTGCAATGACGAGCGTCGTGCGCCCCTTCATCAATCGCTCGAGCGCTTCTTTGACCAAGTGTTCGCTTTCGGCGTCGAGCGCGCTCGTGGCTTCATCCAGCACCAAAATCCGTGGGTTTTTCAAAACCGCTCGTGCAATGGCCACACGCTGTTTCTGTCCGCCGGAAAGTTTTATCCCGCGTTCACCCACGAGCGTGTCGTAGCCTTCGGGAAACTTCGTGATGAATTCATGTGCATTGGCCATTGTTGCCGCCGCAATGACATCTTCGTTCGTCGCGTCTGTCCTGCCATACCGGATGTTTTCCGACACGCTACAAGAAAAAAGAAGGGGTTCTTGCGCCACGATACCGACGTGCTGACGTAGCCATTCTGGTGACAATTCACGCAAATCATGACCATCGAGCATCATGAGGCCCTTCGTGGGATCATAAAGACGGAGCAATAGCGCCGCAATCGTCGATTTCCCCGATCCCGACGGCCCCACCAGCGCCACCACCTCGCCCGGCAAAAGCGAAAGCGTCACGTCCTGCAATACGAGTACATCCTTGCGTGACGGATACGCAAAGTGCACGCCGCACAGTTGCACGTGCCCATTCACTTCACCCAACATGCCGCCGTCCGAAAGCGGAATGGCGGCGGATCGATCGAGCCATTCGAATACCCGTTCGGCCGCTCCCGAGGCGCGCATCAAGTCGGCCCAAAGCTCACTGATGCCGCCAAGCGAAAACGCCACGGTGAGCGTATAAATCAAAAATGATGTCAACTCGCCCGCCGTCATCTTGCCCTGCTCGACCAGACTCCCGCCATACCACAAGACGACAGCCAATGCGCAAAACGCCGCGAAACTCGATACTCCCATGAACGTAGCACTCGTCAAAATGCGCCGCCACACGACGCCAAACGCGCCCCACACCGCCTTTGCGTATCGTTTTCCCTCAGCCCGTTCCGCGGCAAACGCTCTCACCGTGCGAATTCCCGCAAGCGTTTCCTCCGCAACCTCGTTTGCCCGCGCCAATGCATCTTGCGCCTCGCGCGCCAACTTTCTCACGCGCCGCCCGTAGGCAACCGCCCCGAGCGCCACGGGCGGCACGACGCCGAGCATCACAGCGGTCAGCTCCGGCGATGTGTAAATCAAGAATCCCACCGCGCCCAGTGTTTGCGCGGAAAACCGAAGCCCCATCGATATGTTCACACTCACCGCATGTTGCACGAGCGTGGTATCCGCCGACAAACGACTCGTCAATTCCCCCGTTTTGTGTTCGTCGAAAAACGCAATCTCCTGACCGAGCAAATGTGCGAACAAGTCATTCCGCAGTCGCGTCACCACCCGTTCCCCAGCGCTCGTGAACAGCACATATCGAATCGCAACTGCCGCCGCTTGAACGGCGGCAAGTCCCACGAGCGCAAGCGCCGCTCGGTCGATCGTCCAAAACCCTCCGCCATGCCCCACCGCGCGATCCAAAATCACGCGAAACAATTGCGGCACGAGCAGGCCCGTCAATGCGCCAATGACGAGAAACAACGTACCCACCAGAAGTCGCGACGTCTCTGGCCGCGCAAGCCCGATCAGTCGTCCGAGCGACGCGTTTCGTATGTTTTTTGCGCCCTGGGCCTTGTCGTCCGCCATGATGGGACAGCTTTACCACACAAGCCCAAACGCGCACTCCGTCTTCATCCCGCTTTTCGCTCTCGCTCTTTTGCCGCTCGCCGCGGCGGCGCTTTTTTCAATCCCGGCCCCGCCTCCGCCACAGCCGGCGCCGGCTCCACCCGTGCCGCCTCCGCAGGTGCCGCCGGTTTGGTCTCCTTCGCCAAACTCTGCCGCAACGCATCGAATAGATCGATGACTTTCGCCTGCGGCTGCTCGGGCGCCACGCGAATCTCCTGCCCCCCAACCTTGCGCTCGATCGCTTCGAGCAGCCGCCGTTGATATTCGTCGTGATACTTGTCCGCGTGAAATGCGTCCGACGACAGTTGACCAATCAGTCGCTCCGCCAGCTCTTGCTCCTCCGGTCGAAACTCCATTTTCGTCGGCGGTGCTACCTCGTCGAACGATCGCACCTCGTCCGCATAGTGGACCTGATGCATCACCAGGCCGCCTCGATAGGGCCGCAACAGCACGAGCTGATCTTTTCCGCGCGCCCCATACCGCCCGACACCAATGCGCTCCATGCGCTCCATTGAATTCGACAGCAGCTTGTACGCACGCGCGCCGCTTTTGTCCGGCCCGAGATAGCTCGTTCGCTCAATGTACAAAAAATCCACCGTCTCGGCAGGCACGAACTCGACCAAGTCGATTCGGTCGGTTCGTTCCGCACGAATGGCATCCAATTCTTCGTCCGTCACCTCGACGTATTGCTCCTTCGCATATTCGAACCCACGCGTTGAATCCGCTCGCTCGACCACGTCCCCGTCATAGGGACAAACATATTGCATTTTCAGGCGCGTTCCACATTTCTTGTGCAGGAGGTGAAACCCGATTCCATGCGATGTCGTCGCCGAATACATCTTGACGGGAATCGTGACCAAGCCGAACGAAATCGTACCCGTACCCGAGGATCGTGCTGCCATGAGATCCATCCTTGCAAGTGCCGTGAAACGACACATTGCTGCACACCGCGATCATGGAATTCGCGATATCTGAAGAAAATCATGAACGACACGTTGAATCTCGACGAACTTCACCCTACGGAGGCGGAATTGGAATCGGAGGCTGTCCGTCACGGCGCGATACGCGGTGGCATCGAAATGGGCTTCGCGCCCATGCGGGCAGTTCCTGCACCGACGAAGCCGCTGGGTGATGACTTTTCTTACGAACTGAAGCTCGACGGAATTCGCTGCATTGCCCAGAAAAACGGTCGTCACGTGCGGCTTTTCAACAGACACGGCCGAGACATCACGCGCGTCTATCCGGACCTCACGCAGGAAATGGCCGAGCTTACCAGTTCGCGTTTCGTCGTCGACGGCGAAATCGTGTCGCTCGACGAACAAGGTCGACCGAGTTTCAGGCGCATCGCCGAGCGCGCTCATCTTGATCGTCCCATCGACATCCGCCGCGTTTCAAAGGTTATCCCCGTTCATTATGTCGTATTCGACCTTTTGTCGATCGGCGATTACGACATCCGTGGTTTGCCCTTGTCGACACGTCGAACGCTTCTCAGGCGCGCCTTACCCGAGACAAACCGGATTCGTCTCATCGATGTCTTCCTGGGCGACGCGAGCCCACTCTTGAAATTTTGCCAAGACCACGACCTCGAGGGCGTCGTCGCCAAACGCATCGATTCCCCTTATCGAACGGGCCCTTCCCGATCCGACGACTGGATCAAGTTGAAGCGGGAACGCAATGACGATTTCGTCGTCGTCGGTCATACCTTGGGCGAAGGCGCGCGTGCACGCATGGGCGCCATCGATATCGCATCATTCGAAGGCGACAAACTCGTGTATCGAGGCAAAGTGGGTAGTGGTCTCGACGATGCGGCCATCGACGTGCTTCTCGAGCGGCTGACACCTTTGCGCACGAATGCTCCGACGGCGATTGGCGAATACCATCCGGCTCCGCGCGGTCGAGTTCACGTGCGGCCCGAAATCGTGGTTTCGGTCAAGTATGTTGGTTTTTCGGATGGTGGCAGTTTGCGGTTTCCGGTTTATCGCGGCATACGCGAAGACGTTTTGCCAACGGAGTGCACGGCGGAGCCGGGCAAGGACAGTGAACCGTGACGGGGGTTCGCTCCTTGCCCTGACTCGGCAACGTAAGCCATTCATGCTGCCAACGATCGGCAGCCCCGCCGGTCCATCTGCCTGACATTGCACCAATCGGCCGACCAACCCTCGCGTATCTTCGCCCATCGTGACGCGATCGCTGCCCGCGCCATGCTAAAAGGCTCCGCAAATCCTTCACAAGGAGCCACATCATGCCCCGTTTCGTTGCATCCCTTCTCGTCGCTAGCCTCTTTGCCCTCGCCGCATGCGGCGGGTACTCCCAAGAAGAAGCCACCACCAAGTGCGACCTCGAACGCAAAGCCAAGACCAACTGTTTCACCGATGCCACCTACGAGCAATGCCTGAGCTGCTACGAATCGTGTGGCACGGATTGTGCCATCGCGGAATCGTGCCCCGCCCAGTACATTTGCTCCGAGTGACGTCCAGCCGTTGAACAATATTTCAACCTGGTTCGTCGTTCTTGACTCCCGCCAGTCCAAACCACCACCGCACTGTCATCTGTTTTACCTGACGGGCTAGACCACGACGCACCGCCGTCGCCCCGACCAGTCAGCGCCTCCCCCCCGCGCTTATTTTCGTCGCGTGACGAGAACTCGTGCTTGCTTTCTTCGTAAAACCGCGGCACGACTCGACTACGAGGCAAACTGCCACGATCGTTTTTCTGTTTGCCCTGTCGGAAAGAGGCGACCGCGCATGAGCATCCAACCCTTCTTCCGCGACGAACCGCTGTTTCAGCTTCACGACGAACCACCCGACACGCGCAAAGACGTCGTCACTCGCCGCCCCGATGACGACCTCTACGCCGTGGATACCCCGCCAACCTACGCGATGGGTCTGGCCGAGCGCCTTGCGGCCACACACCCCGAGGCGCACACCAGTTCGGTCGAAATCATGCTCAGCCCCGACGGGTTCGACTTGACGGGCATCACGCTCGACGACCTGAACCTCGACGGCGCACTCGAAGAGTTTGACATCGACGAACAACTCGATCGCGAAACGCTGCCGTCGGCGCCGTATCCGTCTGCCGTGGTGGATGACGCTGCCGCGGATCTTTCGTGGGACGTTCTTCCGCCGCCCGTTCCAACGTTTGCCGAGTCGAACGACATGCTGCCAGATCCGTCATCGGACGCGACGCCTTCCGAGGAATCACGCACGCACCTTTCCGCATCGCTTTGGGGCAAACTTCAAAAGTTTGTCACAGGCATCAGCAAACCGCGCAGTCAGCCGCCTGTGTCGTCGACATCGTCTCGAAGGCCATCGCAACGCTCGATGTTCGAGCTCGCGTGGACGCTCGACAATGCAGCGCTCCACGCTCTTTCATGCCATATCGACCAGATCATCGCCACGAGGCGCCTCGGTCCGGAGGCGTATGCGGAATCGCGTGTCGTCGATTTGCTCGATACGATGTTTGTCTTGGAGCGGGTCGGTTCGGATGGTGTTGGAATTTCGACGCTGAGATTGCGCATTCCCGAAGTGACGCGGGCAATGCTCGATCACGCGCTGCTACGTTTGGAAAACCGAGGCGTCGTGGTGCTCGTTCCGGATGATCTGGGCCAAGACGGCATCATGGACCCCGTACGAGGCCACTTGACCCGATGCATATTGCTGCAGACGGCGAGCTGAGAAGTATTGAAGGTTTATAACTTCGCCGCTTCTTGTTCGAGCCTCACGAACAAATCTGGAACGGCTTTTTTCTGAGCCGCTTCGATGATGCTCGCGGGCAGCGCCGTATTCGGCTCCACGTGCAATGTATACGTGACTTCGCTCTTTTTGCCCCCGTCGACCGGCTTGATCTCCCAGCTTCCCTCGTTTCGCTTGAAATCACCTTTCACGAGTTTCCATTTGCGTGACAGTTTTTCCGGTGACTCCTCGTGAATCGCTTCCGTTACGGCCGTGAGATTGGAGAAGGGGAACGGCACTTCAACGGTCGTCTCGCACGTGTGCTTATTTCCTTCTTTTTTCAGGAGCCGCGCTGAAATGATGCGCGGCATTCGCCCCTTGTACTTCGAGCAATCGGAGAGGATCTTCCACACCTTGTCGGGCGGTTGCGAGAGCACCGCTTTTGCCGTGATACGTGGCAGATCGCTCCCCTTCACGGCCGTCGTTCGCACGTGGACCTGCGCCGGATCGATCGCCACTGCCTGCGGCGCCGCGAGCATCGTCATCGTGACCAGACCACCGAGCAACAACGGGCGAACGGCAAGAGCGGAACGTTTCATCGGCTGAAGTCCTCCGATCGCGATGATATCAGTCATTTTCGGAATGTACAAGCTTTCGTTGCATCCATGATGTCGAACGATTCCGCCTCCGACACGATCCGCACGACATCCCGAGGCGCGTCGGAAAAGTTCAAGTCGCCGAGGTGTCGCCATTCTTCCTCGGCGGAATAATCGCACGAAGGCGGTTCATGCTTTTGGAACCACGGTCTCTCTTCCGACGAAAGGTTATGGAAAGACGAACTTGGCAGATATTGGACCGGGCGAACGTTTTGTTTGGCCAGCCAATCACGGTCGAACACGATTCCAAAAGGTTCGAAATCCCAGCGAACGAGGTGCGCTCGATACCGATACAATTCACCGATGCGTTCAGGTGAAACCGCCGTGAAGGAAACCACTGGATAACCTCCGCGAATGAGCTTCGAGCTTGCGCGTAGCGTCGACGAATTCAAGATGCGATACAACGCCGCAGCGCCATCGCGTCGAGCTCGAAAACCTCCATGCCACAAATCATCCAGGTATTCTCCGCGAGTTTGGCCGGGCCATGGTCCGTCGATGCTTCGAGTAAAATGGGCAAGGGTTGGCGCCGAAAGTGGCGAGGTTTTCCATTGCGGGAAAAATGCGGTCCAATCGAGCTGAGCGCGGTTGGTCGTAGACCGCGGAAGATATTTTCGAGCCATCTCCCAAAGACGCGGCTCGACCGGGGGCGCACCGAGATCCAAGAGCTTCCGATTGCCGGCCGCGAGTGGTCCATTGTCCCAAGGAAGCATCACTTCGACGCGCCGTCTTTGCTCGAAACGCGCACGAAGAAGCGACTGCATCTGCCCGCCCGCACGTATCGCCACGGCAATTACGATATCTGCCGCATCGATGATTGCGCGGTCTCGCTCGACTTCGGGATTCACGGACGTAGGGGGAAGAATTCGTACAGAAAGATCGTTTGACGGTGCATTCGGTGGCAAACAGTCCATCACATCATGCTCGGCACTCTGGGTGACGAACACTTCAATGTTTCCAGCCCCCATTGCGGCACCAAACATTGCGGATTCATAACCAATGGTTCCAACGGACGTACACAACGTATGTCCGGATCGAGCGATCGCATGGCCAAGCGCCATTGTAAACCGGAGCCAAGGCTCGTCGGGCGCAAAGCGTCTCGGCTTTCGTGAATTCAAGAGAGCGATTTTCATTCGAAACGCTGTTTTTCCTAGCACCTCGATCGTGTGATGCAACATCGTTGTTGCCACCTTTTTCGAGCGCCAAGCGGCACTCGAACAGGCCGTGGTTTTGCGGCGTACCGTGCGTTGACGCACGAATTTTCGGCTGCTCCGGGCGCTTTTTCTTGATGCCGAAGTGACAGAAAGCTTTCCGCCGACCGAAAACGTTGGTACTGTGCGGCTCGTGGAGATTGTCTACGACTTTCCCGACATCATCTGTGCGACCCAAGAACCCGTGTTCCTCTGTTGGTGGCGGCGCACGCCGACGGCCCTGCATGCCCAAGGATCGTTCGACCTCCTTCAAAAGGTGGCCAAAAGCACGCCCGGGGGAGTGGTGTTCATCGTCATCACGAGCGAGGGAGTCTCGCAGCCCGATCGAGGAACCGCAGATTTCTTTGCTCGCAGCACGCGCTCCATCGAAAAGCACATTCTCGCGCACGCCTTCATCCTCGAAGGCACTGGCTTGAGGAGCGCTGCGGTGCGCACGGCCGTCCGCGCAATGCAAACGATGTCTCGCGTGATCTTTCCGTGGACGATTTCGGCGACCGTTGACGAGGGCATCATGTTTCTTGCCAAGAAGACCGGCTTCATCACGGAACCGGAAGCTCGAAAGCTCATCGCCGACATCGCCACACTGCGATCGACTCACCCCGCCCCCCCAAAGCCCTGAAGGTTCGAGCGTGTGGATCGGTCAGAGTATGACCGATCCATCATCGTTTTTTTCTTGCCTCGCGCATCCTTCTGATCGATCGCACAGAACCTCGACGACCATTGCGATCGCGGCGACGTTTGTCGCGCCGCGGTCCTTGCAAATGCGGCATTTTCAGCGCATTGCATTGCTCGGACAATAAATGTCCGAGCACGGTGATGATTTCATTGCGCGTCGGTGCATGATCCCTTATCCTCGACGTTGCCAGAGCCGAACGTCCGCGGCTCTAGGCAACAACTCAACGAAGTACCCGAGGGACGGTGAAGACCGCCCCGATAGCGCCTTCTTCCGAGGCGCCCGCCTGATGGCGGGCATGTTTCGATCAGCATTGCGGACGATTGCAGAAAGGCTTTTTTATGCGCGTGACCGCACTGAAATGCTTTGCGCCCCAAAGAGCCATGGCTTCGCCCCATCTCTGCGACGACTATCTGACCGCGCCCCACTTTCCGCCACGTGGGCCGCTCGAACCCTGGTGCGAAAGCCTTTCGGACCATTTACAAGAGGCCATTGCCGACCGTCACGCACACATCGACGATTTGGCGGACAGTTTCGAACAAGCCGTGGAAATTGCATTGCTTCTTGGCCGTCTGGGTGAGGCCAAGAAGTTGTGCCACGCAGCCATCGCCTATTTCGTGAGTGAAGCGGAAGACGGTGCTGGCGTCTTTGCCACCATGCCCGCGCTTTGGATGCTTCTTGGTCTTGCACGCGTCGAGCGGGCGGTCGGTCATTACGACGCCGCCTTGTTCGCATTCGAACGAATTGCAGCGCTCGAGCGTCTTGGTTCGCTCGACGACGGGCCTCTCATCATCTCCGCAGCTCGATTTGCGGAAATTGAATCGAGCTTTCCTGAATCCTCGGCGCGCCTTCGATTCGTTGCACGAGCCGAAGCGCTCGAAACGCTCGTGCATGCTCGTCGCTTCGACGTGGCGATTGCCGCCGCGCGTGCACGTTGTCCGGATGAACCCAGGTGGCTTGGCGCATTGCGCTTCGAAACCATTGCCACGTCTCTTGGACGGATGGGTCTTTTGCGGGAAGTCGATGTGTATTTGGCGTCGGTCATGGCGCGCCATTCCGAGCATCCGCGTTTACCATTCGAACAGAAGCGAGCGGAAGCGCTGGCGGCCGAGGGGCGATTCGACGATGCTGCATTGCGTGTGGCATTCATCGCTCAGGCGATTGAAAAGCAATGGGAAATGGCATCTCCCGTGTTGAGCGACGTCGTTCTCGCCGCGCGAGCATCGCGTCTTTCGGTTCTTCTTGGACGAACAACGGAAGGTGCCCTTCTCGCTTCTCGTGCGCGCGTGCATGCAGCAATTCTGGGCGACGTCCCGCTCGAAGCCGAACTTGCGCTCCGCGTGGTCGAGAGTGACGCACCGAGTGACATTCGAGCCGACGCTGCGGACGCTCTCGCGCGCATCGCGCTTGCGACGGGTTATGCGATCATGCTCCCGCATCGCGGCATGCAGTGTTTCGAGCCGGCAATGCCGGCGGCAAACGAGCCTCGGGCCCCGACATACCCTCGTCTTCGCGACAGATTGTACGCAATCGCCGCGTGATTTTGGCGGTCCTTCCCCTTCGCGCTTGACGGACGCGCGGCGTCGCGCAATGTTGTCGTTCTGCGCCCGCTCATCGTCGCGGCGCACGCAGGTTCCTTCATGCTTCACGGAAATCTCACGCATCTCGAAGCGCTCGAAGCCGAGAGCATTTACATCATCCGAGAAGTCGTCGCGTGTTTCGAGCGGCCCGTGATGCTTTATTCGATTGGCAAAGACAGCACCGTCCTGCTCCATCTCGCGCGCAAAGCATTTCACCCGGGAAAACTCCCGTTCCCGCTGCTTCATGTCGATACCACTTGGAAATTCCGCGACATGTACACGTATCGCGACGGGTACGTTCGTGACAAACTAGGGCTCGATCTCATCGTGTACACCAATTCAGACGGGTTGCGAGCGGGCATTGGGCCCATCACGCACGGCAGCAAGGTGCACACCGACGCGATGAAGACCCAGGCGCTCAAACAAGCACTCAGTCATTATGGATTCGACGCCGCCTTTGGTGGAGCACGCCGTGACGAAGAAAAGTCTCGAGCGAAAGAGCGAGTATTTTCGTTTCGTGATGCCAATCATCGTTGGGACCCGAAAAACCAACGTCCCGAGCTATGGAACATTTACAATACCGAAGTGCACAAAGGAGAAAGCATTCGGGTGTTTCCTTTGTCGAACTGGACCGAGCTCGACGTTTGGCAATATATTTACCGGGAAAACTTGCCCATTGTGCCTTTATACTTGGCCAAACCCAGGCCCGTCGTCGAACGTGACGGAACGCTGATCATGGTGGACGACGACCGTTTGCCTCTTCGCCCTGGAGAATCACCCACGACAAAAACCGTTCGCTTCCGGACCCTCGGATGCTATCCTCTTTCCGGAGCGATCGAAAGCAATGCATCGACACTACCGGAAATCATTCAAGAAATGCTTGTCGCGCGGCAAAGCGAACGACAAGGGCGGCTCATCGATTTCGATCAATCCGGCAGCATGGAAGAGAAGAAGCGCGAAGGATACTTTTGAGTTTTCACATGATCGACGACACGGATCTCGTCAAACAGGACATCGAGGCGTATCTCGAGAAAAATGAACGCAAAAAGCTCTTGCGTCTGCTCACGTGCGGCAATGTGGATGACGGCAAGAGCACCTTGATTGGAAGGCTTCTCCACGACACCAAGGGCATTTACGAGGATCAGCTTGCCGCAGTCGCAAAGGACAGCAAGGTATTCGGCACGCAGGGCGGAGCGATCGACTTGGCGCTGCTCGTCGACGGATTGAAAAGCGAACGCGAGCAAGGCATCACGATCGACGTCGCGTATCGATACTTTTCGACATCGCGGCGCAAATACATCATTGCCGACACGCCCGGACACGAGCAATACACGCGCAACATGGCCACTGGCGCCAGCACCGCGGAATTGGCAATCATCCTCGTCGATGCGAAGAAGGGCGTGACGACGCAAACGAGGCGCCATGCGTTCATTACGAGTCTTTTGGGCATCCGCAAAGTCGTCGTTGCCGTGAACAAGATGGATCTGGTGGGTTTTTCTCGGGATATCTTCGACGCAATTCGACGCGAATTCATCGATTTTGCCGCACGTTTGCCCGACCGTCACCATTGGTTTGTCCCGCTTTCCGCGCTGTCGGGTGACAACGTGGTCGAGCCGAGCTCGGTCATGCCTTGGTACGACGGGAAGCCGCTGCTCGAATTGCTCGACACAATGCCGCTCGACGAAGCCGACAATAGCGTGGACATGCGTTTTCCGGTGCAATGGGTCAATCGCCCCACGCCGGACTTTCGGGGCTTTTGCGGCAGCGTTGCATCGGGGTCACTTCGCAAGGGTGACGCAATCGTCGCATTGCCGTCGGGTCGTTCGAGTCGCATTGCGCGCATCGTCGCATGGGAGGGTGACCTCGATGAAGCGTCGGCCCCCATGTCCATTACGATCACGCTCGAAGACGAAATCGACGTCAGTCGCGGCGATGTCCTTTGCCACTCGGACAACCGTCCTTCCATTGCGAGCCGAGTTTCCGCAACTCTTGTGTGGATGGATGAAAGGCCCATGGTGCCCGGCCGAGAATATTGGATCAAGCACGGCGTTCATCGCACCCCGGGCAGCGTGATGCGCATCGTGCATCGCCTGGACGTCAATACGCTGGAAAAGCACGACGCGGCAACGCTTGGCCTGAATGAAATGGGAGTCGTGGAAATACGGACGAGCCGCCCGCTCATTTTTGATGCATACGAGAAAAACCGTCCGATGGGTGCGTTCATCGTCATCGATCGCATCACGAACGGCACGGTGGGCGCAGGTATGATCACGGGTTGCGGGTCGGCACATTGGGACGCTCCAACGCTCGGTCGCACACGCGCTGCGCCGAGTGGCGTCGTGATCGAAGAGCGGGAAAAACGTTATGGGCAAAGGCCGACCACTGTTTTGATTACGGGCCTTTCCGGGTCAGGCAAGACGGCCGTGGCGGCCGAAGTCGAGCGGCGTCTCTTCGAGCGTGGTCGAGCGGTGTTTGCGATGGATGGGCTGTCGATGCGTCAAGGAATGTGTCGCGACCTTGGATTTTCCGCAGCCGATCGTTCGGAAAACCTGCGACGATCGATGGAAGTCGCCAAGCTCTTCAATGACGCGGGGCTCATTTGCATCGCGTCGATGGTGGCTCCCGAAGACATCGTGCGCAAACGCGCTCGTGAAGTCGTCGGAGCGGATAAGTTTTTCCTGGTATACTTGTCAGCGCCCATTGAATGGTGCAGACACGCGGACGAAAATGCGCTCTATCGCGATGCAGACGCTGGCAAACTATCCAACATTCCGGGCGTGGACTTCCCTTACGAACCCCCCACCGATGCCGAATTGACGCTCCCGAGCCACGAACTGAGCGTCTCGGAATGCGCAGATCAAATCATTCGAGAATTGGAGCAGCGGGGACGGATTGGGTGAGCCCACTACGATGTGCGTTTTTCCTTCAACAACTCGTCAATCCGCACCCCGTCGATCGAGAGCCCCTCGATCGAGCATCCCTCGATTGTCATTCCATCCAAATTCCCATTTTTCAGCGTGGCGCCGGCAAACGTGATGTCGTCCATTTTCGCGCCCTCGAAAGACCCATTGTTGATTTTGCACTTCGCAAACGTCACATCGGAGAGCTCTGCCCCTTTGAACGACGCATTGTTGATCTTCGCTTTACGAAACTCCACGTCGTCGAACTCGGCTTTTTCAAACGTCGCGTTGTGAATGGTTGCCTTGGCCAAACTCACGTCGTCAAGTCGCGCTCCCTCGAACGTTGCGTCGTGAATCACGGCCTTCGCCAAACTCACATCATCCAGCTCGATTCCATCGAGCGACACGTTCATCAGCTTCTTCGGTAGCGCCGCGGCAGGCTTCGCTTTCATGCAGTTATGCTACTCCCTTGCAGGACATCCTGGAGTACCGACATGCAAGCTCCCTCGTTCCTCCTCCACCACGCGGTTGTCACAGCACCAGGCTCGAGCCCCACGCGGTACATGTTCGTGCTGCACGGCATCTTCGGCTCGGGCGGAAACTTTCGCACCTTCGCCCGACGCGTTGCCGAAGCGTGCCCACACTGGGGGTTTGTCTTAGTAGATCTTCGCGGGCACGGGCAGTCTGTCGATGCGCCGCCGCCGCACTCCATCGAAAGCGCGGCCCAAGACCTCGTGCGCCTGGGTGAACACCTCGGGATCGAACTGCGTGGCGTCATGGGTCACTCGTTCGGGGGCAAGGTCGCGCTTGCGTACGCAGCGCTTCGCGAAGGCGAGCTCGACGAAGTGTGGGTGCTCGACTCGACGCCGAGCACGCGCGTCGACGGCATGAGAACCGTTGGTGCAGCGCATGTGCTGGATACGCTCGACAAACTGCCCGCCGAGTTTCCTTCACGCGACTTCTTCTTCGAGCACATGACGTCGAGCGGCATGAATCGTCCCGAGATCGATTGGCTAGCGATGAATGTGCGACGTGACGGCGATGCATTCCGGTTTCGCCTCGATCTGTCGACGATTCGCGCGCTGCTCGAAGACTACTTCGCGCGAGATCTGTGGTTTGTCGTGGAGCGGAACGACGGAAGGTGCCGTCTTGGTTTCGTCATCGGTGGCCAGTCGGTCACCGTCAGTGATGCCGATCGTGATCGTCTTTCCAAACTAGCTCGAACCTGTCCCAAGCTCGAGGTCCACGTTCTCGAACGCGCTGGTCACTGGGTGCATGTCGACGATCCCGATGGGCTTTTCGAGATCGTCCGAGGAGCGCTTACGTGAGTGCTCTTTTCTCCGAGACGTTTCGGGGTTAGGGAAAGACCAACATGCGTATCGCCTCCTGGAACGTGAACTCGATTCGTGCACGCCTCGAACACCTCGGCGAATGGCTTCGCCGCGCAAAGCCCGATGTTGTTTGCCTGCAGGAAACCAAAGTCGAAGACGAGAAGTTTCCGATCGAGGCGTTGGGCGAGGCCGGCTACGGGGTCGTGTTCGCAGGGCAGAAGACCTACAACGGCGTTGCGATCGCAGCGCGGTTTGGCATGGCGATCGAAGACGTCAAGAAAAACCTCGATGGTGACGATGGCGACACCGCACGCAGGCTCATCGCTGCAACGGTCGAAGGTGTGCGCATCGTCAACGTGTACGTGCCGAATGGGCAAGCCGTCGGGACGAAACCGTTTGCGTACAAACTGATGTGGCTCGACCGCTTGAAGCTCGAGCTTGCATCCAAGCATTCGTCGAACGACCAGCTTCTCGTGTGTGGCGACTTCAATGTTGCGCCTTTGGATGTCGACGTCTACGCGCCGAAGAAGTGGGAGGGGCAGGTGCTTTGTCATCCGGATGAACGAGCGGCACTTCGTCGGCTCGTTGATTGGGGACTCGTGGATGCGCTGCGGGAGCGTCATCCGGGCGAACAGATCTACAGTTGGTGGGACTATCGCATGGGTGCGTACAAGAAAAACCATGGTCTGCGCATCGATCTGGTGCTCGTGACACCGCCACTTCTCGAGCGAACAAAAGACGTGTGGGTGGACAAGAGCCCGCGGGAGCTCGAGCGACCGAGCGACCATGCGCCCGTGCTGATCGACATCGAGTAAAGTCAAGGGGGGGTTCCGGACGGACAATGTCCGATCGGACCGATGACGACCCATGTATGGTCGGACTGATAATGTCCGATCGCCCCAAAATCGATGCAGCGCGTCGCGTCTTTGGTTGGTACGTTTTCCGGCGTGATGCGACTCGATCTCGATGGTTTCTCGCTCGATCTGCCCCCGTGCTGGTCGGGCTTGGAAGACGTGACCTACTCCGATCCGACCACGTTGCCTCCAGTCGCCTTTGCGGCGGACGGTGGCTTGGGTCGGCTCATGGTTGCCGAGCTGCTCTTCGAGGACGACGAAGAGCCCGGCACGGAACCGAGTGCCATCAAGGCGCTCGCGATTGCTTGGGGCAAACGTCGTCGAGTGCAGCCGCTCGAGCTCGCGGCGCTCGATTGCTCCGAAGGTGCGGCGGCGACGGCAACGTACTTCGTGCGCGGTTGTTTCGTGCAGGTGTGGTTCTTGTCGAACGGCGAACGTGTCGTGCAAGCGAGCTACGTTTGTCCGTGGGAGCAACGCTCTGCGGAGCAGAACGAACGCGAATCGATCATGCGATCGCTACGTTGGTCATAACGAACCGCGTTGCTCGGACGCGCCAGATTCTTCTGCTGGCGCGTCTTGCGCCTGCGCTTCCTTGACTTCCTTCACTTGCCCCGCTGCATCGACTTTCGCTTCTCCGACATGCGGCGGTGCGGTCGTCGCGCTCGCTTGCTTCGCTGCTTGCGTCCCTGTGCGAGCGGACAGGTACGAATCCTCCACGCACGCGGGGCGCATCCGTTCTGGGCAAGCGATGCGCACATGAAAATGATCGTCGTGCACGTCGACATCCGCGGGGCTCATGAGCGCCGCGGCCGCTTTCGTGTAGACATCTTGCGGCACCTTCTTTTTCTGTGCCGCGTACGTGAGCAGGCGCTTGCGCAGTGCTTGCGACACGAACACGTAACGAACGTCGACTTTGGGATCGGTGATGAGTGCCTCGACAAACGTCCAATTTCGTTCGTCGTCGAAGCGAACGATAGCGCCGTCGCGAGCTCGGCCGTCGCCTCCGAACGGGATGAACCGATGCGGGTTCACGTGTTTGCCGTCGTCGTGCTTCATGTAGAAGCCCACGTCGGCGTCGCGGCCCGACTGATGCGAGTTGTGTCCGAAGAGAGGCCCGCCGCGTTTGGCCGACAGATCGCCGACGAACAGCACCGATCCCTTGTACTTCTTCCGTACTTTGGCGGCGGCGCGTTTGAGCACTTGCACGAGCTCGGGGGTGCCGTACGCATGACCGCCGCCGCGCACTTCGATCGACCTGTTCGACGTGAGTTTGTCACCCTTGACGAGTTTGCCCCCGTTC
>Ga0138256_10002512_pt1 | contig 19670 bp, 19 predicted proteins | sample KNB2016incub_MG_FD_105486 | JGI IMG/M metagenome (GOLD analysis project Ga0138256, IMG submission 105486) | Active sludge microbial communities from wastewater in Klosterneuburg, Austria - KNB2014incub_MG | ecosystem: Engineered > WWTP > Activated sludge > Unclassified | place: Austria... | reverse complement strand
GCCGCGCGCGAGCTGCTTGACGGCCACGCGCCAGCGCCCCTCGGCGAAGGCCAGCACGCCGCGCACGGTGTGGCTGCGCCGCCGCGCGTGCCAGCGTTCCAGGAAACCCGCATGCCGGCGCGGGCGTCCGGTGAACAGGCGGCTCAGCAGGTCGGCCAGCAGCACCAGCGCGCGGCCCAGGTAATAGAACGCGATCAGCCCGAGCAGCACCAGCAGCGCCGCCACCCACGCCGTGGTCTCGACGGTGTAGCCCTGCAACTCGATCAGCACGTAGCCGGCATCGAGGCGCACGAGATAGGCGAAGCTCGCCGCGGCGGCGAGAACCAGCAGCAGGACGACGAAGAGGCGGCGCATGGTCTATTGCCCGCCGGTGGTCGCGTCGGCGGGCGCCGGTGCGGGAGCAGGTGCCGGCGCTGCTGGCGCCGCCGCACCCGGCCGCTCGCGCAGCGCACGCAGCGAACCCGAGATATCGGGCAGCGCAGGCGCCACGTCCATCGCGGCGAGGGCCGTCACTTCGTCGAGAAAAGCCCGGTTGGCCACGACCGTCGGGCTCAGGTAGGTGCCGGCGAACTGCTGCACCTGGTGCAGCGCGCCGCGGTAGACCGCGGGCTCCGCCGCGAGCAGCGCGAGCTTCGCCTGCTCCAGCCCCAGACGCAGGTTCATGCGCAGGTACCCCTCCTCGGCGAGCGGCAGCAACGGCTTGATCGATTCGTTGCGCTGGCGCACCACGACATAGCGACCGAGCACGGCGGTGAGGCGCGACCACCAGCTCCCGGCGCCCGCGGGTTCGGCAGCGGCATCTCCGCCGGTGGCCTCGGCGCGCGAACGCTCCATCAACGCGAGCGCGGGCACCTGCTCCACCAGGGCGGCGAGGCGCAGGTACAGGCCTTCGACGTCGAATTCCGCCACCGCGCGCAGGCTGGCGATGTCAGTGGCGAGCGCGGCGCGCGAGGCGTGCAACGCGGGATCGTCGAGGTCGCGCAGGATGCCGTCGGCGGCGCCGAGCAGCGCCAGCGCACCGCGCACCTCGCGGCCCATCAGCAGGCTCTGGCTCGCCAGCCGCTCCAGGTATTCGGCCTCGGCCAGCGCCCAGTCGCGACGATCGGCCACCGTGATCGCGGCGAGCCGCTCGCGCAGCGCGGCGGTGTCGGTGCCCAGCGCGTCGATGCGCAAATCGAGCCCGGTCATGCGCGCCTCGCCCTGCTCCAGGCCGCGCAAGGCCTCGGCCAGGCGGGGATCGGGGCCGCGCCCGGCTCGCGCCGCGAGCTCGTTGGCGCTCGCGCGCACCTCCTCGAGCTCGGCACGGACTTCGCGCATCGCGAACCAGTGCCAAGCGCTCACGCCGAGCGCGGCGCCCGCCAGCAGCAGCGCCAGCGCGGCAGGGAGCCGGGACGCGCGGCGTACCGGCGGGTTGGTTTCCACCGAGAGCACCTCGAATGTGGGCTTGCTGCCTGCGTCTGTCATCCTGTGTGCACTCGTCTGCGTAGGGTGGCTGCCAGCCGTTCCAGCGCCGCGAGCATTGCCGCGTCGGTGGCGTTGGCTGCAGGCTCGACAGCGCTGAAACCGGCATCGCGCGCCTGTGCCGCGACGCGTTCACCCGGTGTGACCAGCGCCAGGTCCGCAGGTATCGTGCCAGCCGTGTCCGCACCGGGCAAGCCGAGCAGGTTTGCCAGCGCCTCGGCGCTGCTCAGCAGCAGCACGTTGATGGCGCGCCCCTCGATCAGCGCATGCAGTTCCCGCTGCGATGCAGTGGCGGGCAGGCGACGACGGTACAGCGCGCACTGCGTCACCGTCGCGCCGCGCTCCACGAGCACCCGGGCCAGCAAATCGCGCCCGCCGACGCCCTTGAAGATCACGATGCGCCGGCCCGCGACCGGACCGAGCCCGGGGTGCGCGAGCAGTTCCTCGCTGTCCATCGCCGCGGCCGCGCTCGCACATCCGATTCCGGCCTCGCGCAGGCACTGCGCCGTGGCGCTGCCGATCGCGAAGCATTGCAGTTGCGCCGGCCATGTGCGCGCGCTGTCGGCAAGGCGCGCCAGCAGCGCGCGCACGGCATTGGTGCTGATGAAGATCGCGGCATCGAACGAACCGAGCCGGCCCAGGGTATCGTCGACCGTCGCGCGGGCCTGCGCATCCTGCACGCCCAGCGCCACCACCTCGAGCAGCGGAAATTCGTGCGCTTCGCCGCCGGCCGCGCGGATGGCCGCGACCAGCGCACCGCCCTGCCCCGCCGGGCGCGTCACCAGCGCGCGGATGCCCTGCAGGGCGCCATCCACGTGATCAGCCCGCGTCCCAGAGCTCGCGCAGGATCGCCTCGGCGCCCTGCGCGAGCAGCGTGGCCGCGAGCTGCGCACCGATGCGTTCGGCCTCGGTGCGCGCACCGCGCGCCTCGGCGCGCACGATGCGCGCGCCGTCGTTGCTGCCGACCAGCCCGCGCAGCCACAGCTGGTTCGCGCCCTCGATGACCGCAAAGCCCGCGATGGGCACCTGGCAGCCGCCCTGCATCGCGCGGTTCATCGCGCGCTCGGCGCGCACGCAGTCACCGCAGCCGGCGTCGTCCAGCGGCGCCAGCAGCGCGCGCAAGCCGGCGTCGTCATTGCGGATCTCGACGCCGATGGCCCCCTGCCCCACCGCGGGCAGCGAAACCGTGGCGGGAATGCGCGCGCGGATGCGCTCACCCAACCCCAGGCGCAGCAGTCCCGCGCTCGCGAGCACGATGGCGTCGTACTCGCCGTCATCGAGCTTGCGCAGCCGCGTGTTCACGTTGCCGCGCAGGTCCAGGATGCGCAGGTCCGGCCGCACCGCGCGCAGCTGGCACTGGCGGCGCAGGCTGGACGTACCCACGCGCGCTCCCTCGGGCAGCGCTTCCAGCACCGGGTACGCATTGGAAACGAAGGCGTCGTGCGGGTCCTCGCGCGCAAGGATCGCGCCCAGCCCCAGCTCGGGCGGGAAATCCATCGGCACGTCCTTCATCGAGTGCACCGCGAGGTCCGCGCGCCCCTCGAGCATCGCGGTCTCGAGCTCCTTCACGAACAGGCCCTTGCCGCCGATCTTCGCCAGCGGCACGTCGAGGATGCGATCGCCCTGCGTCGATAGCGGGAGCAGCTCGACGCGCAATCCCGGGTGCGCGGCGAGCAGGCGATCGCGCACGTGCCCGGCCTGCCACAGGGCCAGCTGGCTCTTGCGCGTTGCGATGCGGAGGATGCGGTCGGTCATGTCAGGAACTGCGACGGAAGTGAGGGCGACATGATACGGCAGCCCGGCGCGAATGGCGTGCCGGCGGCTTGCTGTTGCGGACGGGTTTCAAAGACTTTCTATGACCTGGCGCACCTCGGCCAGGTGGCGCCGGCTGATCTGGGGTTGCAGCTCGATGCCCGCGAGCGTCAGGGCGTGATCACCGCCGGGGCGACGCACGATGCCGGTGATGTGAGCGGTGGCGACCAGCGCGTTGCGGTGCACCCGCAGGAACTGGCGCGGGAATTCCTGCTCGATCTCGCGCAGGCTCTCGTCGAGCAGCGCGCTGGCGCCGGGACAGCAGGCGGTGACGTACTTGTGGTCCGCCAGCAGCACGCGCACATCCGCAACCGGAATGAGGCGCGTTGCGCCGCCGGTGTGGCTGCTGAAGAAGCGGCGCGGCTCGCGCGCCGCGGTTGCCAGCGCGTTCAGCTGCAGGCGCGTGCTCGCGCGTGCCGCGGCGAGCGCGGCGTCGAGCTTCTCGCGCTGCACCGGCTTGAGCAGGTAGCCCACGGCGCGGCTCTCGAAAGCCGCGATCGCGTACTCGTCGTAGGCGGTACAGAAGATGATCGCGGGCGGATGCGGCGCGGCCATCATGTGGCGCGCCGCCTCGATGCCGTCCATGCCGGGCATGCGGATGTCGAGCAGGATGACATCGGGCTCGTGCGTGGCGTTCGCCGCGATGGCCTCGATGCCGTTGGCGGCCTCGGCCACGGCCGCGCAGTCCCCGCGGGCGGCGAGCAGCCGCTTCAGGCGCTCGCGCGCCAGCGGCTCGTCGTCGACGACCAGCAGTTTCATGCGCCGCCCTCCAGCGGGATCGCCAGGCGCGCGACGAAGCTGCCCTCGAGGCTCCCGGTTTCGAGCGCCGCGCGATCGCCGTAGATCGCCGCCAGCCGGTCGCGGATGTTCGCCAGCGCCATGCCGCTGCCGTTGCTCGCGCCCGCCTCCGCCGCGGGCAGCGGGTTGCTCACCTCGATGCGCAGCATGCGCGGCTCGCAGCGCACGGCCAGGCGCACGCAACCGCCCTCGGGCCGCGGCTGCACACCGTGGTACACCGCGTTCTCCAGCAAGGGCTGCACGCTGAGCGGCGGGATGCGCAACGCCGCCGGCAGCACGCCGATGTCGCGCTCGATGACGAGCCGCGCGCCCAGGCGCAGCTGCTCGAGGCGCAGGTAGCGTTCGCAGAGCTCGATCTCGTCGGCCAGCGGCACCGTGGTCGCCCCCTCGCGCAGGCTGGCGCGGAACAGCGCCGAGAGGTCCTCGACCGCGCGCTCGGCGCCATCGGGGTCGACCGGGATCAGGCTGGCGATGATGTTCATGCTGTTGAACAGGAAATGCGGGCGGATGCGCGCCTGCAGCGCGGCGATCCGCGCGTCCATCTCGGCGCGTTGCTGGCGCAGCAGCTCGCCCTGCAGGTGGAAATAGCGCAGCGCCGCCCCGCCGAGCAGCGCGCAGATCAACAGGTCGCGAGCGAGCCACCAGGGATCGATCGTCGGCGCGCCACCCGCCCGCAACCCCCCGAGGAAGGACTGGCACGCGAGGTTCGAAGCCAGGCACACCGCCAGCACCAGCGCGTAGCTCGCCGCGGCGCCCGCGGCCAGCGGCCAGCCCGCGATGCGCCGGCGCAGGCCGCACAGCAGCGCCGCGCTCAGCAGCATGTTCCACAGGATGAACGCCGAGGCGCGCCCGAGCCCGATCCAGTCGAAGGCCTTCAGGCCGCCCGCGAACAGCTCCAGCGTGAAGGCCAGCAGCACGCTGAGCAGCAGCAGGAACAGCACCGCGGTGGCCGAGCACAGGTCGGGGAGCAGGAAGCCGCGCGCGCCGGCGGCGGTGTCGCTCATGTGCGGGAGTTCCGCGCGGGGGCTGAGGTGCGGGTCATGGCGCTGCGGACAGTGAAAACACGCCACAGTCTAGCCCGTATTCGTCGCCCGCGTTCCTCGCCGCCGCAGACCGGCCCGGCAAACACCAGCCATCGCGCGGCTGGCGCAACAGGGGCTGCCTAGCCGGCAATCGCGGTAACCGGCACCGACCAGGGGTGATGCCAGTAGATGCCGGCCTCGAAGCAGGGCTCGCGGTGAACGCGGATATCGACGAAACCTGCCCGTTCCAGCTCGCGCCTGAGTCCCGCCTCGGAGAAGAGCCGCATCTCGAGGGTGCTGCCCGGTCCGCCATGAAACACCAGCCGGGTGAATTCCTGGGTCCGCCCGTCCATCGTGCGGTTGACCAGCACGTGCTCGCCCCCGCGCTGGCGTATCTCGAACTCGTGGAGCTCCGGAAAATGCTCCACCGTCTCGCTGTCGAGCGAAAATGGCACCGTGAACACCAACACTCCGCCGGGCTTGAGCAGCGCGCGGAGGTTGGTGAACGCCGTCGCGACCGGCGGCACGACGTGCTCGAAGACATCGGAACTGATCACGAAGTCGTGGGCCGCGAGATACCCGGACGCGGGGGCCTGGATGTCGAGCCGCGGAGCCTTGTGATAGAAGGTGTTCGTGTAGCCCGTCCTTTGCGCCAGCAGCTCCGCGTAGCGCCCGGTGTCGCTCATGCCGATGCCGCGCAGGTGCCTGGCTTGCGCGGGAAACGCGGAGATCGCCAGTGACCGGCCGAACAGCCTGAGCGAGAGCAGATGGACGAGGCTGCGAAAGCGCACGTTCGAATCGCAGACGGCGCAGTTCCCGCCGTCGCGCTCCAGCGCCGCAACAGGGACCGAGCACGTCGATGAGCACACGTTGCAGCGGTAGATCAGCGTGCCGGCGGGCACGGGACTGGCGGCAGAGGTATCGATCAGGCTGGACGCCGGCCGCAGGAGACGCTGCATGCGATGTCTCAGGCGGGGAACCATCTCCAGCATGGCTCGAATCGTGGTCATGTGCGCCCCGTGGTACGTGATGGTTGGGTGGGCACCCGCGCGCGAGGGCAGTGCCGTACGGTCAGGATTGTACCCCGAGCGCGCGCAATCCCCTGCGTATCACTCGCACGGGCCGGCATGCTGCCCGATCGGTGACGCGCGCCCGGCGAGCGGCGCAGCGGGCTGCGGGGCTGCTGCTATAATCGCGGCCCGCTCGAGCCCGCGATCAAGGAAAACCATGGAAAAGCAGCAGACTTCGACCCTCTGGGGGGGGCGTTTCAGCGAGAGCACCGACGCCTTCGTGCAGCGCTTCACCGCCTCGGTGGACTTCGACCGCCGCCTCGCGCTGCACGACATCCGCGGCTCGCTGGCCCACGCCGCGATGCTCGCCCGCGCCGGGCTGCTCAGCGCACAGGAGCACGCGTCGATCGTCGCCGGCCTCGGCGAGATCCGCCGCGAGATCGAGGAGGGCCGCTTCGAGTGGAGCGTGGAGCTCGAGGACGTGCACATGAACATCGAGGCGCGCCTCACCGCGCGCATCGGCATCGCGGGCAAGAAACTGCACACGGGGCGCTCGCGCAACGACCAGGTCGCCACCGATGTGCGCCTGTACCTGCGCGACGAGATCGACGCCATCGCCGCCGAGCTCACGCGCCTGCAGCAGGGGCTGGTCGAGCTCGCCGCGCGCGAGGCCGCGACCATCATGCCGGGCTTCACGCACCTGCAGACCGCCCAGCCCGTGACCTTCGGTCACCACATGCTGGCATGGAACGAGATGCTGGAGCGCGACTACGCGCGCCTGCTCGACTGTCGTGCGCGCATGAACGTCTCGCCGCTCGGTGCCGCGGCGCTCGCCGGAACCAGCTACCCGATCGACCGCGAATTCACCGCGGCCGAGCTCGGCTTCAGCGCGCCCACGCGCAACAGCCTCGACTCGGTCGCCGACCGCGATTTCGCGATCGAATTCTGCGCCTTCGCCGCGCTGCTGATGACCCACCTCTCGCGCTTCAGCGAGGAACTGGTGCTGTGGACCTCGGCGCAGTTCGGCTTCGTGAACCTGCCCGATCGCTTCTGCACCGGCTCCTCGATCATGCCGCAGAAGAAGAACCCGGACGTACCCGAGCTGGTGCGCGGCAAGAGCGGACGCGTCACCGGCCACCTGATGAGCCTGCTGATGCTGATGAAGTCGCAACCGCTGGCATACAACAAGGACAACCAGGAGGACAAGGAGCCGCTGTTCGACACCATCGACACGGTGCGCGACTCGCTGCACGCCTTCGCCGACATGATGCCGGCGCTGACCGTCAATGAAGCCACCCTGCGCGAGGCCGCGCGCCGCGGCTTCGCGACCGCCACCGACCTCGCCGACTACCTGGTGCGCAAGGGCATGCCGTTTCGCGACGCGCACGAGGTGGTGGGCAAGGCCGTCGCCGCGGGCGTGGCCACGCGCACCGACCTGGCCGACATGCCGCTGGAGACGCTGCGCGGCTTCAGCGCGACGATCGGGGCGGACGTGTTCGAGGTGCTGAGCCTGGAAGGCTCGGTGAGCGCGCGCGACCACATCGGCGGCACCGCGCCGGGGCGGGTCGCGCAGGCGGCGGCCGAGGCGCGCGCGCGCCTCGCCGCGCGCACCGCGTCCTGAGCCGCCACGCCGGCCCGCTATACTTGGCGGCATGCCCACGCCTGCCGCAATCTCACCTGCCGACGAAGGCATAGACCGCAAGGAGTTGCGTCGGCTGCTCACGCGCTTTCGCGCGATCAGCGCCGCGCGGCTCGAGCGCGTGCGCGGCATGCTGGCACCGCGCCAGCGCCAGTTCCTCGACCTGCTGCCGCTGCTGCTGCACATCGATCACCCCGCCCTGCCGGGCTACGTCTCGCAGCACACCCCCTGCGGCATCAGCGGCTACACGCCCTCGGCCACGGAACTCGCGCAGGCCAGGCGCCTCGCGATCAGCTTCAGCCCGCAGCGCCTGGTCACGCCCGAGCCGCGCCTGCACGCGGTCTACCTGATGGGCAGCTCGGGCACGCTCGGGCACTCCGACGGCAGCGACCTCGATATCTGGATCTGCTACCCCGATGAGCTCGGCAGCGAGGAGCTCGCGCTGCTGGCGCGCAAGGCCGTGCTGCTGCAGCAGTGGGCGCACGGCATCGGGCTGGAAGCGCACCTGTTCCTGATGAACGGCGAGAAATTCAAGCGCGGCCAGCGCGAGGCGCTGACCGGCGAGAACTGCGGGACGGCGCAGCACTACCTGCTGCTCGACGAGTTCTACCGCACCGCGATCCTGCTCGCCGGTCGCCTGCCGGCATGGTGGCTGATCCCGCCGCAGCACGAGCAGCACTACGACGAGTACTGCAGCCACCTGATGCGCAAGCGCTACGCAGGCCGTGCCGGGCTGGTGGATTTCGGGGGAATCGCGGAGCTGCCGGCGGGCGAGTTCCTCGGCGCCGGCATCTGGCAGCTCTACAAGGCCATCGACTCGCCCTACAAATCGGTACTCAAGCTGCTGCTGTTCGAGGTCTATGCGGCCGATCACCCGGCCGCCGCCTGCCTCAGCGCCGACTACAAGCGCGCGGTCTGCGCCGGACTCGAGGACATCGACGAGCTCGACCCCTACGTGATGGTCTACCGGCGCATCGAGCGTCACCTGCTGGCGCGCGAGCAGCCCGCGCGCCTGGAGATCGTGCGCCGCTGCCTGTACTACAAGGCGGGCAAGAAGCTGTCGCAGCCCCCGCGCGCGGGCATACCGTCGTGGCAGCGGCTGCTGATGGAGCGCCTGGTCGCCGAGTGGGGCTGGGACAGGGACAAGCTCGCGCTGCTCGACTCGCGCTCGCACTGGAAGATCCAGGACGTCGAGGCCGAGCGCAACGAACTGGTGAAGGAGCTCACCTCGAGCTACCGCTTCCTGTCGGAGTTCGCGCGCCGCGGCGATGCGGCTCGCGCCATCGAGGCGCGCGAGTTCAACATCCTCGGGCGCAGGCTCTTCGCGGCCTACGAGCGCAAGGCCGGCAAGATAGACGCCGTGAACCCGGGGCGCGCGATCAACGTCACCGAGAACGAGATCAGCATCGGCACCTTGCGCGTGGCCGACGGGGCGCCGGCGCTGTGGGCGGCCTGGGCCGGCGTCACGCGCGGCAGCGCCATGCCCGCCGGGCGCGCGCTCAGGCAGGCGCCCAGCCTGAGCGAACTGCTGTGCTGGTGCCTCGTGAACGGCGTGATCGGCGAGCGCACGCGCATCGCGGTGCGCGAGCGCGCCGACGGCCTGAGCGCCGGCGAGGTGCAGGGCATGCTGCGTGAACTGCGCGAGCACGTGCTGGGCGATCATGCCGACGTGGCACCGGGCGACGAGGCGTTCGCGAGCGCCGCGCGGGTCACGGACCTGCTGGTGTTCGTGAACGTCGCCGCGGATCCGATGCGCCTCGCGCGCGAACAGGGGCTGCAGCGCGTCAGCAGCCGCATCGACTCCCTCGGCTACAGCGCGCTGCGCGAGAACCTCGTGCTCAACGTCGAGACCGTGGCACGCAACAGCTGGGGCGAGCTGGTCAGCGCGCGGCATGCCGGCGTGGAGGGCCTGCTGCGATGCCTGCGCGACTTCCTGCCGCTGGCGCACGGCAATGCGGGCCTGCGCGTCGCGGTGCGCTGTTTCTGTCCCAGCCGCGCCGAGCCGATCGCGACCCGCGTGGGGGAAGTGTTCGGCGATCTCGCACACCACGTCCAGCGCGAGCGTGGCGCCAGCGCGCGCTACGTGCTGGAGATCCGCAACCAGCTGCACGTGCTGCAGCACCGGCGCGGCGCGGGCAGCAGTGCCAGCGCCGACAGCCTGGCGGCGCTCTACGAGGTCCTGGGCGAGCCACAGCCGCAGTGGTCCCCGCTCGCGATCGACCGCCATGCACTGGAGCGCACGCCGTTGCCGGTGATCGCCGCCCGCATGACGCCGTGGCGCTGCAGCGTCTTCAGCGAGGCGCGGGCCGAAGCCATCGCCGTCACGATCGTCGACGAGCACGGGTCCTTCCTGCGCGCGGAGTACGCCGGCGCGCGCGAGGGCACGCTGCTCGGCGCCATCGCGCAGTTCCTCGAATCGGTGCGCTATCGCCAGAACGGCAGCGGCGGCGCCGATCCCGCCGTGACGCGCGCGACCGAGCCGTCGCGCTTTTTCCGCCTGGTCCGCGCGGCCGGCGGGGACTACAGCGCCCAGGAGCTGCCCGCGCCCCCGGGCTACCGTCCCGGGTCCTTCCTGGAGGTGCAGGCCATCGCCGAGGCGCACGAGGGCGAGCCGCTGTTCACGGTGTACTGCGATGGCGTGGCCTTCTCGCAGCGCGAGCTCGGCGCCGAATTCCACGCGCGACTCGGCGCGTACATCCTCGGGCGGCGCCACGAAGCGAGTGCCTACCCGGTCTACCTCACCGATCTGGACCTGAGCGCCGTGGCGCCGGTCGCCGACGCGCCGCTGCAGACCGTGCACTACCTTCGCCACCGGCAGCGGCTGGAGGCCTCGATCAACGCCGCGCTCACGGGGAGCGATGCCATCCGCGACGGGCTGGCTATATAATCGCCGTCCATTTCCTGCGGACCGGCCACCGTGCGCTTGCTCATTCTCTCGACATTGCTCGGCGTCGCGCTGCTCGCCGGCTGCGGCCAGAAGGGCCCGCTGTTTCTGCCCCCCGAGACGCCGCCCGGCCAGGCCGGCACGCCATGACGGAGGCTTTCCACTACCGTGACGGCGTGCTGTGCGCCGAGGACGTCGCGCTGGATGACATCGCCGCGCGCTTCGGCACACCGGTCTACGTCTATTCGCGCGCGGCGATCGAGTCGCAGTACGACGCCTTCGCCGCGGCGCTGGCGGCGGCGCCCTCGCACCTGATCTGCTACGCCGTGAAGGCGAACTCGAACCTCGCGGTGCTGAACCTGCTCGCGCGCCGGGGCGCGGGTTTCGACATCGTCTCCGGCGGCGAGCTCCGGCGCGTGCTGATGGCCGGGGGCGACCCCGGGCGCATCGTGTTCTCCGGCGTCGCCAAGTCGCACGAGGACATCGTCGCCGCGCTCGAGGCCCGCATCCTCTGCTTCAACATCGAATCGCCCGCCGAGCTCGAGCGACTGCAGGCGGTCGCCGCCGGGCACGGCACCACCGCTCCGATCTCGATTCGCGTCAACCCGGACGTCGACGCGCAGAGCCACCCGTACATCTCCACCGGCCTGCGCGAGAACAAGTTCGGCGTCTCGATCAGCGAGGCGCCCGCGCTCTACGCGCGCGCCGCGGCCCTGCCGAACATCCGCGTCACCGGCATCGACTGCCACATCGGCTCGCAGCTGACCGCGCTCGGCCCCTTTGTCGATGCGCTCGAGCGCGTGCTGGCGATGGTCGACGAGCTCGCGGCGCAGGGCATCACGCTCGACCACATCGACGTGGGCGGCGGGCTCGGCGTGGTCTACGGCGAGGAGCATCCGCCCACGCCCGCCGAATACGCCGCGGCGCTGCTCGCGCGCTTCGGCAATCGCCCGCACACCCTGCTCACCGAGCCCGGGCGCGCGATCGTGGCGCGCGCCGGCGCGCTGCTCACCCGCGTCGAGTACCTGAAGGACAACGGCGACAAGCGCTTTGCGATCGTCGATGCCGGCATGAACGACCTGATCCGGCCCTCGCTGTACGGCGCCTGGATGGGCATCGAGGCAGTGCGCCCGCGCCACGACATCGAGCACGCCGTCTATGACGTGGTCGGGCCGGTGTGCGAATCCAGCGACTTCCTCGGCAAGAACCGCAGCCTGGCCCTGGCCGGCGGCGAGCTGCTCGCCGTGACCGGCGCGGGCGCGTACTCCTTCGCGATGAGCTCCAACTACAACAGCCGCTGCCGCCCGGCCGAGGTCATGGTCGACGGCGACACCGCATTCCTGGTGCGTGCCCGCGAGAGCTTCGAGGACCTGGTGCGCGGCGAGCAGCTGCTGCCGGCGGATGGCTGAGATGCTGCTGCGCTTCACCAAGATGCACGGCCTGGGCAACGACTTCGTCGTGCTCGACCTGATCACGCAATCGGTGCGCCTCGACGCGCCGTTGATCCGCTTCCTCGCCGACCGCCACCGCGGCATCGGCTGCGACCAGGTGCTGGTGGTAGAGCCGCCCACCGCTCCCGACATGGACTTCCTCTACCGCATCTACAACCAGGACGGCAGCGAGGCGCAGCAGTGCGGCAACGGCGCGCGCTGCGTGGCGAAGTTCATCCGCGACCGTCGCCTCAGCGCGAAGCGGCGCCTGCGCGTGGAAACGCTGGGCGGACCGATCAGCATGAGCTGCGGCAAGGGCAACGTGGTCACGGTGAGCATGGGGATCCCGCGCCTCTCACCGCAAGAAATACCATTCACGGCCGCCCGCCAGGCCACCGTCTATACTCTCGAAGCCTGCGGACAGCCGGTCGAGATCAGCGCCGTGTCGATGGGGAATCCCCACGCGGTGCTGGTGGTGGACGACGTGGAAACCGCTCCCGTTGCGACGCTCGGTCCGGTGCTGGAACAGCACCCGGACTTTCCCGAGCGCACCAACGTCGGCTTCATGCAGGTGCTGGACCGCGGTGAGGTGCGGTTGCGCGTGTTCGAGCGCGGCGCCGGCGAGACCATGGCCTGCGGCAGCGGTGCCTGCGCCGCGGTAGTGGCCGGCCGGATCCGCGGCCTGCTCGACGAGCGCGTGCGCGTGCACCTGCCGGGCGGATTCCTGCAGATCGAATGGCGGGGCGAAGGCGACCCGCTGATGATGACCGGCCCCGCGACCACGGTATTCGAAGGACAGATCGCAATATGAAAGAAGAATTCGGCGCCATCCTGCGCATGCGGGCGACGGAAGTCGAGGCGGACAACGAACCCGGCGTGGAGCAGGTGCTGGCGTACCTGGCGCGCCACCCGGACTTTTTCCTGCGCCACGAAGCCATCCTCGCCGAGCTCGAACTGCCCCACCGGGCCGGCGCCGCAGTGTCGCTGGTGGAGCGCCAGGTGGCGCTGCTGCGCGAGCGCAATATCGAGTCGCGCCAGCGCCTGAACCGGCTGCTCGAGACCGCGCGCGAGAACGACGAGCTGTTCAACAAGACGCGCCGGCTGATCCTCGCGCTGCTCGAGGCCGATTCGCTCGAACGACTGGCACAGGTGCTGGTGCTGGGCTTGCGTCGCGAGTTCGACGTGGAGCACGCACGCCTGCTGCTGATCGAGGACGCAGCCAGCCACTGGCAGCACGGCGGCGAGCGCATCGCGCGCGAGGCCGCCGAGGCAGCCCTCAACGGCGTCATGCGCCAGGACAAGCCGGTCTCCGGACCGCTGCGTCCGCAGGCCCGCGAGGCGCTGTTCGGCGCCCACGGCGACAGCGTGCTGTCCTCGGTGGTCGTCACCGTGGCGCACGCGCACCCGTTAGCGATCATCGCGCTCGGCAGCGGCGACGCGCGGCGCTTCCACGGCGAGATGGGCACGATGTTCATGGAACTGATCGGCGACGTGCTGCAGCGCCTGTTGCCGCGCTTTACCGGACCGCAGTGAATGGGCGCGGGCACACGGCTCGCGCGTGACATCGGGAGCTGGCTCGACTACCTCGAGGCCACGCGCCGCGCCTCCCCGCACACCCTCGCCGCCTACCGCCGCGACCTTGCGCTGCTCGCCAGCGTGCTCGCCGAGCGCGGCATCGACGACACCGCCCTGATCGATGCCCACGCCATCCGCCACGCCGTATCCGCGCTGCACCGGCGCGGCCTGGGCGGGCGCAGCCTGCAACGCTTCCTGTCCGCCTGCCGCGGCTTCTTCAACCACTTCGTGAGCCTGGGGCAACTCGGCGCGAACCCGGCGCTCGGCGTGTCCGCGCCGAAATCGCCGCGCAAGCTGCCCACGACGCTCGACGTGGACCAGGCCGCGCAGCTGCTCGACCTCGAGCCGGCGAGCTGGGAGGCGGTGCGCGACAAGGCCATGATGGAGCTGTTCTACAGCTCGGGCCTGCGCCTGGCGGAACTGTGCGGCCTGGACGGCCCGGACCTGGACCTGGCGGGCGCGCTGGTCACCGTTACCGGCAAGGGCGCCAAGACGCGCACGGTGCCGGTCGGGAAGCTTGCGATCGCGGCGCTGAAACGCTGGCTGGAAGTGCGCCGCGACTGCGCGCGCGCTACGCAGACGCCGGCGCTGTTCGTGACGCGCCGCGGCACCCGCATCAGCGTGCGGGCCGTGCAGAAGCGCCTGGCGCAGCACGGGCGCGAGCGCCAGCTGGCGCAACGCCTGCATCCGCACATGCTGCGCCACTCCTTCGCGAGCCACGTGCTGGAATCCAGCGGCGACCTGCGCTCGGTGCAGGAGATGCTGGGCCACGCCAATCTCTCGACCACGCAGATCTACACGCACCTCGACTTCCAGCACCTGGCCAGGGTGTACGACGCGGCGCATCCGCGCGCGGCGCGCAAGCGTAACCGCAACGGGGACTGAGGCCGGGAGCTTGCACATGGCGACGCGGCGCTACGCACTGATCACCTTCGATCTCGATGACACGCTCTGGGATGTGGCGCCCGTGCTCGCGCGGGCCGAGCAGCGGGTCGAGCAGTGGATGCGCGTTCATTGCCCGCGCGTGCCGGAGCGCTTCGACCGCGCGGCGCTGATGGAGCTGCGCCGACGACTGCATCGCGAACGCCCCGACCTGCAGCACCGCATCAGCGAATTGCGCATCGAGGCCATGCGCCTCGCGCTCCTCGCGGCAGGCCATGACGAGGCATCGGCGCGGCGACTCGCCGCCCGGGCATTCGCGGTGTTCATGGAAGGACGGCACGACATCGAGCCATTTGCCGGCGTCGACACCGTGCTCGCCGGGCTCGCGCGCCACTATGTGCTCGGCGCGCTGACCAACGGCAACGCCGACGTGTTCCGCCTGCCGCTCGGGCGCCATTTCCGCTTCGCGTTCAGCGCCGAGGCGCTCGGCGCGAGCAAGCCCGCCCCCGGGCATTTCGAAGCCGCGCTGCGGGCGGCCGATGTGACGCCCGAGCGTGCGCTGCACGTCGGCGATCACCTCGAGCACGACGTGCTGGGCGCGCGCCGGGCCGGCATGACGGCAGTGTGGTTCAATCGCGCGGGTCGCGGACATGAAGGGGACGAGCCTGCGCACGCGGAGTTCCGCGATTTCGAGGAACTTCCCGCGCTGATCGAAAGACTGGAAGAAGAGTGAGACTCGAACTGCTGCGCGCGCCGCCATCGGCGACGCGCATTCGGCACGATGCAGCCGCGCGCCGTGCGCGGATCAGGCGACTTCGTTGCCTGCGGTAGCCGTCAGCGGAGCCGCCTGCGCGCTCACGGTCGGCTCGAGCTGCTGGATACGCCCGCCGGACTTGAGGAAGGCATCTATCTCGGCCTGCATCTGCTCGCGCAGCTTGCGCCTTGCCTCGGAGGAGCGCGTTTCCGCCGGCTCTTCGCGCGCGGGGGACGCAGCCGCTGCCTCGGCTTCCACGGTGTCCGAATCAACGGCTTCGGTTTCGGTTTCTTCGTCTTCAGATGACATGAATTCCCCTTCCGGTCATCAACACGCTGGTGCTATCCCGTGCTGTCGCATCACACCCACGACTCACAGCGCTTACTTATAGACCAGCCGCTTGCGAGTCAAAAACTTTTTGCTTATTTCATGCCGCGTTCTTATTACCTGAGCGCATCCACTCGCTCAGATGGCGTCGGGACCCGTCTCGCCGGTGCGAATGCGGATGACCTGCTCGAGCGGTGCGACGAAAATCTTGCCGTCGCCGATCTTGCCGGTATTGGCCGCGGCGCGGATCGCCTCGATCACCGCGTCGGTCTGCGCGTCGTCGACCGCGATCTCGAGCTTGACCTTGGGCAGGAAATCCACCACGTACTCGGCACCGCGATACAACTCGGTGTGACCCTTCTGGCGCCCGAAACCCTTGACCTCGCTGACCGTGACACCCTGCACGCCGATGTCCGACAGCGCCGAGCGCACGTCATCGAGCTTGAAGGGTTTGATGATGGCGGTGATCAACTTCATCGTGTGTCTCCTGCGACATGTCGGCGCCGGCCGGCTGAACGGCGCGCATTATACTGGCGCGCATTACAGCACAACAGCGCGACTCAGCGGCAATGCGCGGCGAGCGCATCGGCAAGGCCGCGCTCGTACTGCTCGCGCGCGCCGCTGTCGAGGATCTCGCGCGCGCCAGCGGCGGACTCGTGCACCAGGTAGGCAGCATGGCGCGACCGTTCGAGCTCGGCGCGCAGCTGCGCGCAGGCCCGGTCGCGCTCCTCGGTCTCGAGCGCCGCTGCCGCTGCTGCCGCGCTGCGGTCGCGGCGCTCCGTATCCCACACCTCGAGCAGCTTGCGGCTGCGCTCGCGATGGCGCTGCAATTCCGGGTCGGGTGTCGCGCTCCCCGCGGGCGCTTCGATCGACTGCACCGCGGCGCCAGTCGCCGGCGCGCGATCGCCAAAGTGCACGCGGCCCTCGGCGTCGGTCCAGCGGTAGATTTCGGCGTTCGCCGCAAGGCTCGCGGCGGCGCAGGGCAGCAGTAACCATGTCATGCGCAGTAACGTCATGCGGCCCATGTTGCCCGAAGGCCAGAAGACATGCACGCGTTGGCGGGGATGGTCTTGTGGGTCGGCATTGATGCCGACATGTGCCTTGCCGAATGCTGCTGTCGTCGAATGCTGCTGTCGCCATTTGTGGCGACCCAAAAAAAGGGCGCCCCGGGGGCGCCAACAGGAGAATCGAGACCGGTACGGTGCGGGCACCGGGGCCCGCGGATCAGGGTGCAAGTGACGCTCCCCCTCGCGGGAGGGGGAGCGTGCCCTCATCAGCCGTAGGCGCGCTCGCCGTGCTCGACCGTGTCGAGGCCCTGGCGCTCCGTCTCTTCCGAGACGCGCAGGCCGATCGCCAGGTCGATCAGTTTGAAGAGCACCAGGCTCACCAGGCCGGACCACAGCAGGGTGATGCCCACGCTCTTGGCCTGGATGAGCACCTGGGACAGCATGTCGTACGGAGCCACTTCCATGGTCACCCAGTCGAAGAAGCCCGCGCCGCCCAGTTGCGGATCGGCGAACACGCCGGTCAGCAGCGCACCCAGGATGCCGCCGACGCAGTGCACGCCGAAGACGTCGAGCGAGTCGTCATAGCCGAGCTTGCGCTTGAGCCAGGTGACCGCCCAGAGACAGACCAGGCCAGCCGCCGCGCCGATGATCAGCGCGCCCATCGGACCCACCCAGCCGCAGGCCGGCGTGATGGCAACCAGGCCGGCGATCGCACCCGAGGCCGCGCCGAGCACGGTCGGAGTGCCGCGCACCGCCCACTCCACCAGCGTCCACACCAGGGTGGCAACCGCGGTGGCGAGCAGGGTGTTCAGGAACACCTGGCCGGCGAAGGCGTTGGACTCGAGGTTCGAGCCGACGTTGAAGCCGTACCAGCCCACCCACAGCAAGGAGGCGCCGATCATCACCAGTGGCAGGTTGTGCGGCGCCATCGCGGTGGTGCCGTAGCCGATGCGCTTGCCGATCAGCAGGGCGCCGACCAGGCCCGCGATACCCGCGTTGATGTGCACCACCGTGCCGCCGGCGAAGTCGAGCGCGCCGAGCTGGAACAGGTAGCCGGCATGGCTGGTCACGTCGGCCACGACATCGGCACTGGTGTAGGCGTCAGGGCCGTCCCAGTACCACACCATGTGCGCGATCGGATAGTAGGCGAACGTCAGCCAGCCCACGACGAACAGCAGGATGGCGCCGAACTTCATGCGCTCGGCGAAGGCGCCGACGATGAGGGCAGGCGTGATCGCCGCGAACGAGCCCTGGAAGACGACGTACACGTACTCGGGGAGGTAGATGCCCTTGGAGAACGTGGCCGCCAGCGTGGTCGCGTCGACTCCGCTCAGGAACAGCTTGTCGAAGCCGCCGATGAACGCATTGCCCGCGGTGAAGGCCAGGCTGTAGCCGTAGACGACCCACAACACGGTGCCGAGGCACCATACGATCATGACCTGCATCAGCACGGAGAGCACGTTCTTCGAACGCACCATGCCGCCGTAGAACAACGCGAGGCCCGGAATCGCCATCAGCGTGACCAGGATCGTGGCGGTCATCATCCACGAGATGTCACCCTTGTCGGGGGTGGGGGCATCGGCGAGGGCAAGTGCCGGCGCGAGCGCGAGCAAGGCGCCGCCCGCGATACGCAGGAGTTTCGTCTTCATGGGATCGCTCCGTGTGATACCTGTTGGGGTTGGGGTGCGCGTGCTCATACCGCCTCCTCGCCCGTTTCGCCGGTGCGGATGCGCACCGCCTGGTCGATTGGCGTCACGAAGATCTTGCCGTCGCCGATCTTGCCGGTGCGCGCGGCCTTGGTGACGGCCTCGATCACCTGCTCGACGATGCCGTCGGGCACGACGACCTCGATCTTCACCTTCGGCAGGAAGTCGACGACGTACTCGGCGCCGCGATAGAGCTCGGTGTGCCCCTTCTGGCGGCCGAAGCCCTTGACCTCGCTGACCGTGATGCCCTGTACCCCGATGTCCGAGAGCGCCTCGCGCACGTCATCGAGCTTGAAGGGCTTCACAATGGCAGTCACCATTTTCATGTTTGCATCTCCTTTGGCGCCCCCCGCCGCACCGCGGCGGGGGGCTGGTTGTATCAGCCGCTCACAGGGCCTTGCTGGCCGCGAACACCACGCGCGCGTCGGCGTCGTCAGCATCGACGCCATAGAGGTCGTCGATGGTGGTGTCGTAGTAGGTCAGGCCGAGGGTGATGCCGCCGATTTCCGTGAACGTGCGGCTCAGGCCGACCGACCAGTCCGTGTACTGGTCTTCGTCGGGCTCGAACACCCCGTCGTCGCTCATGAGGTTTTGCCCCACGTGCAGCGCGAGCGACATATCCCAAAAGGGCAGCGCATAGGTGTAATTGGCGTAGGGGTAGAAGTACTCGACCTCGTCGCCGATCGCGTCCGTGGTGCCCTCGCCGAAGTACTCCCATGAATAGTTCAGGCCCACGGTCAGGCCGCCGTAGGTGACCGAGGCCGCCAGTTCCTGGTAGTCGAGTTGCGGGTCACCCTCGTAGTCGTAGTAGTAGTAGCCGACCTTGTAGCTGCAGGACGAGCAACCGAAGCTGCCCGTGTAGCCGCCGTAGTAGTCCATCTCGGTGCTGGCGTCGGTGCCGAAATCGACGTTCGATGCCCAGATTCCGGCGAAGAAGCCGCTGTCGAAGGCCGCGTCGAAGCCACCCTGGATCGCGGGACTCTCCTGGGTCTGGGAAACGCCGCGGAACACGTAATCGGTGGCTATGGCCACGTTGCCGCTATAGGTGGCGGCGCCCGCGCCCGCCGATCCCATCGCCAGAGCGGCTGCCCCTGCTGCCATGATTGCTTTCAGTTTCATGCTTCCTGTCTCCTTGACTGCATACGGTAGGTATTCACCGGGCCACACCAAAACGGTGTGGCATCCTGGCTCACCTCCCCTACTGCAGACAGCGTGCCAAACACACAAAAGCACATCAAAACAAGAAGTTGAATGCAGATTGCCACGTTCAGCGGCTGTGGCACGCCGGCATCCGTCGCGGCATGTCGCACCAATATGGTGCGCTCGATCCGGCGTGGTGCGCACATCCGGGGTGCGCGGCGCG
>Ga0138256_10002511_pt1 | contig 19671 bp, 17 predicted proteins | sample KNB2016incub_MG_FD_105486 | JGI IMG/M metagenome (GOLD analysis project Ga0138256, IMG submission 105486) | Active sludge microbial communities from wastewater in Klosterneuburg, Austria - KNB2014incub_MG | ecosystem: Engineered > WWTP > Activated sludge > Unclassified | place: Austria... | reverse complement strand
CAACTGGCAATACCATTGAAATACGTGCTTGTGCAGATTTTGGAGGACAAAGTCAAGATACAAGACTAACTGTTTTTAACACCAATAAAGGTGCTCCGCTGCCTGTAAGATGGTTGGGGATATTTAGCTCTCTGGATAAAGAAAGACGTGTACATTTATCATGGTCGACAGCGTCTGAAGTAAATAATGATTTTTTTGAAGTACAGAGAAGTATGGATGAAAACAGATATGAAACCATCGGTGAAGTAAAAGGTGCGGGCAATACATCGGACCGCAGTCAATATACGTTTATAGATGAAACCGCTATCCCCGGCAATACTTATTATTACAGGGTCAAACAAGTTGATTTTGATGGGCAGACAGATTATAGTATTCCCTTAAAAGTCGTAGTGACTTCCATGACCATTGGCATACGTATCAGCTCTAACCCTGTAGAAGACATCCTCCGAATGGACATAGACAAACTCCCTGATTTTCCAGCCGAAGTATATATATATTCAATGCAAGGGCAACTTTTGATATCCAAAGTACTGGATGATACCCAGTCAGTAGTAGAATTGGACATATCGCAACTTCCCCCCGGCGCTTATTTTGTATCCTCTAATGTAATGGAATTTAAACCTATCAAAATCATTAAGGTTGGTCAGGAATGATTGCATTTATATCATTTAAACCCTTGTTGTACAGAAGAGAATAAATTCCCAAAGAATAATCTTCAGTCGATATGATATTTAGATGTGATGTCCTGATACCGAAGCTACATGCAGATGTTTTTTGTCTGCATGTAGCTTTATCTTTTGAGTTGATTTGGTCTCTGGCGGGGACGCTTTTTTTTGGTTTAAGTGCAGACGCTTGAAACAACACACAACACTAAGGCTGCTTTTCCGTATATTCGAATTAAACTTATTGCTATCTTTGTTTAAACCTGGCTTTCTAAGGTCTGCCCACACTCAAATATATCAATGGTACCTTGAAATATTGATATCAATGATGTGGTGCTCAATGGCATAAATGACCAGACCAACGGTATTTTTACATCCTGTTTTCTCCAGTATATTTTGCCGGTGGCCTTCTACTGTCCGGGCACTCAGATACAGCATATCGGCAATTTCTTTATTGGTTTTTTCTTCACAGATCAGGGTCAATATTTCGGATTCCCGTTTTGTCAGTTCCTGTTGGGTGGTCCTTTTTTTAGCAAAAAGTCGGCGGTTTCTGATGAGCTGAAGGATGTAGTTGTTGATATAAAAGCTTTTTTGGTGCACTTGTCTGATCGTTTCTATAACTACATCCGGGTCTTCATTTTTGGCCAGAAAACCTGCTGCGCCTTCATCCAGTAATTTTATAATCATACCGTCATTGTAATGAGAGGTAAGGATGATGACTTTGATCGGGTAGTTATTGGCGATGATCTCCATCAATACTTTTACACCATCCATCACGGGCATTTCTAAATCAAGCAGGACTATATCTGCCATGTCTGGTTGAGCCATTAATTTTTCAAGAAATACTTTTCCGTTCTGAGCAAAAAAAGAAACTTCCAGCGTCGGATCTTGTTCGAGGATCATTTTTAATCCCTGTATAAACAACAGTTGGTCATCTGCAATGGCAATCTTTATTTTACTCATCTTTTTTGAATTTTACTATACAAATACTTCCTGTTTGTTCTTCACTGTTTTTAAAAGTCACATCTCCGCCCAACAATTCGCTCCTGGTTTTTATATTATATAATCCAAGCCCTTCTGAAGATTTTTCAGCATCAAATCCTATACCGTCATCCTGATACGTCATGATAATATGGTCAACGGTTTTTTCAAACTTAATATTAATATATTGTGCACGTGCATACTTGATGGTATTGCTTAGCAACTCTTGTATAATCCTGAATAAATGGAGTATTTTAAAATCATCACTGATCTCACACAGATGGGAATCTTTAACGAATAAGTGAAAGCTGCCGGTAACATTGATCGATTGTGCCAATTCATGTAAAGCATAATGAAAACCAAATTTTTTGAGCACCTGAGGCATTAGTTCATGAGAAATCACTCTAGTCCTGTGGATACTTTCATTCAGTGATGTTTCTATATGATCTATAATTTTGGCATGTTCCGGAGTATTTCCCGAGAGTTTTTTGAGCAAATGAATATTGAGATGTACTACATTAAGCTTTGAAGCTACATCATCATGCAAATCACCGGCTATTCTGGCCCTTTCATTTTCCTGGGTTTTGATCGTATTGAGCAACAGATTTTTGTGATATTCAATTTTTGCAGCCTGCTCTTTCAGCTTTAGTTTTATAATTTTATTTTGTGTATGATAAAAAAACCATAAAACACTCAATGAGATGATAAGTAGAATGACCATACTCACGACAATAAAAACCACTACAGTGCTATCTTTCATAATGTGTGTCTTGTAAATCTTCAGTAAATACATATGACAAAAGGGTGTAAAACAGGATGATTTTTACCACCAGCACAATACATGCCCTGAGTAACCATACGATATATTGTTCATTAAGGTCCATAAGCACCAGATGATTTCCAAATAAAATGGGTAGCAATGATGAAATATGTAAAATAAATATGGCCCCTATCAGGATGGCCTGAAACATTTTTTTATCTAGTGTCCATGACATGTCGGAAAGCAGGAAAAAATAATACACACACACCAGCACCGTCGCCAGGCTGATCAACGTGAGCGAATAAGAATTGAACGTATGCGGGGTCTGAGCAAAAATAGAATTGAGCAATATGGCAGCTATACCCGGGAAAAGTATAAAATGTATTCCCTTTTGCCCAATATCTTTCAGCAAATGATCAAATATGAGTACAAGTAATGTATACTCAATGACAGCGTTGATATGGAATAGAAATAAGTTCTGATAGTCAAGGTCCACCAATAACTTAGCCGCCGTCTCCATGAAGGCACTGTTGATAATCCATAATCCGTAATACCTCAGGTATCCTGAGAAAGCTTTAAACCTGATGATGGTCAAACCAGCCAATAAAACAGATAAACCGACTACACCCCATACAATAATCCTAAAAATATCATGCACCTGATATCGTATTATATTTTTGAGGAAAAGATCCACGTATTGTTCATCCAATCAAAAATCCTATGGTGTTTTTACAAGCAACAACTTCCTGTGAAGTGAGCTAAGCCTGCAATTTTATACCTGAAATTACATCTGACTTACTATTAGAGATAATTATTTATACTTTGAAAACAAGGTATAAAGTGACCACCGAATTTGTACAATTTGTGATACACTTTTACTGCAATGAGAATAAACATATTATCTAAAAAATACCAGGTACACCAAATCAAAAACAATTTATGATTAAGAGTATGTTTAAAATTCCACCATTTGGCTACAAGTGGCAAATATTATTTTATCCAGCGTTGTATTTTTCGCCGTAACTGCCGGCTACGACTGTGCGCCTCAGGCGCACCTTGTCTAAAATTAAATTTGCTAACTTTCACTCAAACATGAAAATTTAAACATACTCCAAAAAAAACATACCTGAACAATAACTATACTATAATAAAAAAAAAATCACTTTGGTTTACAAATAGGTGGACATGGTTGAGTGATATCAAAATACTGACCCTTGTCTTTACCGTCATCACCCACTGCTGTCAAAATAAGATGTGCTTCATAATGCCCTTTTCCTTTGTCTTCCAGGCCATTATAAAACCTTGCCTTAGATGGATTTTCACCCAATGTTTCTTTAAGGTCGATGACCGGCATATCAAAATACTGTACCAACAACGTATCTGTGAAGGCTTTGCCCAGAGAATCCCAGGTGGTGGTCCAGTTCAGAAATGTTTGTTGAGAAATCGTATCCTGATTGCCTGTAGCAACTGATGCAGGGGCGGGATCCGTCGTTGGAGTGGCTTGTTGTTTGCACGATGCCATTCCAAAGACACAGATAAAAAAGATTAAAGATCGCATAACTTGGTTTTTTTTAAAGGTTAAAAAATGATTCCATCCCATCAAACGCTGTATGCCGGCAAAATACCCAATACATTGAATACCACGTTACTCCTGAATGATTTGCAAATTAAATTCAATTCAGAATGATAAATATACGTACTTATACTTGATTTTGGTATAACAGAGTTATTATTTTGAAAAAACATATCATTAAACCCAAGATACGGCTCAATCCATACCTGTTTTTAATCAAAAAATGACATCATTGTTTCTTTCTGCCCGTAACTTTTCGAGCAGGCAAACGCTTCTGAGCTGTATTGTACTTAGCAAAAGTGATCGCAAAACTAAAATCTCCGAATACATTATTATTGGCCGTATCCAGCGGATAAGGTGCAATGGTGCTGTACACATGACAACTTATACAAGTATTGGTTTTTTGTACATAACTCTCAAGAGTGGAATTGGCTACTATGGGGACCCCGCTAGTCATGGAAGATAGGTTCAGGTTTCGGGGCGCTTGTATAGGCGAAGTAGGATTGGGTTGCAGGCTTTGTGACCAGATCACATCGACCAGCTGATAATATTGCCATACCGCATTGGGATAAAACTGCCGTATGTTTTTTTGCATCATGGTATTGATAGGAGCTGCATCGATGGTGTCTATAGCATTGGTGCGTGTCAACTGGATCGGTACCGGTGGTGCCTGCATAAGATAGTACGGTGGTGATGTGTTGGTCGCACAGGAAACAGTGACGGTAGAGTCACCACGAGTGGTTTTAATTTTCACCTGCTGTGCAGTACATTTGCTGTTGTAAAAATTGTATCCATATGGCGGTTCGGGACTTCCGGTTTTGCCCGGTACATTATCTATCTGCTCAAACGTAGCCCATACCCATGTGGGCTGGTTTTGTGTTTTGTGCAGTATGTGCAAACCTACAAGTGCTACGGTTGTGGTACGCAGTTGGTTACTTCCGGGGTCGAGCACGGTGGCCGTGGATAGTTTGTATCTCCTCCACTGCGGTGCAGTCGGATTGGGCACTTCCATCCAGGCAGCTTTTAGTTCAATAGCTCCGGTGGTTCCCTGATATACCCCCTGAGGAAAATTGATCGGTACACCTGCTTTGACCGAGTCGTGTTGAGTTTGTGCATTGTAATACCCGTTTTTCACTACAAAATTGTAGTAATCTTCATTCAGCATGATTTCATACCAAACATTTGTGCTGTTTTGTGCCCCCAGCCAGTTGGGTTTTCCCTGTGGCGCTGCCTGCTGTACGGTCAGGTCTATGAGCGTATCTGTACTATTGACCTTACTGGTGAATGTGAGCAGCTTTGTATTGTTTTTTGTGAAAATCATTTTTTGACTTTTAAATCTGGCGGCGTATTCATCAGAGACCAGTGTTCCCCATTTGGGAGGTGCTCCGCCACCGGGTTGAAAAAGTACTTCTCTGGGCATGTAGGTTTCCCATTGTACAGGCGCCAGATCATACGGAGTACCAAAACTATCAGAAGGGTTGACCGGCCAGTTGAGGGATATAAATTCCTGCCAGGCAAAACAATCCGCTTGAGATTGGTTGCTGAATGACGAGAGATCTCCCGGTACCTGATTGTTGAAATTGATCATAACATTATACAACGAACTTATCGAATAGCATGAACAGGATGGTGATGTCGATGTACCGGCCACAGCCAGACTATTTTCTGACGATGTTTTTACTTGATTGCAAGAAATTGCCGAGGTGAACAAGGCAATCAATAGCCATTTTTCTGATATTATTTTTTTTGATTTCATGAGTTTAAATTTTGTTTTTTTTTAAAGGTCAGATGGAATCCCTGCCCGAAATGTAGCAGGTGGATTTGCGGAATTGTAGAGTTCATAAGTAGTCAGGGATAGATTATCATTCGTCTGTCTCGTCATTTAGAACATTCGTCATTCTGCCTCCCGCTACCCTCATTCCCTAAAGGGATGACCTCCCATTTTATCATTCCGTATACGGTTGTTCAGCTCAATTCTTCATTCCGCCTCCCGCTACCTCATTCCCTAAAGGGATGACCTCCCATTTTATCATTCCGCATTCAGTTGTTCAGCTTACTCGTCATTCCGCCTCCCGCTACCCTCATTCCCTAAAGGGATGACCTCCCATTTTATCATTCCGCATACGGTTGTTCAGCTCAATTCTTCATTCGTCATTCGCCATTCGTCATTCGTCATTCATTTTGTTGAACCGCTCTTTGATTTACCCGAACTATGCGAAAGAACTTTATCATAATACTTAACGCATAATCCGGGATTCAATCAGGTGCATTTTCGGCAATTTCACATGTTGATGATGCTTGTCTTAAATTAGTCTATTAGTACCGTAATACTGCCAATATTGTCTTTAAATCCCTGACCATAGACTCCATTCAGGTCATCATTGATACATAGCTCCAATTCTCCGCTCAGATTAGAAGGAGAAGTGACTCCCATGCCCACTAGAAAAACTGTGTTCCCTATTTTTCCGATGAGAGCACCTTCATTTTGACCTGGCATCGTGTATCCCGGTTTTGCTGCTATAAAACCAGGATTGCCATAGGCATTATACAACTGTCCATTGTTGTCATTTGGATTGGCTGTCCATAGTCCGCTTTGGTAAGTAATATTAACCGGTTGTCCTGCGGAGACATTGACGCCCGTCTTTTGCCATTTGATATTGGCCTGAATGGTGGTAGGGAGAACCATCAGTAAGGCAGGCATAGCAGTACTCAAGGACTGCCCCGGGTTGGTAACAAATACACTCCTTGCACCAGGTATAGTATTCTTTGCTACCGATACCGTGATAAAAATAGCAGTATTGTTACTTGGCATACTATTGCCAGGAACTGCATAGTTGACATTATTTTGCACAGAGGTGACCACTGCAGTAATGCCCGGATCATCAAAACTTACATTTGGATAAGTGGCAGGATTGCCTGCTACAGCTGTACATGTAGCACAAGTGATGACCATGGATGCACCATTGTTGCTCAGTAAGATAACCGATGGTATAAAAGTACTGTTGCTCAGCAGTGAAATGGGGTTATTGACAGGATTGGGTACCATTGTGTTGTATGCGGCATTAAAAAAGTCAGCATAAAACAATTGTAATGGCTGTGCAAAGGTATTGGACGGAGATGTATTGCCTACAGCATCATATCCGGCGGGTTTTGTGCCGGCATATGCACTGGCGACGATCTGCATTTTGAAAGTTGCTGCCACTTGTGAGCCCCAGGTAATCGGTACGCCGCCTATAGTGATATCGCTGACGGTATAACCTTTGGAAACAGGTACTTCAAAAACGGCGTGGAGTATAAAATTGCCCGGCAACTTATTGCCACTCTGATCATTTAATGTAAGTGAACCACGTTTTATGGTCCAGAATTGGGAAACATCGTCTCCATGTGGTGCTGCATAAGTAGAAAAATTGGGCATTTGTATGTATAAACCCGGTGGGTCTGCCAGCGTCACCATATTGGCAGCAGTTACAAAACTATTTACGGTGCCCCCTATGTTGGGATCGCTGTTCCTGTTTTTTTGTCCGTACTGGGCATCACAAAGTAAGGCATTGTACTGACTGGATGGCCAGGATGTATTTCCGGTAGTGCCGGATGGATTGTTGCGTTGAACCGTGGCTGCAGTAGCGAGTCCAATTTCAGTTTGGAGTGTATTCGGTGTGCTGGTGAGATGTATGGCGCCGCCCTGACTGTCATCAGATACAGTGCCGCTGTTCCATTTGTTTAATGGATTGTAGACTGGGCCCTGGGTGATGGGGTTGGTGACTCCGGGTAGGCTCAGGTCTGCCAGGGTGATCTGTGGTTTATCTAATATAGTTTGGTATAAGGTGAGCACTTTGTTGGGATCAGTTAGCCAGAGGCTGTTCCAGTATTCGGGATTTTCGCAAGTGAAGTCTATCCTTATGATTTGACCTGAAGCATTTTTAGTAACAGCCCATTCGCAATATTCATCCTGCCATCCACGAGGACCATAAGGATAATATGGAATGTTTTGTGTGGCAGTTCCACAGGGATTATTGGATATTGGCCCGGGCATGACGCCTGTATCTGCCATTTGATTTAGTTGACTTTGAGTTGCTGAGGGGAAGTTGAAGGCCAACCGACCCGGGAAAGCAGACCACTGAACATTGGCTGTATTATTTGGTGGGTTGTTGTCCACGGGGTTGTAGTAATTGGTGGTTGGAGGAGTGTTGGTCGAATTCCACGGATTACTCTGCATACCTTGACGGGTAAAACCATCCAGGTTGGAACTCCATAACTGATTCATTTCTGCTTGTTTGGCTGCATCGTCCGGAAAATCCTGGATATTTGCCGGTGTTCTGAACTGAAAATTTGTTCCCGATTCCTGAGTGTTTGTTTTGGCATCGGGAGTCTCATTTGGTTTTATGGAGACTGGTTCCATGATATTATATTTTGGATGTATCTACTCGTATGGCTTTTCGATTCCGCCCCGTTTTTATAGTGTGTACCGGCATTCACTTTGATGGTGTAAAAGTCGGTGAGTTGGTTATATTTGGTATGCGTAAATATACCCGAAATAAAAGTACGTAGAAGAAATTGGTATAGGAAGAAGACTACGTACAAATACGTATTTTTTAGTGTAATTTTCAATTTATCTTTGACCTTTTAATATCGAAGAGATATATAAAAGATCTAGTTATTTTAATCGCAAGCCATTCATGCAGTTTTTCAGTGAAATATTAGATGGTGCAGATGCATAGGTTCTTGATATTTGGACATTTTTTTATATGACTTTGACTATATAACTCAATAATAGTTTTGTATTAAAAATCAGACAAATTCGATTAATTTTAAAAGGTGTTTATAAATAATTTCAACAACATTCATATTATGTCAAAACAATTTTTTATCGTATTTTTCATCAGCTCTTTTTTTCTTGCGGCAAATGGGCAGGACACTACCAAAGTAACCATACATACTGCCAATCAGTATCGGGACAAGTTGGTCACTTTTTGTGATTTGGTCGCAGAAATCTATAGACCCACAGGAGAAAATAAAATGATCTACATCAACTTTGGGGGCAAATATCCGGACCAACTTTTCACTGCCGTGATATACCCTGCGGATCAGCTTAGATTTCCCTACAATCTATTGGCCTTATTGAAAAACAAAACCATCTGTATCAATGGAAAGATTACGGACTATAAAGGCAAATCCCAGATGGTATTGACGGAACCTGAACAGATTCAGATTAGAGAATAGACAGGGGTTTATCATTGGCCGGGCTGTGTTTATGACAGGGTGTTTTCAATTTTTGATTTGAAAAAAAATAGATTGGTGTATAAATAATTTCATTTGCCAATGTATGGATTTTGAATACTACGTCGACACAATTATTCGAAAAATAAAATTTGGTCAGTATAAACTAATGTCATTAAAAATCCATTAATACAATCAATATTAAACTTACCATTCTACCATGGTTTCATTGAATAATGTCCACCCAATCGGCCATCGGCAAAGAAAGAAAGGGTAGTGTTGATTTATGATATACTTGATAAGTTCTTTAAAAAGGCATCTACATTATAGGTCCTTAAAACTTTGACCATCATTGCTTTTTTGGTCTTTCTGACATATTTGCCTACTTATTCCCCTGCACCAATACCCAATCTACTCAGGCATCGATCTGCTTCACAGAGTTGGGACGTAAAATGATCTTGCGATCTGCATTCAGCAAATACATAGTCGGTGTGGCAAATACATACTAGTCTTTGACGGAGGGGCTTTCCCATTTTTTGTAATCACAAACATGATATGAGAATGTTGGGTAAAATGAATGGATTGGTGGAGATTCTGCTATTTTAACAGGTGTTTCAATTGGAAATAATACAACAATTGGTGTCGGCTCAGATGTAAGGAAAAGCATATCAGAAAATGTTTTAAGTTATGGTAATGCTCCAAAATTAGTAAGAAAAATTTAATGAATGTATTTGAATTAAAATTAGTTTGTATACTTGAATCTGAAAAAACGGTTATAATATAATATGAAAGTGATGATGATTTTTGTGATGGATTAATACTTAAGGAAAATACAAACTTTTCTGTAATTTTGGAAAATACGGTACTCTGAAAAAAATTATTAAAAACATCATCAGGCCTTGATATTTTTCATTACATACCCAATTTTAATACATTATTTAATTTGAACTAATAACAAAGCATTGATAACGGTTAACAATTAAAAACGAAAAAATTCCCCTAACCAACGGGCTAAGCATAATACCATGCACTTTTTCAGGCTTAATAAAATACTCATTATTAGTATCGAATTTTATTTCTTTTCGAATGCTTTCATATAATTGTGGTATTGTCTATCTGTAGGTAGATATTTGTACGTTCTTGCTTAATGCAAACATTCCTATGTAGCAATGTTCAAAACCTAAAAATTCAAGGATGTTAAATGAGCAACAAGTTATAAAGAAACCAATGCCTTGCAATCAAAAGTGGGAAGAAATGCTCCCATCGGAGAGAGGCAGAATTTGTCTTGGTTGCGGAAAACATGTTACGGACTTCAGAGAGTATTCCTGGGCTGAAATTACCAAAGTTCATAACAGCAGTCCTATTCCTGTATGCGGAATCTATTCTGATGATCAAATTAATTCATGGGAACAAAAAATATCTAAACATCAATCTTGGAGTTCAAAGTTGGTCACTATTTCTGCTTTTCTTTCATTAACTCAATTTTCTCCATCAGTTCTAAATGCACAAAAAGTCCTGCCGCACGAACAGACACAAACGTTTAATTTACCAGGAAAGCAAACGCCAGTAGTTGCGAAACCAAAACAAAAATTTATTAGTGGAACTGTTGTTGTGCTTCAAACTGATTCATCAATGTTACCTTTAAAAGGAGTTTTAATATATGTATTACAAGATTCATTAAATCTTACAACAACAACTGATTCACTTGGTAGATTTTCTATTGACATCACCAATAGTTTTAATAAACTATCAAACAAGATGAATCTTATTGTTTCACATCCTGACTATTTGATACAACCAATTACTCTTGACAAAAATATCCTGAGTCCGCTTGATATTATTCTAAGTCAAGTGACTGTAAAAAGTCATAGAGTGAATCATATAGCTATTGGTACAGCTTTTTATGCTGTTGTTAATACTAATCCTTCTTCAAATGAAGACACATTAAAAGATAAAAAGAAAAAATGGTGGCAGTTTTGGAAACGTAAGAAGAACGAAAACAAATAGAAAAAGGCTTCGAACCAGCGTCCTGGGTTTTTAAAAATATTTTTAAAGGAAATGAAGCCTTTGTTCTAATAATCGAATCATTTCTCCAGAAATGAGTTAAATATTCAGGGAAGCACTTACATTTTATGTTTTGATATTTACATGAACTTATGTTCATTGGACAAATATTTAGAATATACATATTTTGACACTGTATCACTTAAAAGCATTGAATTATAATATGCAAGGATGTATGTATTTAGAATATCCAAATCAATAAAAAAATATAATTTTAAAAATAAGAAAAAATTGAATAATTATTAAATCTTAAATATTGTAATCTAATGACAGAACAAGATAGTATCAATGAAATTTTTATGAGATTTTTAATGGAATATAAATTTGATGAAAAAGATCTGGATTATTCAATTACGGATAAACATGTAACGACATTAGAAACATTATCAAATATAGGTAGTTCAGGTTATAATTTATTTGATATAAACAAACGCAAGGTTTTATTTTACTCATCTAACTTCGGGCAATTATTAGGTTATGTTCAGACAGATTATGTGAATATTGGGCAGCAATTTTTTACTGACAAAATTCATCCTGACGACAAACTAAAATTAAGTTTGCAAGGCATTTCAACCCTAAAAATATTAAATTCATTATCGAGTGAAGAAAAATTAATTCATAAGGAAATCAAAGAGTTTAGAATGTTAAATGCTCAAAACAAATATGTACGGCTCATCGAGCAATATCAAATCATTGAATTGGATAAAAAAGGCCAGATTTGGTTACTCATGGGCGTGGTTGATATTTCTCCAAATCAGGAAGAGTTTAGCGGGATTAAAGTGCAATTATTGAATTTCAAGACCGGGCATTTCATTCCCATGGACACTCCTCCAAAAGCGCAGATTGAATTAACAAAAAGGGAAATAGAAATTTTGAAACTTGTAAAGGAAGGTTATTTAAGTAAAGAGATTTCCAGCAAACTATTTATAAGTTTACATACTGTAAATACTCACCGACAAAGATTTTTAGTAAAATTAGGAGCACAAAATTCAATGGAAGCAATAAATTTTGCTTCAAATTTTGGACTTATTGGATAAATATAATGATAAATCAGTATTGTATGAGATAGCGGTTAGGAAGACCTTTGTACTTTCTTAATCACTATCAAAATATAATATTATGATTCGTAAAATTTTTATTTCACTTCTTGTTTTATTCACATCTCATCTTTATTCGCAGATAACCCAAACTGTACGAGGGACAGTAGTTGATAATGCATCCAATTTGCCAATGGCATTTGCAACTGTCGTATTTCTCGATACGCACCCATTGATTGGTACTACAACAGATGATTCTGGAAATTTTTCCATCTCAGATGTACCTGTCGGAAGGTATAATTTGGAAGTTAGTTATGTTGGATATGATCCCGCTATTTTGCGTGAAATCACTGTAATTTCAGCTAAACAAACGTTTTTGGCCATTCAGCTAAAAGAAAACAGTACTATGTTGGGTGAAGTGGTAATTAAGCCCCATGTAAACAAAGAACAACCACTTAATTCAATGGCTACAGTGAGTGCAAGAATGTTAAGCGTTGAAGAAGCAAAACGTTATGCTGGAGGCTTCGATGACCCTGCCCGTTTGGCATCTTCGTTTGCAGGCGTCGCCAGTAACACTGGTGAAAACGGCATAATCGTGAGAGGAAATGCACCTAAATTTGTGCAATGGAAAATGGAAGGAATTGAAATACCTAATCCCAATCACTTCGGAGATTTAAAATCTTTCGGTGGGGGCACGTTTACAGCATTGAGCAGTCAGATGTTGACAAATTCCGATTTTTTTACAGGCGCATTTCCAGCCGAATACAACAATGCCTTATCAGGTGTTTTTGATATATCCATGAGAAAGGGGAATGCCGAAAAGCGGGAACATACATTTCAAGCTGGTATTGTTGGTATAGACGCCTCATCTGAAGGTCCCTTTAAAAAAGGCGGAAAAGCGTCTTATTTATTTAATTACAGGTATTCTACTCTCGCATTATTGGCCCCTTTATTGCCTGAAGATGCAGGAAGTTTAAAATACCAGGACCTTTCGTTCAAGCTCAATTTTCCTACTCAGAATGGAGGTATATTCTATCTGTGGGGCATTGGTCTTTTGGACAGAGCTGGTGCAAAAGCTAAGACTGACATAAACAAAAGAGTGTATAATGACGACAACAATGATAATGAAATAAAGCAGTACATGGGCGCAACAGGATTAAGTCACAAGTATTTTTTAGGCCATAACACTTACATTAAAACAACTTTGGCGGCTACAGTAAACGGTACCGATTGGACAACTCAAACACTGAATCAAGAATTGACTTTGCAGCCGCAAAGTAAAATTGTCAATAAAAACTGGAATTTTGTATTGTCATCTTTTGTCAATAAAAAAATTAGGGCAAACCATACAAATAAAACGGGTATACTGGTTACTGGTATGATGTATGACATGCTATTAAATAGGGCGAAATCGTTGGACAGTCCACCGCAGGAAATTGTTAACGCAAATGGATTTAGCACCCTGATTTCAGCCTATAGCCATTCATCAGTTAACTTAACAAATAAACTTGTGATGAATATCGGTGTTAACAGCCAGGTTTTTACTTTAAACAACCAATATACCCTTGAACCCCGACTAGGCTTTCGACAGCAAATCGGTAAAACTCAATCAATCGGTTTTGCCTATGGATTGCATAGTCGATTAGAACGTTTAAACTTCTATTTCAACAATTCACTTTTGACCAAAGAAACGGAAGTAAATAAAGATCTTGATTTTACAAAAGCTCATCATTTAGTCCTTAGTTACGAATGTAATATTAGCGATTTAGTTCATTTTAAATTAGAACCCTATTTTCAGCAGTTATACTCGGTGCCTGTAATAGCTGATAGTTCTTTTTCTTTCATTAATCTGCAGAACGATTGGTTTTTTGCTGAGAAGCTTAAGAATATAGGCGGCGGAAGAAATTATGGCATTGACCTTACATTTGAAAAGTACATGTCTAAGGGTTACTATTATTTATTGACGGCCTCTGTATTTAATTCGGAATATAAAGGAGGAGATAATATTTGGCGCAGTACCAGATTCAATCGAAATTATGTGTTTAATTTTTTAATTGGAAAAGAATGGCAAGTTGGTAGGAGCAAACAGAATGTTTTTAGTTTAAATACACGTTTGAGCTATCAAGGTGGCAATCGATATTCACCAATAAATGAAGTAGCATCGCTTTTAGCAAAAGATATTGTATATGATGAAACAAATGCCTACACAGTGAAGGCAGACCCCACTTTAAATATTCATTTTACAGCAAGTTATAAAGTAAACAAAAAGAATAGTTCGCGTGAACTGGCTTTAAAAATACTTAATGTTACTGGGCAATCTGACTTCAACGGACATAAGTATAACTTATTAAATAATAGTATAGACAAAGATCTGGCATCTGCTCTCATTCCAAATTTGAGTTACAAGATTGAATTTTAAACATCATTCTAATCTGAAAAAGCAGGACTAAAGACTATGGAATGTCTCAATTGCATCTAATATAATTAATTCAAAAACAATTAAAATTTTAAATCATGATTCTATCATTAAGGATGAATATTAAGATGATATTTACTTCAATTATCATATGTTTACTATCAATAAATACTTTTTCACAAAAAACCAGACTAGATGTAGTGCTAAGTTCGGTGAACACGAACTTTAATTATGGAAACTCAAACGGTGTACTTAAATCATATAAAAAGAAGGTTTCTGGGGTACAGTTCGGTGCCTCATTTCAAGGAGGGCTAACTCCTTGGTTTTCAATTGTGCCGGAGCTTTATTTCACGGTGAAAGGTGGCACACTGAAAGCAAATAATCCTATCACTATCAATGAATCCACAATAAGATTGTATGAAGGTGAGATACCACTTTTGGCAAGATTTCACTTTGGAAAATTTTATATTAATTCAGGTCCGTACCTTGCTTACACCTTTACTGGCAGAATTAAGATAGAAGGCTCTCCGGCCATTCCAGAAAAATCAACGAAAATTTCATTTGACGATTCACGTGATGCCTTTAAACGTTGGGAAATGGGTGCACAGGCAGGTGCAGGATACGTTTTTCACCATAAAGAATCCAGAATCGCCGTGGACTTACGCTATTCATATGGCTTAACTAATATATCTCAGGATTTGGATAGATATAATAGAGGACTCAATCTGAGTGTCCGTATTTCAAAGTCTGAAAAGTAGAACCTTTTTGTAAAGCGGTGTTAACATTTTTCGACTTTACATATCTTGTGTTAATCAGTTTCTTTCTTTCAAATTAAACAATTTTATTCAAAAATTTAATCAAAATTTAAAGGTAATTTCATGAAAAATAAAAATATATTAACAATCTTTTTTCTTCTGGTATGTATTGTAGTTTATGGACAGAATGGAGAGTCAGTCAGAGTTAAAGGTTCTTGGTCTGGAAAGATGGATATTCCCGATGGACCAACTATCACATTATTGATGCATTTCAAAGTTTCAAATAATATAATACGGGGTACCTTCGATATTCCGGAACAATCAGTTAAAACGTGGTCTATGGATTCTGTTTGGATTATTAAAGACAGTTTGTTTGCAAAATTTTCAAATAGATTAGGTGATGGAACTATTTATAAGGGACTATTCCTTTCAGGTCTTGAAGGAATAGATGGCAAATGGGTTTTCGCCAATGGAGCCACAAGTCCATTAAAATTAGTCTCTACGACTTTTGAATTCATTCAACAAAGTAATTTGAATCCCTGCTGGGCGTAGTTTGCAACTACGTCCATGTGTAGCCATGGCTTTGCCATGAATTAGCGAAGGAATGAATAGAATAAACAAAAGCCACATAACAAATCAAAAGTTTTGTGTGGCTTTTGTTTACCCACTCTAAATCCTTTCCTTAAAATGGAAGGACTTGATGCGTTTGTTCCGGAAATAAGACTATTTTTGTGGAGATATGTTTGCCATCACCTATAACCATCTCAATCTACCGCACACCACCCCCGATGGTCGCAGATTGCAACTGTGATCCTATAATTTTTAAATTTATAATTTGCTCCCACAAAAACAAATGGGCAGACAGAGTACAACATCAAAGATCATTTTGAAGACTGAGCGATTATTTATATCATAAAAATGAATGCCCACAGGTGGCATTCAAGCGAAGGAACCCGCCAGTGGCGGGGTGGGCGGTTGAATTTCTTTTACAGACAAAAACCTAAATGGTGTCATAGATGTTACAACAAATAGCAGTACTAACGAGATACTGCAAGAGAACCATTATTATGCATTCGGAATGGGTTTTGAAGGCACATGGCAGATAAATGATGCTGCCAAAGACAATCCATATCAGTACAATGGTAAAGAACTTAATTTGGATCATGGACTAAATTGGTCAGACTATGGGGCGAGATGGTATGATGCTTGTGTGGGGAGGTGGAGTAGTGTCGATCCTTTGACGGAAAAGTTTCCAGGCTATTCTGCTTATAATTATGCACTCAATAATCCTATTAGACTCATCGATCCCGATGGTAGAGCACCAGCGGGTTATGGTGACCCTATCGCTGACATAAAACAAACTTTGGCAAATACAGCAGCTACTGTGCAGAGAAATGTTACCGACGCTGTAAATTATACTAGAAATACAGTTGCGCCCGCAGTCGGTTCCGCTGCAGGAGTGGTTGGTTAGATCGCAGATAATGTACAGTATGCAGCTCTGGTAGTCACAGGTATCACAATGGGTGCAACAGCCGCGGCCACGGTGCCAATTGCAGCGGGAGCTGAAGTTGTGGGGAATGTGGCTTTAGGAGTGCAATTTGTGGCGGATGGAGTCCAAAATGGAAACTTTAATAAAACTGGATCTGAAGTTGTAGTGAAATTAGTAGCAGGAACAGCTGGTGATAAAGCTTCGAAATCAATTGGCGCCATGACTGGTGCTACTGATGCAACTAAACACGCCACAAATGCCGTAGCGCAAACCATGGTAAACACAACAGAGAAAGTAGCGAACAATTTAATTAGCAACATTGTGTCAGATAAAAAATCGAGTACATCAAATTATAGCTTACCAAGTGTTGCCGAATACAGATTTACTGTAACAGATAACAACAATAGAAATTAGAATCATTAAATAGTCAAGCACATGAATATAATATTTGGAATTATAGTTTTAGCATTTGGGATTTACAAATATAAAGATACAACTCAATATGATGGATTTGATGCTCAATATTATAAAGCAAGAGGATATGGAATGGTATTTCTTTCACTTATATTGGGGATAGCCTTGCTGTTTGACCTAATACAATTTTGGTAAGAACACTATGTTTAAATTAAACCACAAAAGCCTTACCATTGTAGTAGGGCTTTTGTAATTTATAGAGAAGCTTCATTTTTATATTGGGAATCTTTGCACTACTACTAACTAATAATTTTTGGAATTTTAGGTTAGTATATCTCGTCAGGAGAAGCAGGATTTGGTTATGATCTGGTAGGCAACCTTGTATCTGATACATACAAAGGAATAACTTCTATCACTTACAATTATCTTAACTTACCATCATCCATCGCATGGGGCACTACCAAAAGTATAGATTTTGTATATGATGCATCGGGCAACAAGCTAAGCAAAACAGTAAAAACAGGTGCTACAGTTAATAGTATCCAAGACTATGTCATGGGTGTAGAATACAATAAGCTGGGTACAGCAGCCAGAAAAATAGAAGCCATCTATCATGCTGAGGGACGATACTTTAATACAAGTACTACCACAACTCCGGCCTGGCGGACGGAATACTCAATAAAAGACCATTTAGGTAACAGCAGAATTTCTTTTACAGACAAAAACCTAAATGGCAAAATAGATGTTGATAATACATCAAATAATGAAATTTTGCAAGAGAATCATTATTATGCATTCGGAATGGCTTATGAAGGTTCTTGGCAGGTAAATGATGGTGCCAAGGATAATCCATATCAGTATAATGGCAAAGAGCTCAATACAGATCATGGGCTGAACTGGTCAGATTATGGGGCAAGATGGTATGATGCTTGTGTGGGGAGATGGAGTAGTGTCGATCCATTGGCGGAGAAGTATATAGGTTATTCACCATATAACTATGTATTAAATAATCCGCTAAGATTTATTGATCCAGATGGAATGGATGTATGGGGTGACTTATTTCGCTTACAGAGTAAAGTAAGGAATAATCAATATGAAGAAGAAAGGAAAAGTGCAAATGAAGATAATGAGGCAGTAGCCAATAATCATAAGAGCGGTCAAAAATCAAGTTCTGGGTCAATATCAGCTCAAAGTGGAGTAGATTGTAATTGTGATTGTCCATGTGGAACTCGAGGTTGCCGACCTTGTGCTGACAAATTTGAGAGAGTAGAAAACGCTATCCAAACGATGTCACGTGAAGAAAGAAATTTGGCTTTTGAATTACAATTAAATGCAGCATCACTATTTATTCCAGTTGCTTATGGCGTAAAACTGTTAAGTAGCATAAGGTGGTTGCGTTGGGGTAAAGTCGCTAAGGGGTTAGGGCAAGGAACTAACGTTGTTTATCAAGGATTTAATAAGGCAGGTATTGTTGAATATGTAGGGATAACAGGTAGAGATGCAGCTGTTAGGTTTGGAGAACATCTTAGTTCGGGTACTGCAAAATCACTTTTACAGTATCGTGTAGTTGATGGAGCTACAGGCTTGACCAGAACGGGAGCAAGAGTTTGGGAGCAAACTTTAATAAATCAAAATGGACTAAATAATTTATTGAATGTCAGAAATTCAATAGCACCTAAGTATTGGTTTCAATATGGCATTAAACCTTAAATGTGAGATACAATGAGAGCTAATACAAAAATAGGCGATGTGTTTTCGGTTGCGATAGACAACAACAGCAAGAAATATTTTCAATATGTTGTTAGCGACCTTACCCAACTGAACAGCGATGTAATTAGGGTATTTAAGAAAGTATATCCAATCAATACCAATCCCGATTTATCAGAAATCGTAAACGGAGAAGTGGAGTTTTACGCTCATTGCGTTACAAAGCTTGGGCTTAAAATGGGCTATTGGGAAAGCGTTGGGAATATTAGAGATGTTGGAAAAACAGACCACATTTTATTTAGAGATACCAATGATGCAGGTTCAAAGCCTGGAGAGCAAATCAAAATATCTCATAAGTGGTACGTATGGAAAATTAATGACAATGACTTTACGAGAGTAGGGAAATTGGAAGGAGAAAACCGAAAGGCAGAAATAGGAATTGTTATAAGTCCTGATAGCATAGTCCACCGAATGCAGACGGGAAAGTACGATTTTTTCTATCCCGACTTTGAATAATGGCAAGAGTAAACACAAAAATAGGCGATGTATTTTCGGTTGCGATAGACAACAACAGCAAGAATATTTTCAATATGTTG
>Ga0138256_10002509_pt1 | contig 19673 bp, 18 predicted proteins | sample KNB2016incub_MG_FD_105486 | JGI IMG/M metagenome (GOLD analysis project Ga0138256, IMG submission 105486) | Active sludge microbial communities from wastewater in Klosterneuburg, Austria - KNB2014incub_MG | ecosystem: Engineered > WWTP > Activated sludge > Unclassified | place: Austria... | reverse complement strand
GTCATCTCACGCTGTGTCAAAAACAAGGGGCCCGCTGGGCCCCTTGTTCGTCAACCGCTCGACGCCAAATTCCACCACCACTTTATGCCACCAAATTTCTACGGATTTGCACCACCGGCAACACCGGGTGGCGCTGCAGGGCGGCATGACGTCGATAGCCGGATGGGGCGATCTGCAATTGTCTGCAGATCGGCTCGACCCCGAACGCATCACGATGCTTGTCGACGAAAGCCCTCAGCGTTTGAAGTGGCGGTCGAGCTCCGCCTGGGCGAAAAACGCACTGGCCAGCTTGAGGATCTCGTTAGCCTTGCGCAACTCACGGACCTCGCGCTCCAGTTCCTTAACGCGCTTCTGATCTGCTGTCGTCGGACCTTCGCGCTGCCCACTATCGCGCTCCTGCTGACGTACCCACGTGAGCAGCGTCTGCGGTGTGCAACCAATCTTGCCAGCAATGGATGCAACGGCCGCCCACTGCGATGGATGATCACCGCGACACTCAGCAACCATGCGCACGGCGCGCTCATGAACTTCGGGGGAGAACTTGACTGACTTCTTCATGGCTCTATCTTCTCAAGAGTTAGAGCCTCCATCAAACCCGGGGCGATTCACAGAATAGCTCTGCATCCTGATACTCGTCCGGCAGGTTCGCGGTCTTGAGCACGATACCCTTACCCGGCAGGTTATACGCTTGGTCGGGGTGTAGCGGCCCGTCAAAATCGAGGAAGACGATCACGGTCTTTCCTTCCATTCGTTGCACACACCGAATGCAGCGACTATCCAACCCTTACCAGCACATTCGTTGTGAATATCGGAATAAAGAGAGATTTTCACAGTAACGACGCCATTGGTGGACACCGCCGGTGTTGCTCGCAAGCAACGATGCGGCCCAAAATATCGCAGAGAATGCCAGGCTTGCCGCAAATTTCACAAAAGCCTAACGACTTGTCCTGTGCGGCATCGAGCAAAGTCCGCATATCAACGGTAGTCACGCCAACCCTGACTTGCAGCTTGCCCATTTTTTGTTTGATCTGCCGAAACAAAACAGGCGCAGCACCCGCTTCAATGTGAGTCTCGATATCGCGGCAAAGCTCGTCGATCAGATCAAACCAGCCATCCCGGCATTCAATACCTTCCATCGTGTCGGACACGTACCCGATGGGGTGCTGCACATCGTGTCGAAGCGCGAATAGGGCCGGGTAGCGGGCGAAGAGGATGCGACACAGTTCTGGTTTCATCTTTATCCTACATGCCAAGAACGGCGATTGATTGGTTGCCCGCCATCGTTTCCCGAAGCCACGCCACTAGTTCTTGAATCATTTGCCGCAATGCAGGCTTGTTTTCTGCGATGTCGGCGAAGCGCAAAACATGGCTGGGTTGCTCAAAGGCGGGAAGCCGTTCCACACCTGACACCCGCGCGGCAGGTGCCAGCGCATCGGCCAATGCTTCCAGATCGCGGATAATCTCCCAGCAGGTGTCTGCATTTATCACGGTACAGGCGTTGTAATGGTCGTACTCCGGCACCCGAAAGCCGATTACCGCGCCGACGACAGCGAACTCGTCCTCGGGGATAAAAAGTTACTCGGGGTTCCAGCATTTGTCCTTGAAGGGGCCGGGCAAAATCTCGATGTAAGCGCTACCGCTGGATTTGCCGTCGATGTTTCGGTAAATTCTGTAATCGTGGATCATTTTTTATTCCCCTTGAATTTTCCATAACAACGCCCGGCACATACTCGCTGATGACCTATGCCCGGTAGGCTGAAAAACCGATAGAACGTTTCCCCGAAAACGCCGGAAGCTCCAGGTTGGCTGTCGTTTCGCCGGACTGCATCGCTCTGGCAAAAGCTTCCTTGACCAGGCGCGAGAGTTTTCGGAGATCAATATCCATGCGCACGGACAGTTGTTCGCTGATGTCTTTATCCAGCTCAATCTGTTGCTTTGTTTTCAGGCGCAACTGGCTCGCCAGTTCGTCGATGATGCGCAGCCGTTGCGTTGGCTCGGGGCGCGGCACGTTGAATACCTCCACCCGTGATAGCAGCGTCGCGGGCACACCATCAAGACTGTTGGCCGTCAAAACAAAGATCATTCGACTGGCATCGAATTCCATTTCAAAGAACTGGTCTTTGAATCCTTTGGCGGTGTTTGGCTCAAGCAGATCGAGCAACACGGGCAAGACCGGATAGTTCGACTCGCCGAGTTTGTCGACCTCATCAATAACCAGGACCGGGGAGGCCGATTCGCCTTCCGCTAGCAAGGTGAATAGCGAACCCGGTCGTGCGCCTTGCCAACTGGTATGCGAACCCGTGAATTGGAAACTGCCATGTGCGCCTCCAGCACTGATTTTTTCCGTGGCCACGCCCAATGCGTCGGCAAGTTGGGTGGCCAGATAGGTTTTGCCAATGCCGGGATCACCCAGCAGCAAGATAGGCGTGATGTGAAAGTCAGACGGTTTCATGGCTGCAGCCAACACCAGATCAATTTGCAGGCGGCCAATTGGCTCAACCAGATTTTCAAACCGGGATTTGGCCGCTTCCAATTTGACGCTGGCCTTCTTGGCATCGGGCACCACGCGATAGCCGTCATTGACCTGAGCATTTTTAAGGATGCGGGAAACAGTGGCTCGTTGATCTTCCTTCAGGTGACTCACCATCATTACGGCTTTGGCGACGTCTTCCTGGTTGAACACTGGAATGCTGGCGCGGGGCTTGCGCTTCGCAACCCCTCCAAGCCCATTGAAGGCGCGCTTCCAGTGAAGATGGCAACGTTGGCGCAGGCTCTCTGCGACGTTCTCATCGGTCAGGGGCAAAACCTTTTTAAGGAAACCCTTGCGCCACAGTGCGGCGTCCTTTAGCTGGAACGCCTGGTCGGCGTGTTGGAAATACAAAAACATTTGCTGGGCAGACTCCCAGGCTGGGTCGACAAGAAAATGGAGCACGTCATTGAACGTCCCATCCTTTTCCGTGTAAGCGATATACAGGGAGACAGCAACCAATAAGTCGTGGGAAAACTGACGTGAAACAAGGTCCAGGTTAGAAGAGGCTTTGTCGAGCAGCCGTAATGCCAGCGCCGTTGCGTCCGCCAAATCGTGCTCAGTGCCCACCCGAATGCTGGCGAGGTCAAAGTCTTTGCCCATCGTTTTCTCCTGGTTAGTTTGCCTCAACCGCCCATGTTGAAGGCGTTTAATCATTATTCGTCTGAAAATGATGCCAATAAATACCTGCAGCAATATAATTGTTGTTAATTATTTGTCCGAACTGCCAGGCGTCAGATAGCGGTCGGACAGATCGGTTCACAAACCGATGCGACCAGCCATTACGAGGGCACGAAGACATGGCAAGCAGGAAAATCCATGAGATGGTTTTTGCGGACTTCGCTCAGGCCATCATTCCCGACTGGGCGATTAGCCTGACGAACCCACTTAATTCCCAGGAAAGCCCAACGGCGTGGCTGAGCAGCCTATGGGATAGTGCCGACAGACGGCTGACCTACTCAATCGATTGGAGAGACGGCGCGCTCAAGAATGAGCTTCCTCCTGAGTCACTAAGTTACCGATTCAGCGATCTGGAATTGCGCCAAACTACACCAGCGCTTGGCCTCGATCCCAGGTCTCAAGCCGACAACTGTAAGGCTGCTCAACTACTGGCGATACGCAATGCCTGGCTCGGCGCGATTCAACACCATTGCCAACAAGCTGACGCCGCTGGTCAGCCCCGGATGCTCGACAACGACGTTGCAGATGACTTTGTGCGAACTACCTGCAACTGGCAACAGCACCCGTGGGTGCAAGAAAGTGTGCGGCAGCACATTATCGAAAAATCAACACCCCCTGCCGGCACCATTGACCTTTCGGCCCCCCTCAGCGAACTCGCCCGTCCAGCAGATCAAGTCATCCATTCGCATTTTGTCCCTCTGTCACTGTTAGAACAGGCCAGGTTAGCGTTAGAGAAATCTGACATTAGTTGCTGGCTGAATAAATTTGAATCAGACGACTGGGCGTGGTCGTCCAAATTTGAGATATATGCCAGGGATGCCCAAAGCGATATCGACATTGCCCATCGCAAAATCAAGGGGCTGCAGGAAATCATTGATAAACAGCGGTCGCTGATTCAGGGATTCGAGCGTGTAGTGCGGATGAACAAACGCCGGGCCGCTGAACTTGGTGAACCGGACAAACCCGGTCGGCCCCGGAAGTCGCCCGAGCGGCAGGAGATCGCACTACGGTTCACTGCACGCTGGGTCCTATCCTTGATGGAAGGACTGGAGGTGAACAACAGTGCTCAGTTGGGCGTGATGGTCAGCAATAGTTCCGAGCGGAACTGGCGACGCTGGCTGACCGGCCAATCGGTGCCCACCATCAAGAGTCTTCTGGCATTGCAGGCAGAAAAGATCACACAGGGGCGTTTCAAGGGCCAGCCATTCCAGGCGATAGAAACTGATCCGTCATTTGATGAAATGCTGATGTTGATACGGCTGACAGGGGTAGCGCCGAAGATGCGCGAAACCCCTGGATCTGGCGCAGGGAAAAGCTAATGGCAAGGCTGCGGAAGAGACAGATACCTTCAGGCCCGATCTCCAGTCAGGTGATGGCTACAGATTGATTACCAACTCTGGTCGAAAACCGCTTTTGGCGATTTCGTTGGGATAGCCAAGTTGATTCGAAATGACGCGACAACCGTTTTCCGCGACGAAATCATTATTTGTGTGCGTATGACCGTGACACCAGACATCGATTCGATAACCTGCCATCAGACGGCTAAGATCAGTAACAAAGTACGGCGCAAGAACGCTGTTTTCGTACTGGGAAGCAACGCATTGACGATGTGGAGCAAAGTGAGTGACCACCACTGTCTTACCATCAAATGGCTTGCTCAATTCGGCGGCCAACCATCCAACTGCCTTGCGATGAAGCTGCAGCGTATCAATGGGTTTCAGGTTTTGACCACCCCTGGCTTTTATCATCCAATAGTCATTAATGGAACGTTTAGCCTCTCTCATGCAGGTGTCGATGTTGCCGACCCCGTATAAATCAAAGGCACTCCAAAGGGTGCAGCCCAAAATTCTGACCCCAGAGAACTCCACCGCATCCATTTCTAGGAAGCGCACGCCCGAGTTCTCCCATGCGGGTTTGCGTAACTCGGCAAGTAAACCAAGGTGGGCATCGTAATATTCGTGATTGCCCGCAATATAGAAAACCTTCGGTATAGTGGGCCAATGGGTGAAGGCATGCGTCGCCCATTTCAATCCATGCGTGTGGCTCGCAATGTCGCCCGCGAAAATGACCACGTCCACGTCGAGAAGCGGAGGTTGCCATGGCTCAGGCAGACACTCCAAGTGCAGATCAGAGTATAGGGCGATCTTCATCGGACTTTGTTTCTTTGGTCGAATGCTCCAGCCATCCCAGCCGGTTCGCCTTGGCATCATCCAGCGAATGATGTTGGCGCAATCCGCTCGCGAAAGCCTTCTCAATGGCCAGATTTAGTTCGGTATATTGACCGAGAATTTCCGGTTTTCTGGCGAGGTTCTCAGGCCAAGTGCCTTGGATGCTGAAAATCTTCTGTATCCATGGCCAGTCCCAAGAAAGCGAATCCGTGACTAGCCTTACCGGCTGACCGAAATCCTCCAACCAATTGCCAAGTCGCAATGTCAGTTCGACCATGGTCATAACGCTGGTACCACCTTCCAGATGTGGCAATACCGCCAGATGGACGAATTCGCTGCAATCTTTTTCGGTGTAAGTGTCAGAGAGTTCGGCATAAAACGTCCGTTCGCCATCTTCGGCAACCAGGCCGATAGAAATCAGGCGCGGGTCTATCCCGAGCTGAGTGAATTCCGTGTCGAAAAAGATCAGCATGGCCGTCGCTACTGGTGAAGCGTCATTATTGAGCATTTCTTGAATAATGCACGTTTAGTTCCTCATTTCGCACGTTTCGAATCTCTTGGATGTCGCTATGCCCACCACAACGGCATGGTTTATGCTCATGTCTCAGGAATGCTTAGGCTCATAAGCGGCCTAGATTCTAATCAATTTACGTATCGCTCAGGTGTTTAGTGACAAAATATAAAAGAATGCTATGCCATTGATTATAAATAAAATAATTTGGTAATTTATTGAATAATTAAACTTAGATAAGTAGTCTACTGGGTAGATATGAGCCCGTTTTCCAAACTATTTAGACATGTCCGTGATAAATCAGGCCTACGACAAAAAGACCGAGCGGAACGGCTTGGCTATGAACAAAGCTATGTGTCTGCCATTGAGATAGGCAGCAAGGGGCCACCGACTCTTGAGTTCGTTCAGCAACTCCTTACGGTGCTGGCGCTCAACGAAGCTGAAGCCCGGCAGATGTGGGAAGCAATGGAGGCTTCCCAACGAAAAATCCAAATCCCCAGTGATGCTCCTGAAAACGTCTTTCTACTTGGCAATGAGCTGCGAAAACAGATTGATCATCTGCACCCTTCGCAAGTAGAGGCCATGCTTGCCATCCTGAGACTTTCGGCGGTCATGAAAGCGCCCGAACATGCTGGTCTTCAAAACGCCGGGCTTCGGAAAGCGGCTATCCAAGAACAGGAGGCACCAATGTAAAGGGCAAACCTTTCGGCTTGCCCTTTGGGTGCTGCAGATATAAGTGCTCGACACACTCAGTATCTGCTCCGGTCCCGCCGGGCGTCAAGCCACTTTCCCCATTTCGGCACGGACCAACTCAGTTAGTTATGAGGCGGTAATATCCGACATTTCTCGCAACGCTGGCGGAATAGTCTTGACCTCCCACTCAGCTTAAAACGGCGGAACAATGTGTCGCTGTTCAGCTATGCATAGGCATTGAAGTAGCGTTGCAAGCGAAACACTGAACGTCTCGCAGGTGTTGCTATCCTGAAACTCAAATATTGCCCAAAAATCTGGCAACGACGAAGGCTCTCTGTCAGCCATGATTGACCCCACGGTTTTTGGCAATAGTCTGTGCAACCCTGAGAAGGCTTTCGTTACGCCGGGCACGTTCTGGCGGCGTATGAATCAACGCTTCAAATCTCTCCGGATTGAAGACAATTTGTTTTCTATAAATTGTTGGGGCTTTTGCGGCTTCATTGGTCTTAGTAAAATCTTGTACCCTGAGTGTAAAGCTTTCAACCAGCGTTCCGTCAGCTTCGTCTATGGCTTTAAGCACAAAGTGCATTCCTCTCAGCGGAACGCCGCGCAGACCTCCCTGAGGTGACCACGGAGCCATCGATGCGCGGGATCGGCCTCCTGCCTGGGGTGCCAAAGCAATGAAACGGTGATCTCCGGCATCGGAAACGGTAGGGGAAAGCTATGCATGCCGGTGCGCAGGTTTCCGGTGTGTCGTTCGGGAACGCTGGCGATCAGGTCGGCGGCCCGCGCCAGAGCGAGCGCCGTCGAAAAACCACCGACAATGGTGACGATCTTGCGCTCCAATCCGAATGCGCTCAACGCCGCATCAATCGGCCCCTTGTCCTTTCCCTGACGCGAGACGTAGATGTGCCGTCCGGACGCATAACGGGACGGTGTGATCTCGTCTTGGCTCAGTGGGTGCCCCGGCCGTACGACGCCAATGAAACGGTCCCGGAACAATGCCTGCACCCGCAGTTCGGGTGCCGTCGTTGACGCCACGACACCAGTTTCCAGATCGACCAGCCCGTCGCGCAGCGGCTGGCTGTCTTTGTCCGCTTTCTGCACAAAACATATCCGCACCCCGGGCGCTTCCTCACCGATGCGGGCAATCAGCGCCGGCCCGAAATTTTCGACGAACCCTTCGCTGCTCCGCAGCGTGAAGGTCCTGACGAGCTGTTTGAGGTTGAGCTTCTCAGCTGGGCGTAACACGGCTTCCCCGTCCTGCACCAACTGAGTGACGCGCTCGCGCAATTCGAGCGCCCGCGGCGTCGGCACGAGTCCGCGCCCGGCCCGGACCAGCAATGGATCGCCCGTCGTCTCGCGCAATCGCGCCAGCGCCCGGCTCATGGCCGACGGGCTGAGCCGCAAGCGGCGGGCGGCGCGTGCCACGCTGCCTTCGGCGAGCAACACATCCAGGGTGAACAGCAGGTTCAGATCAGGTCTCGACATGGCGTAACCATAGCAGTTCCTGATCAATAGATGGCGCCAGACGCATTGATACCGTGCAAATGCTGCGCCTTCCGCCATGCCAAGCAACGACCTACGATTCAGATAGCACCGTTTGGGTCACAGCCCATCAAAGGAGATCACCGTGAAAACCATCACTGCAGGACCCACCGAGGTGGACGCTCGAGACGCAGAAACGACACCTTCAGTGCGCGGGGCGCTCGCCAGCCTGGCGCTATCCGTATGGCTTTCGTCCCTCGGGACGAGCATTGCCAATGTGGCTTTGCCAAATTTGGCCGAAGCGTTCAACGCCTCCTTCCCGGCAGTCCAGTGGATCGTCATCGTCTATCTGCTCGCGATCACGACCCTGATCGTCAGCGCCGGACGACTCGGCGACATCATGGGCCGGCGAAGACTGCTCTTGATCGGCATTGCGCTGTTTACGCTCGCCTCGCTCCTGTGCGGCATGGCGCCCACCCTGGGGCTGCTGATCGCGGCACGAGCGTTGCAAGGACTGGGCGCAGCCATCATGATGGCCCTCACCATGGCCTTTGTCGGTGAAACGGTTCCCCAGGAACAAACCGGTAGCGCCATTGGCTTGCTCGGCACGATGTCGGCAATTGGCACCGCACTCGGCCCATCGCTCGGCGGTCTCCTGATCGCCGGGTTCGGTTGGCGGGCCATATTTTTCATCAACCTGCCGCTGGGTGCCCTGACGCTGTTTCTCGCCCATCGTTACCTGGCCGATCGTCCGAGGAAGCCGAAAGCGGAACGCACCGGCTTTGACATGATCGGTACGCTGCTCCTAGCGCTGTCGCTGGCTGCCTATGCGCTGGCGATGACGACCGGACGCGCCAGTTTTGGGCTGCTCAATGGGCTGCTGCTCTTGGTGGCCTTTCTCGGCGTCGGCCTCTTCGTGTTTGTCGAAGTAAGAACCACGTCACCGCTGATCCAATTGGCGATGTTTCGCCAGTTGGCGTTGAGAGCGAGTCTGGCCACCTGCGCCCTCGTGTCAACCGTGATGATGGCGACCCTGGTCGTCGGCCCTTTCTATCTTTCCCGCGCGCTCGGGCTCGACGCGGCCATGTCTGGGCTCGTCCTGTCCGTCGGCCCGGCAGTGGCCGCGCTGACAGCCCTGCCTGCCGGGCGGATCGCCGACTCGCGGGGCGCTCCATGGGTCATGGCTGTTGGGCTCCTCGGCATGGCGGCCGGTACCGTTACGCTATCCGTCGTGCCGGCAACGTTTGGCATCCCCGGCTATATCGCACCCATCATCGTTCTCACCGCCAGTTATGCGTTCTTCCAGACAGCCAACAACACGGCCGTCATGCGGGATGTCAGCCCGGATCAACGGGGCGCCATTTCCGGCCTGCTCAATCTGTCGCGCAACCTGGGCCTGATTACCGGCGCGTCGCTGATGGGCGCCGTCTTCGCCTTCGGAACGGCGACAACCGACCTTACCACGGCGTCCCCATACCACATTGCCGCTGGCATGCGGCTCACCTTCGCGGTTGCGGCGGCTCTGATCGGTGCGGCACTCGTCATCACGGCAGAAGCCTACCGTCGTACCTGCCGGAGCACGGAACGAGCGCCATGAGTGGCAAATTTATCGGGTTTCAACACACGAAAGCCCACTCTCATCTCATGAATTCGGTGGCTGCATGTTCAGTAAGTCGCCCCCGTGGTTTCATCGGTAACGACTCAGCACTGGATCGGTCTTTTTTCGTTCGACCATGCAGATGAAGAAAGCTGCCGTTCAGGCATTAAGGGCGATGAACGGCAGCCTTCGCCGACAGCAGTCGTTCTATCTGCAGAACCTGAACGGCCGCTCAGGCCGAAATCCTGACCTACGGGGGGTAATGTCAAACGCAGTAGGGTAGGGGAGCGAGCCCAATTTCCGCTCCTGGGCCAAGCGGTAATCCAGGAGGGCGAGCAAATAGGACTTTTCTCGATCGGTTACTGGACACTGGACACTTGGGAAATAGCTGTGATTTGCCGGTGGTCAACCTGATTTGCCAATGATAAAGTCATCCAATTATCACAATGATTTAAAGCCATGAACCATCCAGACCACCGCGCTTACCTAATGCTTCATAGCAAGTCCCGCCTCGATAAGGCGATCAACTCGCTTCTTGGCATCATCGAAGGCGTATCTCTCGATGGCAAGGTTACCGAGGAGGAGCTGCGTTTCTTGGATTTATGGTTGAGCGAGCACCTGGCGCTTCGTGAAACCCACCCTTTTAACGAACTGATTCCCGCGCTTGAAGGTGCCTGCAGCAATGGTGTGTTATCGCAGGATGAGAGCGACGATATTCGGTTTGTTTGTGAGAATCTGCGCTCAGAGACGTTCTACAACCTTGTGACCGGAGATATGCAGCGCCTTCATGGCTTGTTAGCAGGAATCGCCGCTGATGGTGTTGTTACGGAAGAGGAACTTCGTAGGCTGTCTGAGTGGATCGCCGATCATGAGCACCTGAAAACGTTATGGCCCTACGACGAACTGGCAAGCCTCATTTCGGTGGTCTTACGAGATGGAGTTATCGACAACGAAGAACAGAAGCTCCTTCAGGCATTCTTTTCAGAGTTCGTCGCATTGCTTGATGACAGAACAATCACGGCACCTGTCATGCTTGAAGGCAATACGCTTGTTGGCGTGTGTGCGATGTGCCCTGAGATTTCCTTCGAAGGAAAAACTTTCTGCTTTACTGGGGCGTCGTCGAAGCTAACAAGGAATGGTTTTCAGGAGTTAGTCGAGCGTCTTGGTAGCTTCCATGCCAAGGCTCCGACCAAAAACACTCATTACCTCGTGGTTGGCGCAGAGGGCAATCCCGCTTGGGCATTTTCATGCTACGGGCGAAAGGTTGAGGCCGCAGTGAAGCTTAGAAAGCAGGGGATCAGGCTGACAATTGTTCATGAGCATGACTTCCATGATGCTGTCGCCGACGCCACATGACTCTTGGCCCTTACGATTAATGCCAATCATCGAGGCCTTTTGAGTACGCCTGAATCTATTGAATAATCGTTATCTACTTTTGCCTTGATCAGAAAATTAGCCGGTGAAAAAAGCTCGCACTCGTTTATCCCTGATGCCAGCGCTAGAGAGCTTCATCAATACGGAACATGCTTAACTAACAATCCGCGCTAGTACCGCCTCCAACCGTCCCCTGCTCGCCGCTCTCAACTTCATCAAGCCAATCTCCCGCGCCATCGCAATCAGCGCTTCTTCGCCTGATTTGCCTGAGCTGATGACCCTGCGAGCGAGGGACCGCAGTTCCTGCTCGCAGATTTCCTCGACGCCGCGTGCGCTGTCTTCGTCGGCAGGCCATCGGAAGCTGACTTCCGCATCGGGTGTCATGCCATCGGGCCAGTAGAAGGTTCCGGCGGATTCTTCAGTGTTGCCGAAGCGCTGCTTAGCAATCTGCTCTACACGCTCCTGAATGCGGCTGCCGGTGCGCTGGAAGCCATGGGCTCTGGCGATGCGGCGAGCGAGTACGGCGTCAAGCACTGGGCCTTCATGTTGAACAACCCATTCGATCATCGGCTTTAGCACTGGGTCATACACGGACTCATAGAACTGCTCAGCCGAGACGGCTCCTGCCGCGACGGCGTCTTCCGACTGCGAGGCGCGGAACTGACGATCGGTGCTGATGACGCTCGATTCGGCCGCGGCAGCCGTAATTGCGGCGCGTGCGTAGATGGCCTCGGAGGATTCGTTGGTTGCCTCCTGCGACGGTACCGGCGGCTTGATGGCCGCTCGGGCGATGGCCAGCGTTGCCTCCCGTGCCGCAGCAGTATCCGGTGCAGATTCATCCGCCATTTGAGCTGCCTCGCTTGCTGCTTGCTGCGCGCTGGCTTCGAGTGTCCAGCGCTCGCGGTCCTGCGCCAGCAATTCATTCAAGCGCGCATGCACGCGCTCCAGCGTGCCGCCCGGATCGACCCACCAGTCGGTCGACCAGATGCGTTCGATCTCCCAGCCCAGGCCGCGCAGTACCTGTTCGCGCAGCTTGTCGCGGTCGCGTGCGGTGGCGGAGCGGTGGTAGGTAGCGCCGTCGCACTCGACGCCCGCGAGGTAGCGCCCAGCGAGGTCGGGGTGCACCACGCCCAGGTCGATGCGGAACGACGATGCGCCGATCTGCGTATGCACCTGCCAGCCCTTGCGGCCCAGCGCGGCGGCGACAGCCGCTTCGAAGGGGCTGTCTAAATCGCCCTGACTGCCGTGGTGTGCTTCGGCCAGCGCGCGGGAGCCGCGTTCGGCGAATTCGAGGAAATGCTTGAGGTCGCGCACGCCGATGGCCTTGGTGCGGGAGAGGTCCATCTGCTCGCCGCGCAGGCTGGAGAACACGCGTAGTTCGTGGCGGGCGCGCGTCACCGCGACGTTGAGCCGGCGTTCGCCACCATCGCGGTTGAGCGGGCCGAAGTTCATCGACATCGCGCCGCTCATGTCCGGTCCGTAGGTGATGGAGAAGTACATGATGTCGCGCTCGTCGCCCTGCACGCTTTCCAGGTTCTTGACAAATACGGGTTCGAGCTCGACCTCAGAGAAGAAGGATTCCAGGCTCGGATCCTTGCGGCGCTCCGCATCGAGCAGATCTTCGATCAGACCTTGCTGTTCGGAGTTGAAGGTGACCACGCCGATGGTGAGGCCCGACTGCCGGAAGCCCGGCGACTTGAGCCGCGCCACGAGGTCGGTGACCAAGGCACGTGCTTCGGGCTGGTTGATACGGGCCCCATCCTTTTCGTACTGTTTTTTTATAAAGTGGAAACTCACCGCGCTGTCCTCTGTTACCGGCGACGGGAAAGTAACCAGCCCACCGCCGTAATAGCGATGGTTACTGAAGGCGATCAGGCTTTCGTGGCGGGAGCGGTAGTGCCAGGAGAGGTTGCGGGTCGGCAGGCTCGCACCCAGACACTCGTCCAGGATGCTTTCGAGGTCGCCCTCAACATCCTCCGAGTCGCCGTCGGATGCCTCGGCTCGGTCAAAGAAATTCGTAGGTGGCAGTTGCTTGGGGTCGCCGACCATCACCACTTGCTTGCCGCGCGCCATGGCCCCGACGGCGTCCCACACCGGAATCTGCGAGGCCTCGTCGAAGATGACGATGTCGAAGCTGCTGGCATCCGCCGAAAGATATTGCGCGATCGACAAGGGGCTCATCAGCAGGCACGGCGTGAGTCGCAAAACCACCGAAGGAATTTCTTCGAGCAATTGGCGCAGCGGCAGGTGCATGCGTTTTTTGGTGATTTCCCGGCGTAGCACACCCCATTCGCTATTGCGTTGGAGGTTTTCCGCTGACGGGAGACCAGCGCAGAGTTTGGCGCGAATCCATTGGCGAGTGACCTTTGTGAATTCCTCGTCCAGCGCGCGGAAATCGCTAATGCGGCGTTCGTGCTCGGCCGAAACGAAGCGCTTGAGCACCTCGTCTTCATCAACGGCCTCGGCCAGCCACCAGCGCGCATAGTTCACGTCGAAAGCTGCGGGTACGCGGGCAGGTTCAATGGCACTTGCCTCCATGGCGCCGACCAATGCCGCCAATCCAGCACTGCGGGCCGCCGCCTGAGCATTGCGCCAAGCACACCAAGCATGCAAACCAGCGTGCGCGCTGTCCAGTTGGCGAGCAACATCGGTCATCTCGTCAGGCGTAAGGTCGGCGAATGCGCGCTTCTTCTCATCGGGCTGGCCGGCGCTGTCGCAGAAGGCGGTGAGTGTTGCGTTCAGCTCCGCAAGTCGCGCCAGCATCTGTTGGCAGGTATTGCCGATAACGGCCCCTTCGTTCAACTCATGTACACGTTCCGCCAATACGCGGTGCAGCGCATGGCGCATGACACCAGTTGACGTTGCGGGCAGGCCTAGCCCAGTGAGCCCCGCGTGCAGCAGTGAATGGAAGCGCAGCGCTTGGGCGATGGCATCGGCGTCGGTGTCGAGACCCGCCCATACGCCAGCACATTGGGAGGTGACAGCGTTCAAGCCCGCAAGCCGGCTTTCCAGCGCGGCACGCTCTTGCAGCTTGGCGTGCTCCTGCTGCAGCCGGGGGCCGCAGCGCCCTTCGGCGACGGCAGGATGCTCGGCTTGGAGGGCGCCTCGCTCTTTCAGGCACAGGCGTTCTTGCTCAAAGGCAAGCGCCGCACGGAGCAGATCGACATCGGTTTCATGGCCACGCCAGAGGCCATCGCTGGCTTCTGCCAAGGGGGCGCAATCGGTAATGCGCCGGTCCAGATTCTGCAAGGCTGCCAGACGCTTCACCTCGGCCACCCAGCGCTCGCCGCAGTAGCCCTCGGCCGCCTGGCTCAGTCCATCCAGCGAGTAAGGGTGTTGCGTGCGCGCCGCCAGCAAGGCGGCGTTGGCCTTCAGGGCGCTTCGAGCATGATCGGTGCGGGTCTTTTCTCCGGCCCAGAGTCCCTCGACAGCCACGCCCGGGTTCAACTCGCCCACTTCGTCGCGCAGGCTCTTGATCCGTACCAATGCGGCCAGATCCTCCGCGACGCGAGGTTCGTCGGTGCCTTCGATCACGGATTCCAGTGTGCGGCGTACCTTGCGTTTCTCCAGCCACGACATCGGCCAGAAGGCCTTTTCTGCCTTTGCCCAATCGCGTTGCAGCAGCGTGACGTTGAGTTGCGCGACGCCCGAGCCATACTTCACGGACAGGCCTTCACGCAGTTGCGCGATCTCCTCGATCCGCTGAAGACCGTGTTGCAGCTCGTCGCTCACGGCAGTGGGCCATGCCACACCAAGCTCGGCATGGACGCGGCGATACTGCTCCAGCAGATCCAGCGCCTGACGCAGTTGCGACAGTAGTTCGGGAGCCCAGGCTGCGCTCATCCGGGCCGAACGCTCACGATGCTGTGAAAGTAACTCACCGCCTGACTTCAACTCGGCGCAGAGCTCGGCACTCTGCGGCAAGGCGCAGAAACCCCAAGTTTTGCCCGCAGCTTGCGGCAGGGCCTTGGCGATGACACCCAGCGATGACCGAACATTGCGGTGCAGGACCGGAACGTCAAACTCCAGGAGGTGGCACAGCTGACGAGATGCCGCGATGAGGCGGTCGCAGCATTCGCCCAGGGTCTGCGAGGTGCGCACCATCTCCTGCTGCCAGCGTGCGGACCAGTCGCTCAGGTGTACTGGCGTCAGTGGCCCTGCCGAGAGGTTGTGAGGCCCGACAGCTATGGCGTTGGCCTGCAATCGGCCCGCGATCTCGCGCAGCGCTGCCAATGCGGCTTCGTCATGCTCTCGTGGCGATGACCATGAGAAGCGAAGATCCGGAATGGTTTCGCCGCCCACCACACTGCCAATGGCCCGGTACACCGTCAGGCCGTTACGGTGCCTGTGGTGCAGGCGTTCGACATAGGTCGACAGCTGTTCACGCACGCGACTGAGTTGCTGAGCCTTTGCCGCCCAGTCGGCCGCATCCTGGCCGCGGGACTCCCAGGACTTTTGCAGTTGAGCCAGCACATCAAGCTTGCGGGTCTTGTTGGAGTGCAGTTCAAGGCAGAACTCGCCCAGGCCGACTTCCCGAAGTCGGCGGTAGACCACGTCCAGTGCGGCGATTTTTTCGGCCACAAAAAGCACGCGTTTGTCTTCGGCCAGGCATTGTGCGATGAGATTGGCGATGGTCTGGCTCTTGCCGGTACCCGGCGGGCCGATGAGCACGAAGTCCTTGCCTCTGGCCGCAGCCATCACAGCCGAGAGTTGAGAGGAATCGGCTGGCAGGGGGGTGAAGACCTGTTGGGGCGTATAGTCGACATCAAGTCGGCGTGCGTCCGGAAAGGGCACGGTCGACAGGTAGGGCTCGCGGGGCGTATCGATCAGGTGGGCTACTACGGGGGATTTACGCAGGTCGTCGGTACGCTCCGCCAGATCTTTCCACATAAGGTATTTGGCGAAGGAGAACATCGACAGCACGACATCTTCGCTGACTTCCCAACCCCGGATGTCCTTGATGGCGGCACGCACGCGCTTCCAGATGCCGGCGATGTCCAGCCCTGAGTCATCACGCGGAAGATCACCCTGCGGCACGCCAAGTTCGAGTTGGAAGTCTTGGCGCAGCATTTCGACGAGTGTGGGGTTGAAGCGCGGCTCGTCGTCATGCGCATGCAGCGAGAAACCTGAGCGAGCGCTCTTGCGGTCCAGTGTTACGGGCAGCAGGATCAATGGGGCCTTGACGCGGTGATCTAGCTTGTCAGGCCGTGTCCAAACCAGAAAACCCAGTGCGAGGAAGAGCGTGTTGGCGCCACCTTCCTGCAAGGCATTGCGGGCACCGCGATAGAGATCTACCAAGCGACCATCGAGCTCCTGTTCTTCAAGACGAATGAAGACCTCGCGGCGCTTCAAGGCGTCGGCGGCGTGACCCTTGCGCAAGTCTTCCAGGCTGCGGGCCTCATGCAGTTGCTGGCTGCGCGGGTCGCGCCCCTGCATCAGCTCGGGGCTGGGCAGCAGCTTGAGTGTCTGGCCCTCAGCCAGCGCGTCCTCTAGAGTCGGGGCGGCAACATCAAGCTGCAGCGCCTTTTTGCCCTGCTTGAAATTAAGCAAGGCATTGCGCAGCGACAGGTCGAGCAGCTTGCGCTGCCAGCGGGCCAGCCGGTCTTTCGGGTCGAGTTCGGCTGTGGGGACTTCTTGCACCACCTCGTCGGGTAGGTCGGGAGCATCCTCAAGCATGATCACGGCCTCGGGCTCTTGGATAGGTCGCGCTTGATCGGCCACTGCCTGCATCAAGGCCAGCGGCTTGATGCGTGACATGCGTGCCCGCTTCACATCCACTACCAACTCGAACTTGTCGTCCTCATCTTCGGACAGCTGGCGGTTACCTTGGGAGATGGCCTGACTGAAGCTGACGGCGTGGCCTTGAGCCGCCAAGGTCGTCTCGAAAACCAGCATCTCCTGGAGCTGGAGGCGTTTGCGTACAGCCGTGATGTCGTCGACGACAGCGGTAGAGAACTCTTCATCGCGTAACCACAGCCCTACAAAGGCATGTCCATGCGTGAAGATCAGTAGCGGGTTCAGGTTCGCCTGTTCCAGGCAGGACGCGAATAGCAGCGTAAGGTCCAGGCAAGTAGCCAATCCAGCATCGAGAATTTGCCTTGGGCTTCGTACCTTCTGGCCCCTGTGCTCGAAGCTGGCTGGCGGCAGGGCGTAGTGGAGTTTGCGTTGTAGGACGGCGGTCCAGATGCCGGAGGCCAATTCCCAGGCGCGTTTGGCGCCATGGGTATAACCATCGATGGAGCCTGACTTGCCGCTTGCCTGCAAAGCTTGGGCCGCAGCCTTGAGTACGTGATCGACCGCGGGGTCATTGGGCTGCACGAAAGCAGCCACCATCTCCGGGGCATAGCTGATACCGCCCCATTGGTTGCGGGCCAGCAGTTCGACCACACGCTCGTGCTGGGCAATCACCGTCTCGGGTTCTTTACGGCTTCTAAGCTCGAAGCGTAGTGTTGAAGGCTCGGCCTCAGTAAGGCGAGACAGCAGGGAACCATCCAATTGAACATCCAAATCTGCGATGTGAAAAGCCTCGCCCGCACCGACCGTATCCACGCTCCAGGTCCGGGGCTTCAGGAATGCGGGCTCGGAAGTGATGGTGATCGCCAATTCGCTGATAGGAACCAGCGTCTCATTAACAATGGCCAGTTCGTGCAGCGCGGGGACAGCATTTTGGAAGTCGGCGAGATTTAGCTTCTCAACTACGGTTACCTGTAGGCGAATTTCCGACGCTGGAGCAACTGGTGTCGAGGATACTTCGATGACCGGAGCTACACCCTGCAATTGACCCAAGTCTTCATTCATGCGCGGTTCTCCCAAGATCGTGTCCCCAGAGGTGGAATATGGGGGGCAAACAGGATGATACTTGGATTTTTCCGACCTCGGCCAAGGTTTCCAACGTCATGCGATAGCGTAGTGCCAACCTCTTTTCTTTCGTTCGAGAAGCAGAGGCTGAACACATGAGTGCGATGATCGACTTCAGCGATGTAACTTTTAGTCAGATTTGTGCCGCCCAGATTTTCCGGGTAGGCAAAAGGCTGGATAATGGATTCGCCAAGGTCATCCCTTGAACTGCTGCTATTCAACACGTTGCTGACGACACTACATCGCACGTAAACGTCAGCGCTGGGCCGGCCAACAGTCATCAGGGGGATAATGTCAAATGGGATAGAGCAGGGGAGTCATATACTCCCGCTCCTCAGCCAAAACGATTGTTATCATCCGAAATTATTTCATGTGTAAGGTTGTCAACTACGACGGGGCTTTCAAGGTAGGTGACCGCAGGTTCTGCGCCGTACTTCTCCCGTACGAAAGCTCTCCAGCCTTCGGTGTACTTGGCGTCAGCTTCTGCTCGGGAGTTCCAAAGATAGATCCCGCCGGCGGTGCCGCCGTCTTGCGATAAGACGTAACACTTGCGGACAAGCCCGGCTACACCCTGATACTTCGGAGCCGTGCTCAGGAAGATACTTCGTGCCTCATCTCGGGTGATCGGTGCTGGCAACTGGATTGTGTTGATGACGATGATCATTTGGACATACTCCGGTAATGATGACGAGTTGGGGGCTGACAAGGCGATATTTGATTCAGAAAGCTGATTTCAAAAAACCTGGATTTTTTACGCTGGTGGCATGTATCAGCAAACACCTCCTCGTAGTAGCTTGGCTATGCATAGCTGACCGAATCTTCCTTCGAGTCGGGCGCCCGCAAGTGCTGAGCTAAACATTCAATTACTGCGGCGGGACATAAGAAAACGATTAGCCGATAATTCAACTACCTTTGTTGATTCGAGCTTTATCGAGCGTCGCTTAAAACCGCAAATATCCCATGCATTGCAACGACTGGTATCCCTTCCATGTCGAGGGTGCCTGACGCATGACAGAGCCTCTTTCCGATTTTTATTCGATCAAGCTTTCCTTCGACCCATTGCCCTGGAAGTGCAGGCACAAGAAACTGAATGGAGAGGTTTGATGTGGCGATTCGCCATTCCTTCGGAATTCGGTGGTTGATGTTGTAGCCGAGGACAACGTCTGCAATTGTTGCCAAAAAACCTCCGTGTGCAGTGCCTGCACCATTGCAATGTTCTGCGCCTATTTCGACTCGAAACACCAAATCATCATCGGATTCACGAAAGAAGAATGGCGCAACCAAAGGGATAAATGCACCAGGCATTTGCCAAATTGAAAACCCAGAATCCAGCCAGGCCTGACCTCGGGGTGATATTGCATTCATCGCAATTGGGAATTTGCGTGCGCTAATGCATCCTCGAGGCGGTCATTCCCCCAGAACATTTCATCCCCAACAAAGAACATCGGCGCACCAAAGATTCCGAGTTTGGCCGCGGTCTCGGTTGCATGACGTAATCGCTGCTTATTTTCATCTGACTGCGCTTGAGCAATGACGAGATCAGCGTTCACATTAAGAGCGGTTAGGACTTCCCGGACGGCATCTTCAGTATCTAGATCCTTGTCTTCTACGAAGTTGCGCACCATCATTGCTCGAACATAGTCACCAATCCAGCTTTCGTTACTTCCCAGAACGGCGACCCGGGTAGGAAGAATTGCTCGGCGTGGGAATGTTGTCGGCTTGATCCATGCGACACCGAATTTACGTGCCTGACGCTCCATGTCCTTCCATGTGTAT
>Ga0138256_10002508_pt1 | contig 19674 bp, 19 predicted proteins | sample KNB2016incub_MG_FD_105486 | JGI IMG/M metagenome (GOLD analysis project Ga0138256, IMG submission 105486) | Active sludge microbial communities from wastewater in Klosterneuburg, Austria - KNB2014incub_MG | ecosystem: Engineered > WWTP > Activated sludge > Unclassified | place: Austria... | reverse complement strand
CGTCGTCGTCGACCAAGTGGACGGGGACGTAAATGGAAAATTCAGGTATTGCACGGTGTTGAGCGCGGTGTACGTAGTGCAGGTTCCCGCAAGAATAAAATTGCCCGTGCATCCCGTCACGGCAGAAACACCGCCCAGTATGAAGATGCGCGTTGGTGTCGACGTTGAACTATGAACTGCCAACGAGAAGCCTGCGCGAGCTGCAGAGAGAACAACTTCTGTTCCTCCCGTTACCGCGTTATCCGTCCAGGCAATGCCGTCATGTGTAGTGGCGAGAGTTGCAACCGCCGTTCTTCCGCCGGTGTTATACAAAACACCACCATAAGAGACGTGCTGTCTGTCAGTACCTGTGGCCCCAAAGGCAACTTTCGTATTCCAACTGCCGGGGGCGCCGGGAGTATACTCATAAGTGGTTGTTGATGACGCCCAGACCGCAGCCGCTGCCGCCGTGGAGCCGCCGAGCACTGCAATTTTCCCGTTGACCAAAGATCCATAGATATTGGCCCTTGCGGCCGGCATCGCAGCACGGTTGGTCCAGGTATCGGTTGCAATATCGTATTCCTGATTGAGCGTCTGCACTGCACCCGCGGCATCAAACCCACCGATCACGTAGATCTTGTTGCCCACCGAGGCCACAGCCATGAAACTCACGGGTGTCGGTACGGTTGTTACCGCGGCGTACCAGGTTGAGGTCACCGGATCATACATGTCCACGGGGCCCACCGGCGTGCTGATGCTGGTGTTTAGCCCACCAACGAGCCAGATGCCGCGCAGCTTTTGCGTGAGTGAAGGCGACGAGCCAGAGCCATCGCTGACCGTCACGGTAAACGTCGTCGTTGCTGCGCCGTCATCAGCGGTGATGCGCACCTGTGCTGAACCTACGGCCTTGGGAACGACCGTGATGCCCAAAAGCGCGATGACCGAAGTCAATGTGTCAACTAGGCTAAGAGTATAAGTCTTCTTCGTTGCATCGGCCGGCGTCCAGACGACTGTCGGTGAAGCCGCGCCAGAAGTTGTCAGTACCGTATAGTCGGCAACGGATACACTTTCGACGGCTTTGTAGTCGAAGAGTTCACTGCTGCAACGGGTGGCAGTCATCGCTACGAATAGGGTCAGCAGTAATAAGGCGAGCATGCTGCGTTTTCGTCGCATGATCCAGTGCCGCGATAGATCCGCCTTGTTCATAGCCTGATCAGAATGCATAGACTGCCCCCATTTCAATACCTGGCTTCCAGAGATTCTTTCCCGAAACAATGCGGAATGTATTTACGATATCAAAGCGGAACATCACGGTTCGGGTAAAAGGATATTCGGCGCCGGTTTTCAAGACTGTAAGAGCGTAGGCTTCACCGTTGGGCGAAAGATTTCCCGAACGCGAATCGCTGAGATGCATGTAGCCGCCGCCGAAGCCCAGGGAGACGGCAAGACCCAGCTTCTTCAGATTCGATGCCGAGAAAGCGCCAAGCGGCAGAAAAACTTTGCGTGCATAGGCATAGATACTCGTCTCGGAAAACCGCAGGCTGGTTTGTGTCGCGGCAATCGCTTCAAAGGTCGCGGCGACACCAAAGCCAGAAACAAATTTGCCCGCCGCCGAAATTTCGCCATAGCCGCCGCCGCCGAATCCCTGCTTCATCGTGTCTGAGATGAAAGGGTAGGACGCGCTGCTGAGAATACCCAGCTTGAGTTGCATACCACTCGAAGCCGATACCGGCGCGCCGGCAGTTGCTGGTTCAGCCGCCGCATTCAAGTCGATATGCGCAATTTTGGCGTCGGGAATCGTGATCGCTCCAATCTCTGAATCGAGATACAGGCCGACCTCTTCGGAAAAATCTCTCAGCTTGCCTTACATCATGCTGCCGTCTTTTAGGGTGACAAAGAGCTTCTTGCCCGCGAGCATCGCGTTAGAGTTGCCGCTGCTTTCGACGTCCGATGCCGGTATCGATTCTTTCTTCCCGAATGCCAGAATATCGGTCTGGTCGGCCGTTTTTGACTGGATTGCGCCAATGTATACGCGGCCTGTTTTTGACACCAGTGTGTCAGCATGAAGCGACATAATGCAGAAAAGCAAGGCAGCAAAGATGGAGTTCAGACTGATATGGATAATTCTCATGTTCATTGACATTTGTTTGCTTTTCTCCATTAATTATCGGCGGCGGAATGGCCAAACTTCGATAGGATCAGTGCGTATTTATTTACCATCTATCATATGTGAGACGATGGAATCAATGATTGCGTAACGTGGGCCGGTAATTTTTGCAGGGTTGGCTTATGGGCCACCAATCCGGGGGGAATGAGCCGGCTTAATGTAAATCGGCCAGCAAGAAATCTAACGGTCCATAAATTCTACGAGTTTCTTCTTTCTTGGCAACTCGACACTCCGGGCGACACCGCCATCGGGGTAGTTAACAACGCCTCGCACCGAGCCATCGGGATTAAACACCTCAATTCGGTTCAGCTTGCCGCGCAAATAATGCGAGCGGGAACGCAACTTAGTGGTAGCTGTATCAAATTTTTCAAAGACCTTAAAATCCGAATTTTCGGTCGTCCAGCGATACTCGGGTCTATCGTCGCGATTCTTATCGTAGATAAATTCTTGTTCGCTCGGACTGATCTGGCGCACCGAGCCCACAACCTGACCATTCGCCGTGAGCTCTTTCGATTCGCCACTCCTGAGGTTTACCCCTGAGCAAGCGACGCATACGGTAATCAGAAATATTACCGGATAGATCGCTCTGTCCATTTTCGCCTGGGCAAGTTGGTTCTCTTACTGAACCGTAACTGCGCGATGACCCCAGCGGGCTGTTGGCATCACAGGGATAGCCGTGGTGCTCAGAGGCTGTGTCGCCTGAAAGAAGAGCAGGGTTGGATGCGAAGCGTAGACGACATTTGTCGGGGCGCTTGAAGCTGCTGCTGCCGCGGCCGCCGAAGTATTGCCGCCGAAGAAGTATATGCCCGAACTCGTATATACCGCTGCTCCATAGGCCGTTGCCGTCGGTATTGTGCCGATCGTTGAGAACGCGCCCGAATGGGGGAAGCTGCTCGCCTGAACATTTGCCGTTGGCGTCATTGTGGTAGTACCGAGTAATGGTGTCATGTTACCGGTTGAGCCAGTAATTGCGGTGTAGCCCCCCACCATCAGAAGTTTTGGTGGAATTGTGCCTGATTCTGGCAGCCAAACGCATGCCGCTGCGGTGTTCGCGGTTGCCGTTGCGCCCGCGCCAAACAGCAAATTCGTTGTAGGTGAGGACTGAATATTCACGTATTGGTACGAAGTGGTAGATACCCCGACCGTCGCCGCGGCTGACTTCCCTGAAACTTTGTAGAGCGAATAGCCATCGTTGGCAGCGCACCCTTCGGTTCCGGTAACCGACACATTGGCCCCCGTGGTCCACGCATTGGTGCTGGTATCATAAATATTCAATGTCAGTACCGATGCAAACGCCGTCGTTGCAGTCGCTGCCGCGGTTCCATTCAGCATATAGATTTTTGTGCCGACCCGGGTAGAGGCGGTGACTGCCAGGTTTGTCCCCAATGCAGTGCCTGTGCTCCATACGCTGGTTGCTATGTCATATATCTGCACGGTACCTGAGTTTGCCCCACCCTCAGCGAAACCGCCCAGCACGTAAATTTTACCGTTATAGCCCGCAACCGCCGCAGCCAGCTTAGGGGTATAGGTGCCTGTCCAGTCTGTGGATGTGATGGTTGTCCAAGTATTTGTTGTCGGATCGTAATAATCAAGATCGCCGGCAAATGCCGCCGCAGCGGTCGCGACTGCCGGCGTGCCCGCCGTTTTTGTTCCGCCAACCATCCAGATGCTGCGCAGCTTCTTGGCTAGGACTTCATTTGCAGAAGCTGCGGTACTTGATGATGAAGGATTCAAACTCGCGGCTGTGTCTGCGAGCAGAGTCGAATTCGCGGTGCAGTTGAACTGAAAAGTGGCCACACCGAGTGCAATAGTCGTTAATAAGTATTTCATGTTTTCCTCCCAGGTATCCTTTCAATTAGAACATCAATCCCACGCCGGCGTTTGCACCCACGTGATTCAGTGTTGCGCCGCTTTCAGAGACAGCCAGCCAAATACCGGCGAGGCGTACGTTTATCAGCGGCGTGATGTGAAACTTTCCGCCGAGTTCCGCCCCGTAAGAAAGATCGAGAGATAGCCTCTCGTTGGTTCCCTGCGCTGTCACCCGCGTCAAATTGACGCCAATAAGTCCCGTTGTGAAAATATCAAATGCCGTATTCGGAATCTGCCAGCTGATGTCGAAGGTCAACTGTCCGGGCAGAAGATCCATGCGCGTGGTAGAAATGCTCTTGCCGTTATTGCTGATGTACCCTGCCTGAAGTCCCGGTGATAGGCGAATTCCGAAAGGAACTGTAAAACTGGGATACTGCACCTGCAGTAAGCCGAAGTAGCCAGGAGAGAGCAGATCTTTGAAAGTCCCTAGCTGATAGAACATTGAACCACCCTTGAGCGTCACTTCCCATTTGGGTGGCCTTGCTGCGATTTGGTCTGCCTGGCGTGCTTTTTCGGCGTCCATATATTCAATACCCTGGATATTATCGTTGCGAACGGGGATTTCACTGCCACCTGATGTTACATAGGTTGTGGTGGCGTCTGCTCGCTTTATAACGCCGCGATATTTAGAGCCGTCTTTGGTTGAAATCTCAACCTGCCGCTGTTTGTCAGCAAAAGGATCTACCGTAATATTGCGTTCTACTTTTTCGATGCGCGCCGGGTCGACGACAAATTCGCTGCCGCTAACCTTGATGACTACACGAGTTGCTGACATTTCAGTGATTTTGCCGACGAGCGAGCTGCCGTCGACAAGGGTAATTCGATCGACGATCTGCGATGCGCCACCCCCCGCCTTGGTGCCTGTGTCAGAAATGACGACAACATTGCCGGCGTTTTGAGCAAACAAACCGACCGTCGCATAAAGTATAAGCACAGCAATCACTAACCTGTTAATTTTAGTCTTTCGTTTAACCATCATAATTGTCTCCCCTGTCGCAACCCATCCATACAGTTAATTTGACTGGGCAGTTGATGCATTCACGACAAATATTCTTCGGAGATAGAATAGCCACACGCCTGGCGCAGATGCCTTATGTCGCTTGATTGTGTGGGTCGCAGCGGCGGGGCAACCTGCCTGGTTGCCCTAACAGGCATACTCAGCCTGTAACTACCTTGTGAAAACTTCCGGCGTTTCGGTGGCGGTTTCTGCGGGCAGCATCACCAGCCGTTTCGCGGTGAGTTCTTTGACGGTATAGACCAAAGGCTTGCGCTTGCTGTTGGTGGGCGTCAGTGTCAGCACGGTTTCGTCTGCATTCCAGGTCGCCCAACCCTCGGTTTTCTGCGCCAACAGACCCTTGCCTTCAGTCAGCAGAAAGCCGACGCCACGGCCCTGTTTATCGGCGGCAAAAAGCAGTGTCTGCGCCGCAAGCGCGTCTGCCATTTTTTTTACATCGCCCTCAAGGCGGATGTCTTTGATGTTCTTGATGCCCCCACCCAAGGAATCGTGTGCCTTCTGCATCACAGTGCGGCGTGTGGCTTCGGTGTCATAGGTCCAGGCAGCGCCGAAAAGCTGTTTGCTTTTTTCAGAAATGACTACCGCTGCCGGTGGCTTCTTGCATGCACTCAGGGCGAGCAGTATAGCAAATACAAAATAAAAACCGGCAAGTTGGTTGCGCATGCCTGCTTTTATTCTGCTGGGTCTGATTGTAAAGGCTGATTCGTCAGAAATCCAGTTCACCGGTTTTCCACTCGCGGCCGTCGCCTGCGTGGATTGCGTAGCGCAGCGAACCCTTGCTTCCGTTGATGCGCAGCACGCCGAAATTGTAATCGGCGAGCGCTTCACCGTCACGGTAACGATCTGGCTCTTTTGAGCCGTCTTCCCAAACCGTGTTCATGCCGCTCGCCATCAGCTCGATGAGGGGATATTTCAATACATCACTGCGTTTCGACACCTGCGCAAAGTGGCGGTCGCCCGTGACGATCAGCCACTTACCGGTGGTTGCCGCCGCCATGGCCTCAAACAGTCGTATGCGCTCTTTCGGAAAAGCTCCCCAGCGTTCCCCTTTATAGTCGTCGCTGAGCGCCGGTGTCGAAGTGACGAAAATTCTTAAATCCGCTTTTTTCGCGACCTGTGCGTGCAGCCATTGCCACTGCGCCGCACCCAGCATGGTCGATGTCTCCGTATTGTCTTCTGCATATGTGCGTGAAAACGGCGGGTCTTTGGGGCCGTATTTCCAGTTCGTGCGAAAGTAGCGGACATCCACCACCAGAATCTGGATAACCTTGCCGTTTACCTGGAATTCCTCAGCAGTATAGATGCCTTCCTGTCTGCGGCGGGGTGAATTTAGCGGTTCATCAAATGCATCGAGGAAAATTTTCTGCATCTGGCGTTTTTCGCCATAGCCGCCGCCGGCATCGTTGAGGCCATAGTCGTGATCGTCCCAGACTGCAAGCACGCGTGTGCCCTTCTTTAATTCGCGGTAGTTCTTATCGGCATTGAGCCGTGCGAAGGCACGGCGCTTGACGTTCATGTCATGCGTGTCGGCGTAGATGGTGTCACCCAGAAAAAGAAAAAGCGCCGGCTTCTGCGCAGCGATGAGATTCCAGATGCTCGTATCGTCATATTGGTTGAGGCAGGACGAAAACGCGATGACGTAATCATCTGCCGCGGGCGGGCGCACGTCGGTGCCGTTGCAACGAGAAAGTAGAAAGGCGAATATCAGAAAACGGCGCATAGCAGACAATGGTTACAGGCAATGCCCGCGTGGCTGACCGTCAAGTCAGAGAATACAAGACTGCTTCGGCCACGGCGTCGGGTGCAATGCCCGTGAGGCAGGCCAGCGGTTGGTCTTTGCGCGGGCATTCGCGCTCAAAACAGGGAGAACAATCGAGCTGAAGATCAAACAGCGTCTTGCGGCGTGTGAGCGGTGAGGTTTCTTCCCGCCGGCCCATGCCGTTGAACGTCACAAGGGCAGTGCCGGTGAGGGAGGTGATGTGCGCTAGCCCCGAATCGTTGGCGATGGCGACCTTGGCCCAGGCGATCAGCGTGTGCGCTTCCCTGAGTGATGTCTGGCCGCACAGGGACACCAGTTTGATCTTGCTGCCCGCGAAATGCGCCGATATCGTGTCGCATTCTGCTTGGTCGATCTTTGCGCCGAGTAAAATAAACTGCGTCGCCGGTTTTTTCTTTGCAATCATTTCGATTGCGCTTATCGTGTGCCCAACAGGATATTTCTTAGAGGCCGCCGTGCTGCCCGGACAAACGACGACTCGCAGCCCGTCTTTCGTCAGGCCGTATTTTTGCTGCACCGTTAAAAAAGGCTGCGAGAGCAGTTTAACATTGCGATAAGATTCAAACAGGTCTTCGGGAAGTTTGTCTGCTGTCAGGTAAGGGACAAGCAGGCGCAGGTACGCAAGCGAGCGGTGTTCGCTGCGGTTATAGATCTGCCGCTGGAATTTATTTTTGGGCAATGTCAACAGCATGCCGCGCAGATCAGAAGCAAAACCATGGCGTTTCTTCACGCCGAGCCGGCTCATCAGCCAGGCGGATCTGAAGCTCGGCGAAAGCGTGAAGCCGATGTCAAAATTCAAACCTTTCAAACGCTGGAAATCCGCCTCTGGCAGATTTTTGCCTTTGAATGGGATAATTTGCCCGAACCCTTCGGGTGCAAGATCAGCCACCCAGGCGCGACCGATGAGGGTAATTTCACTCTGCGGAAAAATATCGCGCAGAGCAGCATAAAAGGGGAAAGCCATCGCATGGTCGCCCACCCAATTAGGCGCGTGTACGAGCACCCTGGCGGGTGCACGCCCACCTCTATAGAGGTGGGAAAGAATATTTAAGGGGGTACTCCGTACCCCCTTAACAACCCCGGCAGACGGTTTCAAGACTTCTTCACCCTCTTAAAATAATTACCACCCGCAAGATTCTGGTAGCGTCCCAGATCAAGCGCCTCACCTCTGGGAAAGGAGCCTGTGGTGAGCGAAGTCGAACCAAGGCCGTATAGCAGCGAGTAGGCAGACACCGCGACCGCTTCGGCGTACACATGGCGGTATTTTGCCATCCGCAGATGGTCGCGCTTCGACGTGGTGTGCGCGAGCTCAACAAAAGCAGCAACCGCATTGACATACGTCGGTACCGCCCAGGTTGAAATGTAGGGTTTGAGAATTTTGGGTGCAGTCGACGGCGAATCAAAGCCATTCACCACAAACGCTTTGCGCGTGAAGCGCAGCACTTCCATGCCGGCGTAGTGGTTGTCGCCGCCAAAACCTTCTACGCCGCCCTCGCGCCGCCAGTCTTCGGGTTCTGCCTTCTCACGCTCCCAGAAAGGGCCCTTGGGTTCAAAGGCCGCGAGTGTCGTCGCATAACGTTCGCCTTTTTGTCCATAGAGCGATTCGACAATTGGGTCTGAGTCGGCATAACTCCACTGCACGAGGTTGTGGCGGTAGCCGCGGAATTTTTTGTAATCAGTCGAGATGCCATCGGGTTTGCACCAAAAACCGATGTAGTAGATGAACGCATCAGCCATAAAACTCGGGAACGGTTTGTAGCGGTCGTCAGAGACAAACCAGCGCGACCACGCGCTGCGCGCGAGCTTGTCGCGCACCTTACCCCTGCTGCCGGGATTTTTGGCATAACGCTGTGCGAGTTCATAGGTCTTATAGCCCGGCGTGATCACCGTCGCCATCGCACCCACCGACGGTGATTCGGTGTGCGTGAGGTGCAGCGTGATGACGAGTTCGGGTTCGAGCGCGTTGATGCGGCTGATCGTGCCCGGCTGCAACACACCGGTTTTCTGGTCGGGATAATCATACAGCCTGAACGGCGCATTAACGTCGTCTTTGTTCTCAAAATATTTTTCTGTGTAGCCGGCCGGGCGTGAAATGAACGCCTCAATCGATTCGGGAGATGCCGGGGCTTTACCATACTTCGCGAGAATCTTGCGGAATTTCTCTTTGCCCTCGGCTGTCTGCGTCAGGTCGAGTATCGCCTTGGCTTTCGCGGCGATGTCGTGCATTACTTCAAATTCCCACACGCCTTTATGGCGCGCACCCTCGCGAAACTTGTCGAGATACACACCCAACCGGCGGTCAAATTTATCGCCGTACAGCGTGTGCGGTATCATATCGCGGCCGCCATGTCCGGGGTCGAGCACCACGCGGTAGGCGAAAAGGGTGCTGTCCGCGAGCGGCAAAGCAATGAGGATTAATATGGTTCTGGCAATTTGCATTTTGTATAGAGTCTGCTCCGAATTTTTGAGACGCGGCGGCAAACCTTCTGCTTGCTGGCCAATCGCAGGTCGGCCCACCAGATAGAAATGGTTGCCGTATGACCGGGAGCATGGTTTTGCCCTACCGTGACAGTCGGTATGCGCAGAGTTTTGCAGGTTGTGGGAATACTTTCGATTGCGGCATTCGCATACTTCGTCTGGCAGGCCCGTACGGCGAAAGAGTCGCAGTCGGTCGTCATCGGCGAAGAGGTATATGCTTCACACGACTGCACCGACTGCCATCTGGCGGTACATGTTTTGCGCCAGAAGCGCGATAAAAAAGAAGAAGGATTAATCCGCGTGCGCAAGGATTTCGACCTGATGCGGAAATTTCTTGAAACCGACCCGCGGCACCAATCGTTTGCGATGATCTCAGAAAAAGACCGCCGCGATCTGGTTGAATATTTGCGTTCTCTGATCGTTAAATAACATCCCCGATTGGGGCCTTGTTCTTAAACTTTTTGTGCCCGCAGCATAAACAGCCGCGGTAGAGATCGTTCGGTGTCGATAAATATATCGCGCCGGGCAGAAAGGTGGTTCAGCAGCGTCGCACGGAAAGTGTCTCCGCACGGTTTGGCCAAATCAGCCACTAAGGCGCCGTCTCCTTCGACTGCGCTCAGGACAGGCTTGGCGGTGGCCGACCCGCGGCCTCGTGCCGCCTGGTCTATCAAACTGATATATCCGCCTTTTTTGAGGACGCGCAACGCTTCGTCTAATGCAATGAGCGGTGCGGGCATCTGCGATAATGCCATACGCAGCACGACAGCGTCGAACACGCCGTCGACAAACGGCAGTTGCTGCGCATTCGCGGCCGTGACAAATATCTGTTGCGACGCCCGCGTGCGGGCACGGCGGACATGTTTGAGTTCGAGATCGAGCGCGACAACGCGGTCGAATGAGAGTGACAGCGACTCAAAAAAATCACCCTCACCGCAACCGATGTCGGCGACGACGCCGCGCCGGCCGCACGCAAGATGCGCAAAGATGTCGGTGTAAGGCAGGTCAGGTTGTTCCATGCGCCATTGTGCGAATGTGTCGCCGCTGCGTGCGGCGAGTACCGTGCGCAGCTTTGCCGCATCGGAATGCAGCTCGGGAATTTCAGAACCAATCTCTTCGAGGTTGTGCAAAATGGCAACCACGGATTTTTCCTGTATGCGCTCTGAATTCAGCGCATAGTAGGTGTGCTGCCCGGTTTTTTCGGCCGAAAGCAAGCCGAGGTCGCGCAATGCCTTCACGTGATGGCTGGTATTCGATTGTGAGATTTCGAGAATTTCAGAAAGCTCTGAAACGGTCAGCGCCGATTGTTTCATCAGCAGATACAGGCGAATACGCACCGGCTCAACAAGCGCCTTGAGCAAATTCAGGGCACCTGCCATCGCTTGTCTCTCTGACCGGCCGCTCAGAAACGGAACGATATCTGCAGACCGGCGAAGCGGTTATGCGCCATCACCTGAATGGAAAACGGCACGAGCATGACTGCGCGGTAAGTACCCATAGAAATCAGCATTGATGTGAGGCCGACGTCGAACGGATCAAAACCGTTAGTGAAGTAAATTTTCGAACTGACCCAGAAGAGTGCGAGGTCGCCCGCAAGAAAGCCGAGGAAAGGCAGAAACACAGATTTATTTTTGATCATCGATTTGGAATTCACATACCAATAACCCAAAGCCGGTGTGATGAGCGTTGCCCCAGCTGCGAGCAGCAGCGATTTGTCGCTATATTTATGCTCGTAGGGTTTGGCCCCCGTTTCGTTTGCAACCAGGTCAATAAACGCATAGCTCTGGCGGTTTCGCGAATCGGCGCGAATAACCGTCTTATCGGGAATCGATGAGACAAAAACATCAAGACCGATGATCGAATAAAACGGCGTTTTGCAGCGCCAGTGCGAGCCGAGAGTGATGTCTTGTTCGATACAGTTGGCATCGAGGCGCTTGAGCGACTTCTTGACAATTTCTGTGGCCTCGTCGGCAGTTTTACCCGATAGGTCGAGCGACGCGCCCACTGCATGTGCCGGTGTTGGCAGCGTTATCAGGCAGGTAATGAAGATTGCCGCAGCGACGAAACCCGCCGGGAATGTGAACCCGCGTGTGGAAAGCATTGCGCTATGCCACGAATGCCGAATACCGCGTCACGCGGGAATATGACCTGCCTTGCTGACCTTTTGGGTTTACAAAACTGTCCGCTGCGTTTGTCTGCCGCCCGGATGAAATTTGATGCTACCATCGGTAAAAGCCGACTGCAGGCCTTCTGGGCGCTCAAGGCCGAATTCGGAGCAGAGCGCGATGCATACGATGTTTATCTCGAAGACATTGTCAGTGACCGCTATAGCCTCGTGAAGGGACTGCAACTCGTGCGCGACGAATTGCAGCTGGCCGGCCTCGACCGCAAATCCGACATCTCTGCATGCGGTGCAGATTTCAGCCTGCCATCGGTGGTGACAACTCTCGCACACACGAATTGCGGCGACCGCATTCACCAGGGTGAAGCCACCAGTGCCTATATGCAGACCGTGGCTTCGCGCTTTGCGACGATATCAGAGATGGGTGAATATAAGCTCGAGGCGTTCGCCCCGACGGGTGGCGGCACCGACGATGGTGCCACGTTTGCGCACGTCACCTGGGCGCACCACATTGACGAGTTGCTGCGCGAACAAATTTACCGTGGCAATGCGTCATCTTACATTCTCTGCAATTTTGACCTCAAAACGCACGTTGGTCGCATCGATGATTCGACGATCTCCATTGGCAAAACGCAGGAGTCGAAATGGCGCTATCCGCGGGCGGCGTGCGGCGCAATCGTCGGCTGCCTCGCCCACTATAATGAGAACAACGGCGTGCACCGCCGGTTGCGTGCCGATCTGACAGAAGGTGGATTTACTCATCTGCGCGAACATCCTGTTAAAACGGCAGAGGGCATCGATGTCACGCCGGCTGTCGCCGCAGCAATCGTGTCGGTGCGCGGTATGCTCAACACCGCGCATGCGCTCGCGCATGAAATGGACGAGCGCGGTATGGCGCACCTGACTGCGACCATGACTGTCAACCGCCCGGGTCGACTCGATACAATTGTTTATCTCGGCCGCGCGACTGTTTTTAACGGTGAAATTATCACGCAGGGACTGGGAACCGATGCCACAAAATACAGCGCCGCATTTGCCGGTAAGGGTGAAGATGCCACGCTGGTGCTGAGTTACAGAGGACAGTCACAATCCGGCTACCCACTGGAAAAGAGCAACTACGAGGTACGCCACTGGCAAAAAGCTGAAGTTGTGCCCCTGCTCGAAGATTGATTACCTGAAGAATAGTGTAATGGCCGTGCCGGGCCGCCGACAAACCGGCATGCGCGTTGCCTTCATGCTTTCGCTTTTTGCCCTGTCTGCCCTGCAGTCAGGCCCGGCAGAAGAATTGCCCGAATTCACCGGCACGACCGTCGCAGTGTGGATTAACTCCGTGCCGCTGAAAAAGGCTGACCTGCGCGGCAAAGTCGTGCTGCTCGAAGTGTGGGCTTTTGACTGCCGCAACTGTTCCCGTTCGACACCGTGGCTGAATTCATTGCGGCAAAAATTTGCCGGCGCAGAGTTGATTGTCATCGGGGTGCACACACCGGAATTCGAGCACGAAAAAGACCGGCAGAGACTGGAAAAAAACATGCGCAAATCGGGTACGCGGCATGCCGTCATGATGGACAACGACTACGCCTACTGGAAACGGCTCAATAACCGTTACTGGCCCGCTTTTTATCTGGCAGACAAAGAGGGGCTAATCCGCGGGGTGTTTATCGGCGAAACGCATGCGGGTGACACCCAGGCGCGCACGATCGAGCGTCAAATCGCGGAATTGCTGACCCGTTGACGGAGTGTTTCGGCCACCGGTTTTGGAGGCTGTGAGTCCCGAACTGCTCGATATACTCGTCTGCCCCCGGTCGAAGAAAAAGCTCGAGCTGGCGGACACGGCAACTTTGGACAAGCTGAACGCAAAAATCCGTTCGGGCAAATGCAGCGAAATTTCCGGCACTGCGGTTACCGAGACCGTCACCGAGGCGCTGCTGCAGCGCGAAACCGGTATTCTCTATCTGGTCAGAGAAGATATTCCGGTGCTGATTTATGAAAATGCGGTGGAACTCGGGTAGTACGGCGGCCTGAGCGCAATGAACATGCCCGCAGCAGGCAAAAGCACAATCGATTTTGCGGCGATTGATACGCCCGAAAAACTGCAGAGCCTGAAGCTCGCCGATCTGCCGGCCTATTGCGCCTACCTGCGCGAATTTATTCTCGAATCGGTTTCAAAAAGCGGCGGTCACCTGTCGTCGAACCTCGGTTCGATTGAAATGACCGTCGCGCTGCATTACGTTTTTAAATCCCCCTTTGACCGCCTGATGTGGGATGTCGGCCACCAGTGCTACGCGCATAAAATTCTCACCGGCCGCAAGCATGAGCTGAAGTCGATACGCAAGACCGGCGGCCTGTCGGGTTTTCCCAAGCGCTCAGAATCGGAACACGATCTCTATAATACCGGCCATGCCGGCACCGCAATCTCGCAGGCGATGGGTGAAGCCGTTGCTTCGCGCCTGCAATGGGATGGCAAATCACCTTTGCCCACCGCAATCGCTGTTGTCGGCGATGCTTCGATTGTGACGGGCATGGCGTTTGAGGCGATGAACCACGCGGGTTATGCGCGCACGCCGATGCTCGTGATTCTGAACGACAACGAGATGAGCATTTCCAAAAATGTCGGCGCAGTCAGCTACCACCTCACGCAGCTCATCAACACACGTTTCTATAAACGCAGCAAACGCGGATTCATTTCGCTCATGGCGAAGATACCGCTCATCGGCCGGGTGATCAATCGTCTCGCGAAGCGCTTCAGAATGTCGATGAAATCGCTGGCAACCGACCACCAGTTCTTCGGCGAACTGGGTTTTCGCTACCTCGGGCCGATCGACGGCCATGACGTGACGCGTATCGTCAGTGTGCTGCAGCACCTGCCGCCGATCGAAGAACCGATTCTGCTGCACATGGTCACGCGCAAGGGTTATGGCTATGAGCTTGCAGAACAAGACCCGATTCAGTACCACGGTGTCGGCGTTTTCGACACCGAAAAAGGCATCGAAAAAAAACACAGCTCTGCCTGGGGCCTCAGCAAATTTGTCGGTGAAACCTTGACCCTGTTAGGTGAACGCGATAAGAATGTCGTGGTTATCACACCCGCGATGAAAGAGGGCTCGGGTCTGAATCCGTTTGCGTCGGCCTTTCCTGATCGCTTTTTCGACACGGGCATCGCCGAGCAGCACGCGACAACCTTTGCCGGATCGCTTGCGAGCGCGGGACTCAAACCCTTCCTGTGTATCTATTCGACATTTCTGCAGCGCGGCTATGACCAGTTGGTGCAGGATATCGCACTGATGAATCTGCCGGTGCGCCTCGTCATCGACCGCGCCGGCTGTGTCGGGCAAGACGGCGAAACCCACCAGGGATTCTACGATATCGCCTTCATGGCAGCACTACCGCACATTAAAATACTTTCGGCGCGCGATGCGCAGGAACTGGTGCAGATGCTGTCCTTTTTACGCAATTATAATGAAGGCCCGATTGCGGTGCGCTTTCCCAAAAAAGAATTCGCGAGCTTCGATCTTTCAGCGGCGCTCAAAGTGCCGGTAAAAAAGTATGATCCGTTTACGGCGGTGAGCCTGGCGAAAGGCACACAGGTACTCATTTTAAGCGAAGGTGTGTTTGCCGCGCATGCGCTGGCCGCACGCGAGCTGCTTGCGAAAGCGAAAATTTCAGCAGAAGTGATGGACGTGCGCTCGCTGAGACCGCTGCCGCTGGCACAGATACAGCGAGCAATGAAAGGCAAAAAACTTCTAGTGACGCTCGAAAATCACGGCCTCACCGGGGGGCTTGCAGACCTGCTCGATGCAGCGCTCAGGGGACAAAAGGTTCGGTCGCCGCATTTGGCGCTCGGTTATCCAGAAGAGATTGTACCGCACGGTTCAATCGGCGACATTGAAGACATGTATGGCCTGTCGCCGGCCAAAATCGCCGCGCGCATTCGCAAAGCGCTCGGCCAGCACAAATGACTCAGCCGGCAGCTTCGATTTTTTTTGATATTTTTTCGAATAACTGCGGATCAACGGTCTGATCGATGATATAGATGATACGGCGCAGAAAATCCTGGCCAAGGTTGATGCGTATCTTGCGCGGGTCGGCGCGAAACGAATCGACCTGAAACACTCCTTGGTTAATTCCGTCAGAGTTTACAGTTGCCATGTGCAGGACACCGAGGCGTTGCACCAGCCCGCGGCTCTGGTAGCGACCGATTTCAATGACGCGTACAACCTCAAAATAGGTCTGCCCGCTCGTCATCGTCAGCGCCAATACCAGCAGGTCGCCGTTCTTGATGATTTTCTGGTTATGGCTGAGCGACATTGAAATATGGTCGAGAAAATCACGGATCACCTTTGGTCCGTATTGGAAATAGGATTTGTTCAGGATGACTTTAATTGCGGTCATCGGGTCTTTAGCTTCACGCCATTCTGACTCCGTGGTGAGAGCGGCAAAATCCGTTGCCAGACTGAGAATATTCACGTCTTCTTCGTACACAACAAACTCTTTCAGTGCAGCAAGCTGGCGCAGAATATCCGAAGCCACTTCCTTTTTGCCCTTCTTGTCGTTATCCTGCACGAGAGCCTGCAGCGTGGCTGTCATCCAACGGAATTCAGGGTAGTTGTTCGTCAGCGTGTTTTCGGGTAAAGTGCGGCGCTGGTTCAGAATCAGGCGCTTCACTTCAAACGGTACTGTCTGTTCATGCGCAACCATCAGGTATGAAAGCAGCGGGTATTTGCGTACATATGCACGCTGCTCGGCTGTCAGCTTTTCACCTTCAGGCAGATTCATTTTGGCTTTGCCGATCTGTGCCAGCATTCCGCCCATCATTACCGGTTGCACTGCCTCTGAGCCGCGACCGCGGTCCTTAGAGATCATCGCCTTCATGCTGCGTGATTTGAGCGCCATCGCGACGACCGCACGCTTGACCGCCTGTTTCGAAAGGTCCGAAGAGGCGCTGCCGCCACCGCCGCCTTTGACAGTCTCGAGAATATTGATGACACCCACCATCATATCGGGCTGCTGTTCAAAATCGGTGATGAAAGAGGTTACCTGACTGTGCATCTTCTGTGAGTGCACGGCACCGAAGGCGGCAAATTTCAGTTCGCTGAACAGCGATTCGGTTGCCTCCGTCAGCTCGGCGACCCGCTTCTCTGATAGCAGTTTCGTGTCTGTGAGGCCTTCGAGATCGGTACGCGCCTCTTTCTTGAGCCCCAGTTTGTCTTCGTCGTCTTCGCGGTAAAAAACGCCACTGCCAATGTGCTGCAATAGCTTGTTGATCATGTCGCCGGTTGCCTGTTCCCTGCGTGGAATCAGAATCTGGCCACTGGCGTTGTAGAAATTGACAGGGATCTCCTGCGTGTCGCGCATGCGCGCGATCACTTCAGGCGAGAAATTGAATGTCTTGAGGACCGCGTCCGACATAAATAGCCGGTGCTGCTTGAATCTGCGACCTCAGCGGTCAAGGTAAGTTAGAGAACACCTGAGCACAAAGGTGTCCTCTTTATGGTGGGTTTACTTCGACAGCCAGCGCATCATCGAACGCAGCTTCTTGCCGACCTTTTCGATTGGGTGGTTTTCTTCTTTTTTGCGCATGGTTTCGAACTCTTTGCCGCCTGAACGCAGGTCGGCAAGGAAACCTTTGGCGAATTTGGAGCCATTGGCCTTCTGGATATCGGCCAGAACTTCTTTCATTTTTTGTTTTACGTGGCCGTCAATCACGCGCGGGCCGCTGACATAGTCACCGTATTCTGCTGTATCGGACACGTAATAGCGCATCTTTTCGAGGCCACCTTCGTAAATCAGGTCGATGATGAGTTTGGTTTCGTGCAGACATTCGAAATAGGCAATTTCAGGATCATAACCCGCTTCGATCAGGGTTTCAAAGCCGGCCTGAATCAGGTGGCTGATGCCGCCGCAGAGAACAGCCTGTTCGCCGAACAAGTCGGTCTCAGTTTCTTCTTTAAATGACGTTTCGAGAATACCGGCACGGCCACCACCCACGCCCATTGCGTGTGCGAGTGCGCGCTTGTGGGCATTGCCGGTGGCATCCTGGTGGATCGCGATCAGGCAGGGAACTCCGCCGCCTTCGGTATAGACACGGCGCACGAGGTGGCCGGGGCCTTTGGGGGCAACCATGTAGACGTCGATGTCTTTCGGAGGTACAATTTCGTCGAAATGGATATTAAAGCCGTGTGAGAACACGATTGCTTTGCCCGCTTTGAGCTTAGGTTTGATGTGCTCTTCGTAAATTTCGCGTTGTGACTGGTCGGGTGTGAGAATCTGGATGATGTCGGCGCGGTCTGCCGCGGTGGCGACATCGACGACTTCAAAACCGTCAGCCTTAGCCTCAGCAGTGGACTGCGAGCCTGCTTTGAGTCCGATAATCACCTTGAGGCCTGAATCCATCATGTTTTGCGCCTGCGCGCGGCCCTGTGAACCATAGCCGATGACCGCTACGGTAGAGCTTTTGAGTACGGAAAGATCACAATCCTGATCGTAATAGAGTTTTGCCATTTGTTAAAGTGGCGGTTAGAGACATCGCGTCAACGCTATGTCTGCTCTGCTGCGCCATCGGCAAGCATCTGCCGACGACCTTGTCCGTGTCGAATCCAAATTCCGAATAGTCGCTATGTCACCGCCGCCGATTTGCGTCAGCCTTGAAACGTATTGCGCAAATTGCAGAAGTGGCGGATCAACCCCGTGAAAAAAAGTGGCCTCGTGGTTTCGGCTATTTTTCTACATTTTTGGCCGCCATGGTGCTGTTGCTGGCAGCAACGCCGCTACTTGCCAAAAAGAAAAAAGCCGCAGCAAAAAAATCCATCCGCAACGCCAGCGAAATCTTCTTTAAAGAAGGGTTGAAACGCCTCAAAGGCAAAAACGTCTGCTTCATCACCAACGCCGCCGGGCTCGGTCGCTATTTTCTGTACGATGCGATGGAAGAGACCGACAAGTATATCCATGCGAAGCTCGAAAAGCATGAGATCAAAATTGCGCACCTATTTACGCCTGAGCACGGTCTGACCGGGCAGGAAGACGACCACGGCAATACAAAGGTTAAAGCGGGACAACCCGAAACCATCTACCTCACCACGGTCGAGAAGCTGCAGGAAAAGATCGCCGATTGCGAGGCGATTGTGTTCGACCTACCCGATTCGGGTGTGCGCCCGTATACCTACCGCACCGTGCTGAACCGTGTCATGCGCGCGATGGACAAGGCGCAAACCGGGCAGATGCTGTATCTGATCGACGTACCCAACCCCGCATCGCATCTCGGGCCGCAGGGACCGGTTGCGCAGAAATCGAATTTCTCTTACGTCGGCGAAGAAGAGATACCGTTTTTGCCGGGCTTCACGCACGCGGAACTTGCGCGCAAGTTCATTGCCGACAGAAAGTTGAAAATTAAGATTCATATACAGAAGCTGGCCGGATATAACCCGAAGCAGGCCCACTCGCAGCGCGGACTGGTGTTTTATCCGCCATCGCCGAATCTGCCGCACCTGAGATCGAACCAGTGCTATTGGGTCTCCGTTTTTTTTGAGGCGACGTCGATCGAAGAAGGCCGCGTGACCAAAGATCCGTTCTGCCAGATCGGGCATCCCGATTTTGCAAACGCCGAACTGCCGCGCATGGGCAATATTCAATTCAGCGCGTATCCGTTCTACGCATGGAGCGGTAAGCACAAAGGAAAATTATTGCCGGGGTACAAACTTACCATCGACGAAAAAAAAGTCGAACCCGCGCGCGCAGCGTACGAATTTTTGCTGTGGCAAATCAAAAATGGCGCCGACGACTGGATGACAAAATACCTCACCGAAAAGCAAGGACTCGACGCGCAGACGGGCACCACGACGATGCGCAAAGCACTGCTCAAAAAAATGACCTACGACCAGTTTATGATCGAAGAAAAGAAAAAAATCCGCGCCTTCACCGAAGCGATGCAAAAATACCGATTGTATAAATGAATTTGAAGTTCACCATTGGAATTCTCGGCGGCGGCCAGCTCGCGCGCATGACAATCGCCGCCGCCATGCAGTATGGCATTCGCGTCAAAGTGCTCGACCGCAGCAGCGATGCACCGGCAGCAAATTATACATCCGCCTTTTCATGCGGCGACCCGCAGGACTTTGCCACCGTTATGGCATTTGCAGAAGGTTGTGACGCTGTCACGATCGATTCAGAGCATGTGAACGCCGACGCACTCATCGCCTTGGCAGGGAAGGGTATATTCGTTACGCCATCGGGCGCTGCACTGAAAATAATTCAGAACAAATGCCGGCAGAAAGAAT
>Ga0138256_10002506_pt1 | contig 19688 bp, 16 predicted proteins | sample KNB2016incub_MG_FD_105486 | JGI IMG/M metagenome (GOLD analysis project Ga0138256, IMG submission 105486) | Active sludge microbial communities from wastewater in Klosterneuburg, Austria - KNB2014incub_MG | ecosystem: Engineered > WWTP > Activated sludge > Unclassified | place: Austria... | reverse complement strand
TTGCGAGCGGAGGTTCCCTTCCCCACCGCCGAGCCCGGCGATCCAGCGCACCGCCGCGGCCGCACCGATGATCCCTTCGTGGTTCTGCGTCCCGGTCTCGAGCCGCTCAGGCGCCGTGTCGGGCGCCGGTTCGAGCTTCGGCACGTCAAGCGAGGAGAGCAGCGGATGGCGCCCCCAGAGGACGCCCACATGCGGACCGTAGAACTTGTACGCGCTGCAGACAAAGAAGTCGGCGCCGACGGACTTGGGATCGGGAAGGTGGTGCGGCGAGAGGTGGACGCCATCCACGTACACGAGCGCGCCGGCATTCTTGGCGAGGCGCGCCGCGGCGGCCACGTCACTGATGGTGCCGAGCGCGTTGGAGGCGGCACCGATCGCCAGCAATCGCGTCCGCGACGTCAGCAGTTCGGGGAGGAGGTCGAGTCGGAGCTGCCAGCTCTCGAGGTCGAGCGGCAGCATCTTGAGCACCAGGCCGCGTTCCTTGGCGACGGCCTGCCATGGCGCGAGGTTGGCGTGGTGATCGAGTTCGGTGACGATGATCTCGTCGCCCGCCTGCCAGCCGCGTGCGAGTGCGCGCGCGACATGGAAGGTGATGGTCGTCATGTTGTTGCCGAAGACCACCTCGTTCTCGGCACCACCGAAGAAGGCCGCGTAGGTCCGCCGCGCCTCGAGGAGCAGCGCATCGGTTTCGACCGAGGTCGGATACGCCCAGTGGGTGTTGGCATTGTGGTGCAGCAGGTAGTCGCGCATCGCATCGGCCACGGCCAGCGGCACCTGGGTGCCGCCCGGCCCGTCGAAATAGGCGACCGGGTGTCCTCCGTGCTGCCGCTCCAACGCGGGAAAGTCGGCGCGAATCGCGTCCACCGTCCGGGCCGCGCTCATTCGGCCAACTTCGCGGCGAGGATCGGCTGGATCCCCTTCGGGTCGGCCTTCCCCTGGCTGCGCTTCATGACCTGCCCCACGAAGAAACCGGTGAGTTTGGTGTCGCCACCCTTGTAGCGCGCCACCTCATCAGGGTGCGCGGCCAGCACCTCGGCCACCCATCCCTCCAACGCCCCACTGTCACGCACCTGCACGAGGCCGAGACGATCGGCGAGCGCGCGAGGCGACTCGTCGGAGCTCGCCAGCTCCCCGAAGATCCGCTTCGCGGCCTGCAGGGAGACGGTGCCGTCGGTCACGATGCCGACCAGCGCCGCGAGGCGCTCCGGCGCCACGGCGAAGTGCCCCTGCTCGTTCCATCCGCCCATCGCTTCGCCGAGCACCCAGTTGGACGCCGTCTTGGGCTCGACGCCTGCGGTGACCACCGCCTCGAAGTAGGCCGCGACCGCGGGCTCCTGGATCAGGGTGCGCGCGTCGTACTCGGGCAGCCCCAGCACGTCCTGGTAGCGGGCGCGTCGCGCCGCCGGCAGTTCGGGGAGCGCCGCGCGTTGCGCTGCGATCCAGGCCGCGTCGAGCACCAGCGGCGGCAGGTCGGGATCGGGGAAGTAGCGGTAGTCGTGGCTGTCCTCCTTGGACCGCAGCGGCTTCACCTCGCCGGTCGCGGCATTGAAGGTCAGCGTGACCTGGGTGACGCGTTCGCCGCGCTCCAGCATGGCGATCTGCCGCGTGCGTTCCGCCTCGAGGGCCCGTTCGACGTTGGCGAACGAGTTCATGTTCTTCACCTCGGTCTTGGTGCCGAGGGGATCGCCGGGCCGCCGGACAGAGAGGTTCGCATCCACCCGGAGGGAGCCCTTCTCCATCGAGCACTCGCTGACGCCGGCGTAGATCAGCAGCTGCCGCACCGTGGTGAGGTACGCACGCGCCTCGCCCGGCGAGCGCATGTCGGGACCGCTGACGATCTCGGCCAGCGGCGTCCCGGCGCGGTTCAGGTCCACCGCCGTGAGCCCCGGCAACCGATCGTGCAACGACTTGCCGGCGTCCTCCTCGAGGTGCAGGCGGGTGATGCTGATCTCGATCGGGCCGCGCTCGGGCGACTCGATCACGACCGTGCCGTGCTCGGCGAGCGGCTTGTCGAACTGCGAGATCTGGTAGCCCTTCGGCAGGTCGGGATAGAAGTAGTTCTTGCGCGCGAAGACACTCCGCTCGCGGATTTGGCAGCCGAGCGCGAGTGCGCCGAGCGTGCCCAGTCGCACCGCTTCGGCGTTGACCGTGGGCAGTGCCCCGGGCAGTCCGAGGCAGACCGGGCAGACGTTGGTGTTGGGCGCCTCCCCGTAGGTGGTGGCGCAGCCGCAGAACATCTTGGAGCGGGTCGCCGGCTGGACGTGAATCTCGAGGCCGATCACGGTTTCCCAGGTCATGTGCGCACCTCCGCGACGGCATCGACAGTCCGTTCAAGCAATCCCGCGACCGCCAGCATGCGACTCTCATCGAAGTCCGCCGCTATCAGCTGTCCACCGATCGGCAGCCCCTGATCGCGTCCGATCGGGAGGGACATCGCCGGCACCCCGGCGAGCGACGCCGGCGCCACGAAGACGTCGGCCAGGTACATCTGCACCGGATCGGTGGTCTTCTCGCCGGCCTTGAAGGCGGGCGTGGGGGTGGTGGGCGTGAAGAGCAGATCCACGCCGTCGGCGAAGACTCGCGCGAAGTCGTCGGCGATGAGCTTCCGCACCGCCTGGGCGCGCACGTAGTACTGATCGGCGTAGCCGGCACTGAGCACGAAGGTGCCCACCAGTATCCGGCGACGCACCTCGGGGCCGAATCCCTCGCCCCGCGTGGCCTGATAGAGGGCGCGCACGTCGGCACCGCTGCCCACGTGACGCGGGCCATAGCGCACGCCGTCAAATCGTGCGAGGTTGGCGGCCGCCTCGGCGGGGTTGACGATGTAGTACGTCGGCACGGCATAGCGCGTGTGCGGGAGCGACACCTCACGCACCGTGGCACCCAGTTCCTTCATGGCGGCAATCGCACGGTCGCAACCGGCACGGATGCCGGGGTCGAGGTCGGCCGGGAAGTACTCCCGCGGCAGCCCAACCACCACGCCGCGCAAGTCGGTCCGCGGCACCGGCAGTTGCATCGGGGGCTCCGCACGCGTCGTCGAGTCGCGCGGGTCGTGGCCCGACATCACCGCGAGCACCCTCGCCGCGTCGTCCACGGTGCGACCGAAGACGGAGATGCAGTCGAGCGACGAACCAAACGCCACGAGTCCGAAGCGCGACACCCGCGCGTAGCTCGGCTTCACGCCGACGACGCCGCAGAACGCCGCCGGCTGACGGACCGAGCCGCCCGTCTCGGAGCCGAGTGCGGCGGGCACCACGCCGGCGGCAACGAGGACGGCGGAGCCGCCGCTGGATCCGCCGGGAACACGCGAGTGGTCGAGCGGGTGGAGCACCCGACCGTAGGCCGAGTTCTCCGTGGACGAGCCCATCGCGAACTCGTCGAGGTTGGCCTTGCCCGCGACCATCGCCCCGGCACTGCGCAACCGTGAGATGACGGTGGCCTCGAAGGGCGAGATGTACCCCGCGAGGATCTTCGAGGCGCAGGTGGTCGGCTCCTCGGTGGTGACGATGTTGTCCTTGATCGCGATGGCCATCCCGGTGAGCGGCCCATCCGGCGTGACACTCAGTCGCGCCGCCTCGCGATCGAGCACATCCTGCGACCAATGCAGGGTGGCATTCAGCGGGGCAGCCTCCGCGAACCGGCGACCGGTCTCCACGGCGAGATCGTGCGCGCTCATTCTTCGGCCATCCCGCCGAGCTTCGGCACGACGAAGAAGCCATCGATGAACACCGGCGCCATTGCCTCAGGGCCATGCCTCATCGGGATCGGATTCACCACATCCTCGCGCAAGGTCAGGCGTTCGGGACCAACCGCCACCGCCGTGGAGTCGGCCGGCACCGAGGCCTCATCGAGCTGCGCCACGAAGGTGACGATCCCCTCGAGCTGCGTGGCAAGCAGGGGGAGGTCGGTCTCGGCGACGGCCAACTCCGCGAGTCGCGCCACGTGACGCACTTCCGCTTCACCGATTTTCATGCGCTCTCCCAGTCGCGCTCGAGGCCCGCAAAGGCGACGAGCAGTTGCTTGGTTCCAATTTCGGGATCGTCGAAGGCCACCGAGACCTTGAGATCCTTGCCGCCGCCGCTGAGGCCCAGGATCGCCCCGCTGCCGAAGCGACGGTGGCGCACCCGCTCGCCCTTCACGTAGCGCGGCGCGTCCTGGTTGTCGCTCGCGGGCGGCGCGTCCACCGGGGCTGGCTCATCCCAGACGCCCTTGGGCTTGGCGGGCGTGGCCGGGCTCGCGCCGCCCGACGACCGCCACTTGGTCCCGCCGCCGGATGCACCGGCCGAGCGACCGCCGCCCCATCCCGAACTCGACCCCCACGAACCCTGCCCGAGTGCGGTACCCACCGCAAAGGAGGTCCGCTTCTCCTCCACCAGCTCTGGCGGCAGCTCCTTGAGGAAGCGCGACGCCATGGCGGGGCGCAACTCGCCCCCTCGACGTCGCGCGCGGGCCCAGGTCATCAGCAGGGCGTCGCGCGCACGGGTGATCCCGACGTAGCAGAGGCGACGCTCTTCGTCGAGCCCGTCCACCGATTCCAGGGCACGGCCCGAGGGGAAGAGACCATCCTCCATCCCGGCGAGCACCACCACCGGCCACTCGAGTCCCTTCGCGGTGTGCAGCGTCATGAGGGTGACGCCGTCCTCACGGCCCGCGGTGGTATCCACGGCCGACATCAGGGCGGCTTCGGTGAGGAAGCGCTGCAGCGGCGTGCCGGGTTCGTCGCTCTCGCTGATGACCTCCGACCACTCGGCCGCGCCAGCCACCATGGCGCGCACGTTGTCCCACCGGTCGGCCCCTTCGGGGCCCTCGGCAAGCAGCAGCTTCTCGTAGTCGAGCACGCGCAGCAGCTCTTCCATCACCAGCACCGGCGCCGATTCACCGACCCGCGCGCGGACGTCGTTGACCTGCGCGGCAAAGCCGGCGAGGGCGGCCCGGAGATTGGGCCGCAGCTCGGTGGCCATCTCGGCCCGTTCGGCCGTGGCGAGCATCGACAGGTTCCACTGCCGCGCCTGTTCGGCGAGGATCGTCAGCGAGGAGTCGCCGATGCCGCGCCGGGGCACGCCGACGGCGCGAATGAAGGCCTCGTCGTCGGACGGGTTGGCGATCAATCGCAGGTAGGCCAGCAGGTCCTTCACCTCGCGCCGATCATAGAACGAGATCGAGCCGACAATGCGATACGGCACGCCGGCGCGACGGAGCGCCTCTTCCAGCGCGCGCGACTGCGCGTTGGTCCGGTAGAGGATGGCGCACTCGACGTGCAATGCCCCGCCCTGCACCCGGCGCTGCAATTCACGGGCAATCCACTCGGCCTCGTCGCGCTCGTCGGCGGCCGCGAGCACCACGATGGACTCGCCGCCGGGACGGACCGTGCGCAGGGTCTTGCCGAGTCGGCCGCGGTTGCGCGCGATCACCGCGTTGGCCGCGTCGAGGATCGGCTTGGTCGAGCGATAGTTCTCCTCGAGCTTGACCAGCACGGCATCGCCGAAGTCCTGCTGCAACGACTGCATGTTGCGCACGTCGGCACCACGCCACCCGTAGATGCTCTGGTCGTCGTCGCCCACGGCGAAGACGTTGCGATGGCCGGCGCCGAGCAGCTTGATCAGCTCGTACTGCACCTTGTTGGTGTCCTGGAACTCGTCCACGAGCAGGAAGTCGAAGCGTCGCCGCCACCGCTCGAGGACATCCGGATGCTCACGGAAGAGCGTCAGCGGGTGCAGGATGAGGTCGTCGAAGTCCATCGCGTTGGCCAGCTTCAGCGCCCGCTGCATCGCGACGTACACGTCGGCCGCGACCCGGATCGCCGGATCGTGCGGCGCGCTGCGCTCGAGGTCCTGCGCGGTCTGCATCGCGTTCTTCGCGCCCGAGATCAGGTTTTGCACCAGCTTGGGCGGATAGAGCTTGACCGGGTGGTTGCGCTCGTCCATCAGGCGGCGGATGAGCGAGAGCTGGTCGTCCTGGTCGTAGATGGAGAAGTCGCGCGAGAAACCGAGGCGATCGCCCTCGCGCCGAAGGAGGCGCGCGGAGAGCGAGTGGAAGGTGCCGATCCAGAGTCCGGTGGCGTCGCGCTCCAGCAGGTCGCTGATGCGGTGCTTCATCTCCCCGGCGGCCTTGTTGGTGAAGGTCACCGCGAAGATGCGCTCCGGCGGGACGCCGTGCGACTCGATGAGCGAGGCGATGCGCGCCGTCAGCACGCGCGTCTTGCCCGAGCCCGCACCCGCGAGCACCAGGATCGGACCGGTGACATGTTCGGCGGCGCGACGCTGTGCCGGGTTGAGCCCGCGCAGGAGGTCCTTGCCGGTGCTCACGTCTGGGGGATCGCCAGGGGAAAACGCATCACGAAGGTGGTTCCGAGGTCAGTGGGTTCCAGTGCGAGCACCCCCTGATGGGCGTCCTCGATGACACGACGCGCGAGGGCGAGACCGATGCCCCATCCCCCTCGCTTGGTGGTGATGCCCGGCTCGAAGATGGTCCGCCGCAGCTCGCGCGGGACACCCGGGCCGTCATCAATCACGCGCAACACCGCTTGCGTGCCGTCCACTTCGGCGGCAAGGGTGATCGTTCCGCCGCGCCCCTGCAGCGCGTCGATGGCATTCTTCACCATGGCCTCAAGCGCCCATTCGAGCAGCACCGGATCGCCGGAGACCACGGGACCGGCGCTCGGCGCGCGCACCGCGAGCGCGATCGGGTTGGCGTGGCGCGGCAACCGAGGCTGAAAATAGCCGGCCACGCGCTCGGCGAGCGCTCCCAATGCCACCGGGTCACGCCGCGCCGGGTTGCCGATCCGCTCGAAGCGCTGCGCGACGCGCTGCAGCCGGTCGGCGTCGGCGTCGAGAAACTCGGCCACCTTCTCGGGTGGCAGGCCGGCGGTGCGAAGCTGCTCGATCCACCCTTGCAGCGACGTGAGCGGCGTCCCCATCTGGTGCGCGGCTTCACGGGCCATCGCCACCCAGAGGCGGTCACGCTGGGCGGTCGTGGCATTGCGGTACGCGAGCACGGCGACCGCCACCATCACGATCAGGGTCAGTCCCTGCAGGATGCCCAGCGTGAACAGCATTCGCGTGGCAGGGACCGGGCCGAAATGCAGCACGCCGAAGCCCGGGGTGACGATTGGTGGATTGATCGCATCGAGCTCGGCGACGTAGGCCACGACTCTCGGGTCGTCGAGCGGCGCCTCGAACGGGAGATTCGCCGCGAACTGCACCCGCCCGGCGCTGTCCGTCTGCACGAGCGGGATGCCAAGGTCGCGCACCCGCGCGCCGAGATCGAGCAGCGCCGCAGCACCGCCTCCCGGATCGGGATCGCTGAGGCCGCGAAAGACCACGGAGTAGAGCTGGGAGGAGGTGCGCGCCTCGTCGCGGAAGTGCCGCGCGACGAGCAGGGAGACCCCGAGCGACAGGCCGGCGAGCAGCGCGACGAGGAGCACGGCCGCGCCAGGGGCGAGGCGGCTGAGGCGCCCCTTACGCGCGCGGGACGAGACGATCGGTCCCGACATAGGGGACCAGCGCGGCAGGCAGCACGACGGAGCCGTCGGCCTGCTGGCCGTTCTCCAGCAGGGCGATGATGGTGCGCGGGAAGGCCACACCGGACGCATTCAACGTGTGGACGAACTCGGGCTTGGCGCCGGGGGCGGGGCGGAAGCGGATGTTGGCCCGCCGCGCCTGGAAATCCTCGAACGTCGAGGCACTGGAGGCCTCGAGCCAGTTCCCGACGCCGGGGGCCCAGACCTCGAGGTCGAAGGTGCACGCCGACGCGAACCCGGTGTCACCCGCCGCGAGCGCCAGCACCCGGTAGGGAATCTCGAGCCGCTGCAGGACTGCCTCGGCGTGACCGGTGAGCAGCGCGTGTTCACGCGCACTTTCCTCCGGTCGCACCAGGCGGACGAGCTCGACCTTGTCGAACTGGTGCACGCGAATCAGGCCGCGGGTGTCCTTGCCGTGCGCGCCCGCTTCACGGCGGAAGCATGGCGTGTAGGCCGTCATCGCAATCGGCAGATCGGCCGCGTCGAGGATCTCGTCGCGGTAGATGTTGGTGACCGGCACTTCCGACGTCGGGATCAGGAAGAGATCGTCGGCACTCGCGTGATAGAGATCGTCCTCGAACTTGGGCAGCTGCCCCGTGGCCGTGAGCGAGGCGCGGTTCACGACGTAGGGCGGCTGCACCTCGAGGTAGCCATGCTCGGTGGTGTGGAGGTCGAGCATGAACGAGGCGAGGCCGCGCACCAGTCGGGCGCCAGGCCCGGTGAAGAGCGGGAACCCCGAACCGGCCACCTTGGTGCCACGCGGCAGATCGAAGAGTCCGAGGCTCTGGCCGATCTCCCAGTGCGGGCGCGGCGTGAATGCGAAGTCACGCGGCGTCCCCCAGCTGCGCACCACCCGATTCGACTCGACGCCGCCATCCGGCACCTCGGGCAGCACGAGGTTCGGCACGTTCAACAGGTGGACCTCGAGCAGCGCTTCGACGTCGCGGAGATCCGCCTCGAGTCCGCGCACCGCTTCGCCCGAGGCCTTCAACGTGGCCAGCAAGGCGTCCGCCGGCTGCTGGGCCCGCTTCAGGCGCGAGACCTCCTCGGTCTGCGCGTTGCGCTCGGCCTGGAGCCGTTCGACCTGGGTCACCAGGGCACGCCGCCGTGCGTCGAGCTCGATCACGCGATCGAGTTGCTCGAGCGCAAAGCCATCCTGTCGGCGCGCCACGGCGGCGCGGACGGCATCAGGATCGGTGCGAAGGCGACGGAGATCGATCATGGCATCAATTCCGGGAGATGCCGGGCTCGAGATTCCGATAGCCGCAGTTGACATTGGCAAGCACCTTGAGGTCCACGGTCTTGGCCACCTGGTCGAAGCTGAGCACCTGCAGCTTGGCGTACTGTGGCACCCCCAGGTAGCAGGTGGCGCGCGAGCGACCGGCGATGACATCCCCCACCGCGATCGGCACGGTATCGGTCTGGTTCCAGCCGTTCGTCGGGCCTTCCTTGAGATCATCGAAGGCGGTGGTCACCTTCTGCAGCGCCGGATTGGTGCTGCCACCGCCACTCAACCCGAGGGCCGAGAGTGGCAGGAGCGAGGGGCCCTTGCCGGGGAGGATGTCGTAGGCGAAGTCGAACGACGAGGATTGGTCGGTGCGCACCGTGATCCCGGCGGTGATCGAGAACGCCGCCGGCACGGTGAGGGCGGCCCCGTTGAGGGCCCCCAGCGTGATGGTGTCCACGACGTTGGAGGACGCCGCATCCCCCAGCTGGGAATCGGAGCACGCCGAGGTGGCGAGCAGGGCCGCTGCGAGCATCAGGCGAGGGGTCATGCGAGAAGGTTAGACCGCTCCGGGGAACGCGGCAACCCACGATCATTGCTTGACTTCGCCGCCTTGGCCGACCTAGCTTCGCGCGGTACCCTCCCACCTCGGAGTCCGCGCGTGAGCACCCCCCTTCGCACCATCCTGCAGGCCCTCGTTGACCGTCCCGAAGTGGCCGGTGCGGTGGTCGTCAGCGACGAGGGATTGGTGGTCGAGGCGGCACTTCCTCCCGCGATGGACCGCGATGCGGTGGCCGCCCTCTCGGCGACGGCCCTCCGGACCCTCGGCGGATTGACCCAGTCCGCTGGGCTGGGCGACCCGGTGCAGGTGGTGGTGGACGCCCCGGGTGGCGTGCTCGCGGTCCAGCGCCTCGCAGGGAGTGCCTCGCTCGTGGTATTCGCCGCGGACGCCGGCGACCTGGGAGCCCTCCTCTACGAGTTGCGGCGGCACGGTCCCGCGCTCGCACCGTTGGTCTAGGGGGCCGCGATGCAATGGGCCGTCCTCCTCGCCGGTGGGTCAGGTACCCGGTTCTGGCCGCTCTCCTCGCCGAATCGCCCCAAGCAGCTCCTGCCGCTGGCTGGGCCGCGCTCGAGCGCGGAAGAGGCGGTGGACCGCCTCGCGGGCTTCATCCCGCCCGAGCGGATCCTGATCGTCACCGGGCAATCCCTCGCCGCGGCACTCCAGGCCAAGCTGCCGGTCCCCACCGCGAACTACCTGATCGAGCCGCGGGCGGCCTCGACCGGGCCGGCGCTGGTGTGGGCCACGCTCGAGGCGGCCCACCGCGACCCGGAGGCCGAGGTGATCTCGATGCACGCCGACTGGAGCATCCGCGATGCGGCGGCCTTCGTGGCCACGGCGGCCACCGCGCTCGATACCGCGCGCCGGTATGGGCGACTGGTCACCGTCGGCATCGTCCCGTCGCGTCCCGAAACCGGCTTCGGCTATATCGTCCCGGGCGCCCGGCTCGACGGCGCGGCGCAAGCCGTTGACCGCTTCATCGAGAAGCCGAATGCCGCGACCGCCCTGGACCTGATGGCCGACGGCGCCCTCTGGAACAGCGGCCTCTTTGCCTGGCGCGCCAGCGATCTCCGGCGCGAAGTCGAACTGCACACCGACGAAATCGCCCCGTGGCTCGCGCCGCTCGACCGTGGCGACGTGGCAGGATTCTTCGCCGGCGTCCGCGAGGTCTCGATCGACGTCGGCGTGTTCGAACGCTCGGCCGCCGTGGCGGTGGTTCCCGGCGATTTCTCCTGGGACGACATCGGCACCTGGGAGGCGATGGCGCGCGTGCGGACCCGGGATCGCCACGGCAACGTGATCCATGGGTCGGTCACGTTGGTGGATTGCGCCGACTGCATCGTCTGGAACGACGGCCCCCCGATGGTCCTCAGCGGTGTCCGCGACCTGGTCGTGGTGCACGCGAACAACCGGACGCTGGTACTCGACCGCTCCCGCGCGCCGGCCCTCAAGCAAACCCTCGACGCCCTCCCTCCCGAGGTGCGTGAACTGGAGTGACATGAGCTCGCTGTATCTGCTCGACCCGACCACCCCCGGCGCGGCCTGGGCCCCGTACACCGGCAGCACCCCGTTCGGCGACCTGCGCGCCGGGGCGTGGCGCCTGCGCGAGCGCTGGAGCCGCGCGCTTGGCGTGTCGGTCGCCGGACACATCGCCCCGCACGTCACGGGTCCGCGGCCCACCGGGGCGGCGCCGGTGGTCGCGGCGGGCGCGGTGAGCGGGCCGTGCTGGGTCGTGGACAGCACCTTCTCGCCGAAGGTGCCGATGCGGGCCGTTGGTGGCGCCAAGCGGCTCCTCAGCGGCGGCAAGACGGTGGCGTGGCGGCTCGATCCGGGCGAGAGCTGGAAGGGCGCGCACAACGACGGCGACGGGATCGTGATCGAGGGACTCGCGTTGCGCGGGGCCTTCGACCTCCTCGCCGCCCTTGAGCAGCAACTCTTCACCGACCTGCTCGGCGATCTCGACGGCGCGAGCGATCCGATTCCGACCGGCGTGCTGGTCCTCGGGAATCCGGGCGCGATCGCCCTGCGCGGTGCGACGCTCGAGCCCGGCGTGATCCTCGACGCCCGCAAGGGCGCCATCATCCTCGAGCGCGGCGTGGACGTCCGGGCCGGCACGCGCATCGAGGGGCCGGCCCGCGTGGACCACGACACGATGCTGCTGGGCGGCTATCTCCGTCACGTGAGCGTCGGCCCCCATTGCCGACTCCACGGCGAAATCAGCACCTCCATCTTCGCCGGCTACGCGAACAAGAGCCATGACGGCTTTCTCGGGCACAGCGTGGTGGGCGAGTGGGTCAATCTCGGCGCCGGCACGATCACGTCGAACCTCAAGAACACCTACGGCCCGGTGCGACTCGATATCGGCACGGCGCGCATCGAGACCGGGCGCACCAACGTCGGGACGCTCTTCGGCGACCACGTGAAGACGGCGATCGGCACGCTGCTCCCGACCGGCGCCGTGGTTGGTACGGGCGCCAACCTCTTTGGTCCGCCGCGGGCACCGAAGTATGTCGCCCCGTTCGCGTGGGGCGGTGACACCGAGGAGCGGCTCACGGTGGAGGCCTTCATCGCCACCGCGTCGCGCATCCTGCCGCGCCGCGAGGTGAAGGTGGACGGCGCCATGGAGGCCTCGCTGCGCGCCCTGCACGGCCGTCTCGCGACCGGCTGAGCCGAGTCGTCCGCGTGACCTCGACCCGCCCTCCCGTGGCCGAGCTGGTCGTCCTCGGCTCCGGCTCCAAGGGCAACGCCTTCGCGCTGGTGCACGAGGGCGCCGTGTTGTTGCTGGAGGCCGGCTACTCACTTCGCGAGATCGATCGGCGCCTCGGAGAGGCGGGCCTCGACGCCGGCGCGCTGGTCGGCATCGCCATTACCCACGAGCACGGCGATCACGCGGCGAGCGCGACCAAGCTCGCGCGCCGACATGATGTCCCCCTCATCGCTTCGTTCGGGACCTTTCACGCGCTGGCACGCGGCGGCGACCCCTGCCATTACCTGCCGATCGGTTCGCGTGGGGTGGCGACGGTGGGACCCTTCGTGGTGGCGGCCTGCCCCACCTCGCACGACGCGGCCGAGCCGATCGCGCTGGCCGTGACGCTGCCGGATGGCACCTCGCTCGGGATGGCGACGGACCTCGGCCGCCCGACCCAGGCGGTGCGACTCTTCCTGCGTGAGCGGCACTGCCTGGTGCTGGAGTCGAACCACGACGAGACGCTCCTCCGCTCCAGCGGCTACCCCGCCGTGGTGCAGGATCGCATCGCCGGCCCGGGCGGACACCTCGCCAACCATGACGCGGCTCGGCTCCTCGCGGAATTGCACCACGAGGAGTTGCGGACGGTGGTACTGGCCCACCTGAGCCAGCGCTGCAACGACCCCGAGACCGCGCGTGCCACGGTCGAACCGGTGCTGCGCGACGCCGGCTTCACCGGCGAGCTGGTGCTGGCGGTCCAGGACGGACCGATGCCGGCCGTGGGCATCCACGCGCCGGTGCAGTCCACGCTCTTCCGCTAGCCCCTCACCCCTCCGCCACCAACTGGGCCCGCAAGGCGGCGAGCGATTCCGCCGACTCGCTCGCGGCCGGATACGCCAGCGGCAGCTTCCCGAGCGCCTCGATCAGCACCTCCGACACGAAGAGCCGGGCGTTCTTCTTGTCGTCGGCGGGAATCACGTGCCACGGCGCGTGGTCGGTGCTCGTGGCGGCGAGCATCTCCGCATAGGCCGCCTGGTAGGCATCCCAGTGTCCGCGCTCCCGCACGTCGCCGGCGTTGAACTTCCAATGCTTCTCCGGATCGTCGATGCGTTCGAGGAAACGCGTTCGCTGTTCCTCCTTCGACAGGTGCAGGAAGATCTTCACCACCGTGGTGCCGTTGCGCGCCAGGTGCGCCTCGAAGTCGCGAATTGAGGTGAAGCGCTGCGCCCAGATGTCGGGCGCCCGCCGCACGGCATCGGGGAGTGGCTGTCCGGCGAGGATTGATTCGTGGACGCGCACCACCAGCGTCTCCTCGTAATAGGATCGATTGAACAGTCCGATCCGACCGCGCTCGGGAAGGCAACGCACCGCGCGCCAAAGAAAATCATGATCAAGCTCTTCCACCGAGGGGGCCTTGAACGAGAAGACCTGGCACCCCTGCGGATTCACGCCGCTCATCACGTGCTTGATCGCGCCATCCTTGCCGGCCGCATCCATCGCCTGAAAGATGACCAGGAGCGCGTGTCGATCGTCGGCGTAGAGCAGGTTCTGCAAATGGCGCAGCTGCTTGGTGCGCGCCTTCAGCAGCGTCTCGTACCCCGCCGTGTCGGCGTAGACGTCCTTCACCTTGGTCGGGAGGCGGTCGAGCGACACGGGCGTGTCCGGCGCGACGCGGAACGTCGCGGCCCCCGCGTGCGGCTCACCCTTCGCCATGAAGCACCATGCTGAGTGATTCCACCGGAGCAAACGCCTGCTCGATCACCAGGCGGATGCCGTGGTGCTCAGCGGGCGGAAGGGCCACGATGCGCTTGTAGCCGATCGTGGTGCCGCGGGCGAGGGGCTTCCAGCTGCCGTCGCCGGCCATGCCCTCGAGGCGCCACGCGGCCACGTGCTGGCCGCGGACAATCTCCTCCTGCAAGGTGACGAAGCCGACGCGACGCGGCTGCGCCAGGCCGAGTTCGAGCCGGCCGGTCGTCCCGGCCATTTCACTGGTGCGCATCCGACTCGCGACCTCGATCGGCACGCCGAAGCGCTGGTCGAGGGCACTGCGCATCCCCTTGAGTCGTGCCACGTCGGTCTCGTGCAGCAGCCCCGCCGGGGTGGGCGGCACGTTGAGCAGCAACTTGGAATTGCGCCCCACCGAACTCACGTAGATGTCCACGAGGTTCTGGACCGTGCGCACCTTGGTGTCTTCCGTCGCATGATAGAACCATCCCGGCCTGATCGAGGTATCCGTCTCGCCGGGACGCCAGACCGTGCCGAGGGGATCGCCCTCCTGCAGCATGCGGGTGACGGCGTCGCCGCTGACGCCGGGGACGGCCACCACCGAGGGATTCACCATCGACCAATTGGTCTCGCCCGCCGATCCCGCTTCGTTGCCGATCCATCGCACGTCGGGGCCGGCGTCGGAGAAGATGACCGCCTGCGGCTGGAGCCGCTTGACCTCGCTCCAGTATCGCGGCCAGTCGTACACCTGCCGCTTGCCGTTGGGGCCTTCACCATTGGCGCCGTCGAACCAGACTTCGTCCACCCGGCCGTAGCGCGTGAGCAACTCACGCAGCTGGGTCAGGTAGAAATCGTGGTAGCCCTCCGAGCCATAGACCGCGGCGTTGCGATCCCACGGCGAGAGGTAGAGCCCGAGTCGCAACCCGTCGGCGCGACACGCGTCGGCGACTTCGCGGACCACGTCACCCTGCCCGCCCCGGAAGGGCGACGAGGCCACCGAGTGCGCGGTGGTGGCCGTCGGCCAGAGGCAGAAGCCGTCGTGGTGCTTCGCGGTAAGGATCACCATGCCGAAGCCGGCGGCCTTGGCGGCTCGGGTCCACTGCCGCGCATCGAGTGCGGTGGGGTTGAAGCTCGCCGGCGACTCCTTGCCGTCGCCCCATTCGCGGTTGCTGAAGGTGTTGACGCCGAAGTGCGCGAACAGCGCCAGCTCCTCGCGTTGCCACGCCAACTGGGCGGCGGTCGGAACCGGGCGCGCGATGCCGCGGGGACGCGGCCAGTGGGGCGCGAGAACGGCGGCGGCGCCGAGCGCGAGAAAGTCGCGGCGCGGAAGCGGAGCGGAGGGCGACATGGCACACTCGAAGGAAGAGAGGAGGGACTGCTGAAGGTAGCGAGGCCTCGCGGGTGGCGGGAAGGCATGGACCGCGCCACCTTTCGCCCCTGTCGGTCCCACCCCACCAGGAGTCCTCCATGATGGTTCGGTCGCGCCACGGCGTCGCGGCAGTGCTCACCCTCGTCCCGGCGATGCTCGCGGCCCAGCAGAGTGGTCGCGCCTTCCAGCCGAGTGACTGGTATCGCGTGGCCCAGTTGAGCACGCCGGCCCTCTCCCCGGATGGCTCACAGGTCGCCTTCACGGTCACCACCGTGCAGGAGGCGGCCAACAAGCGCCATCAGGAGATCTGGCTGCAGGCTGTCGCGGGCGGGCCGGCGCGACGACTCACGTCGCCGGGTTTCGAGAGCAGCACGCCACGATGGTCGCCGGATGGCAAGACGCTCTACTTCACGTCGAGCCGGCCTGGTGGCCGTGGGACTGAATGGGCCCTGCGCGTGGACGAACTCGGCGAGGCATTCCAGCCAACGAGCCCGGCGCCGTCGGCGGCTCCTGCCGGCAGCGAACCGAAGGACCGTCGCTTCCGCGTCACCAGCGGCGACAGCGCGAGCGCAGGGGGACGCGGTGCTGGCGGACGTGGCGGACGCGGAGGCGGCGCGGCGGCGCCCGCGGCACCGGGCCCGTTCGCCGCAATGCCGCCGATGGCGCGCCCCTCACCTGCCGCCATCACGACCCCGGTCGATCCGGCGCGTTTCGACGGGATGCACATCACCGACACGCGGTACAAGGCGAACGGCAATGGCTTCGTGCCGAGCACCGGCCGAGGCGGCAGCGGCGACAGCGCCGCCACGCCGGCCGCTGCCACGCGAGGCGCGGCCCAGCTCTACCTGCAGCGCACCGGTGGCGAGCGCGTCGCGCTCACGTCCACCGCGTACTCACATCGTTCGCCCGTGGTCTCGCCGGACGGCGAATGGATCGTCTTCCTGGCCGATGTGTCGTTGCGCGCCGACTCGGTGGTGACGCGTGAGCGCGACTCCCTGGCCAAGCTTCCCTTCTCCCGGAAGCGCGACGAGGCCGATCGCAACACCACCGACCTCTACCTGCTGCCAGTGGCTGCCTGCGAAGCCCGCACCGCCGCGTGTGTGCCGCGCCGGATTGCCCATGCCGGTGACGAGAGCGGCGCGACCTGGTCGCCCGATTCGAAGCAGCTCGCCTTCGTGGCCCGCAAGGGGGCGTACCAGAGCAACCGGCTCTTCGTGGTGCCGGTGGTCGGCGGCAAGCCGCGCGATGTGCTGGGTGCGTGGCGCTACGAACCGGGTACCATCACCTGGTGGGACAACGGCACCATCCGCATGCAGACCGAGACCGGTGGCAACAATGGCGTCCATGCCGTGGACGTCGCGACGGGCGCCGTGACCACCGTGCTCGGCGGGCGACGGCGGATTGCCGGCCTGCAGGTCGACACCGCGCGCACCACGATGGTCTTTGTCGCCACCGACCATGCGCACCCGACCGAACTCTTCGCCACGGACATCGATGGCGGCAACGAACGGAAGCTCACCTCGTTCAACGAAGCCGTGAACCGGGACGTGGCGTGGTCGGATGCCGAGCACTTTGCCTATCGCTCGGTGGACAACCTCGAAATCGACGGCTGGCTCATGAAGCCGTTCGGCTATCAGCCCGGCAAGCGCTACCCGGTCGTGGTCTACATCCACGGCGGACCCCACTCGGCCTACGGCGACGGGTGGTTTGACGAGTTCCAGAATCTCGCCGGCGCCGGGATGTTCGTCCTCTTCACCAATCCGCGCGGCTCCACCGGCACCAATGGCGCCTTCACCCACGCCTCGCGCGGCGACTGGGGCGGCAAGGACTACCTCGACATCATGAAGGCCGTCGACATCGTGGCGCAGCGCGCGGACGTCGATTCGACCCGCGTGGGCGTGACCGGCGGCTCGTACGGTGGCTTCATGACGGCGTGGATCACCACGAAGTCCAACCGCTTCAAGGCGGCGCAGGCGGACCGGATGATCTCCGACTGGAATGCGTGGTGGGGCACGTCCGACGTGCAGTCGCTCACCAACAACGAGTTCTTCGGGAAGCCGTGGGAGAATCAGGCGATGTACGACACGCTCTCTCCCATCCGTTTCGTGCAGCGCGTCAAGACACCGACGCTGATCGTGCAGAGCGAGGAGGACCACCGGACGCCCATGGCCACGGCCGAGATGTGGTTCATGGCGCTCAAGACGCTGGGCGTCCCGGCGGAGTTCGTGCGATACCCGCGCTCCACGCACGACCTGTCGCGGACTGGCGAGCCCTGGCTGCTGGTGGATCGTCTGGGACGCTTGCGGCAGTGGTTTGGCCACTGGCTGGCCGAGGGGGGGCCGCCGACCAAGGCCCCCCAGGCGGGAGCGCGCTAGGCGTCCGGGTCGGCGGGGACCTTCACGCCGGCCGGGCGCGGCGTGGCCGGCCCGACCTTCTTGAGGGTGACCGGCTTGGTGAGGTCACCCTCGGAGAGGGTGATCGCCGTGGCGGTGGCCTTCAGCTTGTAGATCTCCCACTCGCCGCCCAGCGCGATCCAGATCTTCCCGTCCTTCACCCGCCACCGCACGATTTCCTTGCCCCAGCTGGCGCTGGAGTCGGCGCGGATGATGACCTCCCGGGGGCCGTCCTTGACGTCGGCGCCGGCATCCACGCGCCAGATGCCCGTGATATCGGGGCCCTTCGCCTTGGACTGCGCGGGGAGGGCAATCGGCAGGGCCAGCAGGGCGCTCAGGACGGCGAGGCGAGACAGCACGAGCGGTTCTCCGTAAGGTGGTGATGGCCGCGACTCACGAAAGATACCCGAACGCGGGCCCCCGGTGCCGCTCCCAAAGTGCCCCAGTGGACGGATGGCAGCGGAGTTGGCGCACAACGGCGGTGCTCGCCCCCCCTTCGCAGAGCGGGGGGGGGGTCGCTACACTACTCGCCACCTATGGACATCTTCGTCGCCCGCCAACCGATTTTCGATCGGCAACGTCACGTTGTCGCCTATGAACTGAACTACCGTGCCGGGCGTCTGCAGGGCGTCGGGGGGAAGCCCGACGAGGTCGCCCGCAAGATGGTCAACAACACGATGCTCGGGTTCGGGCTCGAGGCGTTGATCGGTGGATTGTCCGGGATCTTCCCGGCGTCGCGGCAGTTTCTCCTCGAAGACCATTATCAGGTCCTGCCCCCACGTCAGGTGGTCCTCAATCTGCCGCGGAGCGTCAGCGGAGACCCCGAACTGGTCGAGGCCTGCCTGCGCGCGACGGCCGCAGGGTACCAGCTGGCGTTGGCCGGGTACGACCAGTCCAACGGCCACGACCATCTCCTCCCGCATCTCAGCTATGCCAAGGCCTCCTGGCTCGCGACCCCACCCGCCGAGCGCAAGGCGCTCGCCGCACGCTTGATGGGGGGCGCCTGCCGCCTGGTCGTCGAGCACGTCGGCAACTACGCCGACTTCGAGGCCGCGAGTGCCGAAGGCGCGCTGTATTTCCAGGGCAGCTTCTTCTGCGAGCCGGAATTGCTCCACGAGAAGGACATCGGCGTGTCGGGAATCCAACTGGCGCAGCTCGTTGCCGAGGTGAACCGTCCCGACCTGGACGTCGACCGACTCGAAGCCATCATCAAGGGTGAGGTCGCGCTCTCCTTCAAGCTGCTCCGCTACCTCAACTCGGCAGGCCTGGGCTGGCGCCATGAGGTGACGACGATCGGTCAGGCGCTCCGTGTGCTGGGCCAGAACACGACCCGGAAATGGGCGTCGCTTGTGGCCATGACGATGGCCGGCGACCACAAGCCCCGCGAGCTGATGCAGACGTCGTTGCTTCGCGCCCAGCTCTGCGAGGAGGTCGGTGCGCTGGCCCTGGGCGACTCGCGCCGCTCGGAGCTCTTCCTGGTCGGCCTGCTCTCGACGCTGGACGCGCTGCTCGATCGCCCGATGCCGATCCTCCTCGAGCAGATGAAGCTCGGCCGGGAGATCGTGAACACGCTGCTCGGCGACGAGACGCCGCTCCGGACCTGCCTCGACCTGACGATCGCCTATGACAAGGGCGAATGGGCCAAGGTCGACTCGCTCGCCGGCACCCTCGGCATCGATCCCGCGATCCTGCCGGTGGCATACCACCGCACCGTCTCGTGGGTCGCCGAGGTCATGCAGGCGGCCTAGCCCCAAGCGTCTCGACGAGCCAGCGCACCAACGCCCCCATCACTTCAGCATCAACGTGTCCCCCCGGCAGGCTGGCATAGCCTGTCGGGGATCCGTCCGCATCCCGCAGGAAGAGGTGGTTGCGATAGGGAAAGATCACCGACGTGACCCGGCGATTGCCGGCCGCGCGCAGGGTCTGTTCGATGAGGGGCGCCTGCTCGGCGGTGACCTGGCGGTCCGTGGCCCCCTGCAGGATCAGCACGGGCTGTTTGACGCGACGCAGGGTTGGCAACGGGTCGTAGGCAAGGAAGTAGCGCATCCAGGGTCCCTTCGCCGTCGTGCTGTCGAAGGCGGCGCGGACCGCAGCCGCGGCGGAATCGCGACTCGCCGCGGGGATCGTCGGGTCGCCCGACACGGCACGGCCCAGTTGGTAATCGATGATCTGGCGCCCTGACTGCGCTGGTCCGGCCATCAGGACGATGGCC
>Ga0138256_10002505_pt1 | contig 19688 bp, 15 predicted proteins | sample KNB2016incub_MG_FD_105486 | JGI IMG/M metagenome (GOLD analysis project Ga0138256, IMG submission 105486) | Active sludge microbial communities from wastewater in Klosterneuburg, Austria - KNB2014incub_MG | ecosystem: Engineered > WWTP > Activated sludge > Unclassified | place: Austria... | reverse complement strand
GGATCTTTGGCTCTGCTTCAGCAACTGGCTGGTTCCGGGCATCAACCACCCTGACATCAATTGTCGTGACGCGGAATGTTGTTACCTGGAATTCGGGAATATCGCGAACCGTATTAAACTCCATCCGATACTCACCGGGGTATGAACGGCTGGACTTCAGGGCGGGAGAAATGACAAATGCGCCGCCACTGTTGGCAGATTTATTTTGAATTGCCACCTGGATTTTATTCATTTCGGCAGCAACTCGGGTGACGCTGAGTCCCGGTGTTTCGCCTTTGCGCAGCATCATTCCAAAACCCAGGGGAGAATCATCTGAAGTACGTCCGAATACATTCATTCGAATCCCGGAAGCAGGGCGTCCTTCCGAGTCAACGGTTCTGAAACCAATGTCCGTAGACGGAACCGCCTTGAGGATGATTTCCTGTTCATCACGGGTCAAATCGAGTATTTGATTGACAAAGACGCCCGGATAGCTGGCTGGTGTAACGAATTGAATATCATTCTCCGCAGAAAGGACTTTGTCCGCGACACTGATTTCATATTTTTCTGGACGAACGGGCGGCAAGATAAATCGTCCATCGGAATCGCTTTCCACATCGCGTTGCCAGGCATTTTGTATTCTTTCACGAGTCGCCGTCAAAAAGTCCATGACACCTTTGGCTTCCGGCGACATTGGCCTGGCGGTTACTCTGATCCCGGTGATCGGTGCTCCGGTAACATCAAGGACGATGCCCCTGACTTTGATTCCAGACTGCAGATGCATCACTCCGAGATCCTGGTCTTCTGACGACACAGCAACACTCAATGGTGCGAATTGGTCAGGAACGATCCAGAAGACTCCTGTTCCCGGTGACGCCACCGGAAGCTGAAAGTTTCCATGGTCGTCTGTCGTCAAGTCATGCACTCGCTTGCTTCGCTTGTTCTTTGCCGCAGCGTCGCCCTCAAGCAAAGTCATTCCATGAATCGGCATATTGGCAGCCGGATTCCCGTCCTGTGTCAGGACTGTGCCGGTGACTTCTTTCGCGGGCCAAAGCGGAATGTTCAGAAGGCTGCCGGAAAGCGGATTGTGGTCTCGAAGATACTCCAGCCTGATCATGCTTCGAGCGGGAACGTAGTTTTCATGGGATGCACTGAACGACACAATCACTTCCGTATGGTCTTCGATAGTTGCAGAAGTTTCATAGTCAAAATATCCATCATCATCGCTAATACACTCGACTGTTGGGATGCGCTGCACTTGTATCATGTTCCAGACGTCGAGCGGATCGTCCCCGCCGTCGAATTTTCGTTCAGTGCGTGCAATGCTGACTCGGGCACCTGGAATGGGTGAACCATCGACGCTGTTCGTGATGCGGCGACGAATCTGCAAGCTCGCTTCTGTTTTATCTTTAGCGACTGGGGGTCCATCAGGCGAGTTCTGCCCGAGGACACTTGTCACTCCTGTGACCAGCACGAGCGAAACGGCCCCAACCGTCAGGACGCTTCGGCAGACTTCGATCACCATCGCAGACTTTCCACAAGGGCGCTTGCGAATCGACACGGCTTTCAGCTCGGACATAAGTACGCCCATTATCCAAATCCTGGCCTGACGCTTACTTGAACCTCCCCCAGTAGGTAGCCCCTGTTTAACAGAAGCATTTCAAATTGAGAACTCACGACTAAATAGTCGTCCGGCGACTCAATCACTGCTCAGACAACCGATCTGAACTTGCCTCACCTGCTACTCATTTTCTTCAATGTTGGTTCCAGCCAGAAGCCCCAGTCGCCACTCGCTCCGTCGGGGGTGGTGGCAGTCAACAACTCAAGCTGTTGAACGCCGTCGAGTTTGACATCGAAGGTGGCCGTCGCTGAGGAATTGACGACGTCGGATTTCCACAAGGTTCTGCCGTCGCCTTTGATTTCGAACTCGACCGTGCCGTCGTGTCCGGCGACCAGTCCGGCGTGGCCGCTGAGGGAAAGCCATTTGCCATCGAGCTGGTAGACATGGTGCGCTGGGGCGTGGGCGTAAATTCCGGTTTCGAAAAACTGGCCTGCGGATTCCAAGAGCATTCCTTCATCGGGGACTCGATCAAAGACCGGCTGGCCCCAGCCGACTTTGGTAGAGGACGGTTTGAATCTTGTCAGTGGGACAGAGACGTCATTGCCCTTGTATTCAGCAGGCGATTGAGTTGCGACGAATGGCTCAATCAGCTGCGCGGCAATGGCGACGGCTTTTTTCAGGCGGATGGCGGCGGCCAGTGTTTTTGCTTTGTCGCGATCACCGCTGGCCAACGCTTTGAGAATCGGCTGCAGTTGCTGGCGTGTCTGAATCGCGGTGAGATCGGGCGTTCCATCGGCAGCGACCGTGTAGGAGTAGCGGAACTTCGTGGCCGACATCTGACCGGCGGCTGAACCATTGGCGTGCAATGGAAACAGTCGCAGCTCGCCTTGCTTTCCAGCCCGCAATGCATCGGAACTCAATGAGAACTTTCCATCGCCAGAAGGAACCGCAGTCGCCGTTGTTGCGTCGTAGTCCCCGCCTCCCTCAGGATCAAAGTAGGCAACCACGGCGTAAACTGGTGGATCACCTTTCACAACTCCGGACACTTCGATGGATTTTCCCTGCGACTCAATTTGCAGGTCCATCAAATCGGCGTTTGCCTGCTGTTTCAGGCCTTTCACCGAACCGGAAAACTGCGGATGCGAGGCCAGCCTCAGGGCATGCGCCAGTGTCAGGAAGCTGCCTTTGCCTTCGCCACGAAGCTCATCGCCGTAGGTTCGATTCCCGGAGCCCATCAATGCTTCGCCTTTAACGGATTCGTCTGGCCGGGCGGTGCAGTGAGGCAGTCCCAAGGCGTGTCCGAGTTCATGAGCCATGCCGCCGATGAAGATGGAGTTGTGCTTGCCGAGTGAGATGTGTCCGTATTGTCCGTCATCAATCATCGGCTGCTTGAGTTTCAAATTGCGAGAGTCCAGTTCCGGAGAATCGAGCTGCCATGCAGTGCCGCTCCGAAACGATCCGCCGGCGTAATACGGCGAGTTGTGTGTGAAGCGAAGTTTCTCTGCATCCCAGGTGGCGAGGTTGCAAAGCAGAAAGATGGTCTCGTTGTCCGCATCAATGCCTGCCTCCTTTAGGACGGGCAAACATTCCCGCCGAATCTCCGAGCCCGATTCGCGGGCATAGTGGTCCGTCGGGTGTTCGCCGCGAATCGTGTGTAGGAGGACGTGCTTGCCATCGTACGTCAGGCGGATCGACCGATTGGGCATTCCGTAATGCTCCATTTGACCGGCGTAGAATCCCTGAATGTGTTCCATGATGCGTGTCAGGCGAGACTGATAGTCGCCGGGAAAGTCTCGATCCGACGGAGTCCAGCAGACAAGATGAAGAAACCGTTCAGCGGGTTCGGGCTGCTCCCTGTGCCAGGCTTCAAGAATCTTCAGCGCTGCTGCGGCCTGTTTTCGTTCGGTGACAATGTCGGAAGCTGCCGCGATCGACGAGATCAACAGCAAGGCCGGTAAGAGTAGGGAGGCAAGTTTCATGAGTCGTTTCTGAGGACTATGGGAATACCGGTAGCGGAGCTGCCGCCTGCGGAATGGCGGCTGGATAGTCGTATCCGAGACACGCGGCGACGGTGGCGGCGATCTATGACTGAGTGACGGTGGTTCCCCGGATAACCTGATGAGGCGTATCCGGCCCCATCACCGCCATCCAGATGTACTCGCAGTTCTCGATTTTTTGGCCGTGGCTTTTCCAATCCACACGGTTATCGCCTCGGCCGTGATCTGTCGTCAGAATCAGTGTCGTGCAATCGCGATACTCGGGCATCGACTGCACCAGCATCCAAAGTCGCTTGATGTAGTCATCCGTTCGAAACGCGGCGTCCAGATACAGGTCATACCGACCCGCATGAGCCCAGTCGTCGGTTTCTCCGAGCGACACATACATCAAGCGTGGCTTTTTTGCTTTGATGTACTCTTCGGTACCTCGAAATGTCATGAAATCGTAACGAACCTCCGGAAAATATCGCGGGATCTCGGAGGAGACTTCATCCACTGTTCGCAGTGCCGCTTCAGCCTGCGTGCCGTTGAGACGGAGTGACGCATCGGTTGCCAGCGGCTCCCAGCCTGCGTTGACCGGGATGCCGCTGCGCGTCTCATTGATGATGAAAGGAAAGACATCCCAGCTGCAGAATGCAACCGCCGAGTCTTCAAAGCCGGGCTTCTGCTTCAACCACTCCAGAACCGTGACGTTGCTATTATTCGATTTCGTATTGGAGTCTATCTTTGGGTCGGCGAAACCACACAAGATTTCACTGTAGCCGGGGTACGAGAAATTGTGCCCATTCGTGACCACGGCTTTGGACTCATGCTCGGGATCACCAAACACGATGCCGTGCGTCGCCAGAGTGCTCCAGAAGAATGGCATCAGCGCCAGGCGACTTTCCTGAGTCGATTCGCGCTGAAATCGCTCTTTCAACGCCGGCAAATCTTTCACGCCGCCCGCATCCTTGTCCATGAGTATTGGATCCACGCCACTGAAGACTTCCTGCCACCGCAGGCCGTCTACTGTGATGAGAAGGACATTTTGAGTTTTTCGCGTTGACGAACCTTCAGTCTTGACCGTCTGAGCTTTCAGGCTTCCGGCCATCAGCCAGAGCAATAGAATCGCCGCAGTGAAAATTCTGCTGCATCTGATCAGGAATGAGGCTTGCTGGTTTGACATAGTGCGAATCGTCCTGTGAGTTGTTAAACCGGGCAGGGGGCAGTCGTCAAGACACGCTGAAACCCTGCAACGCCGCTTCGGTGAATTGCACGCTGTAGCCCGGTGCGGTCGGTGGCATGTAGCGACCGTGTTTCATCACGACCGGATCGCAGACGTGTTCGTGCAGGTGATCGGAGTACTCGGTGACGCGGTTCGTCATCGACGCTGACACACACGCATAGTCCACGATGCTGGCGTGCTGGACGTATTCGCACAGCCCGACGCCTCCGGCATGAGGACACACAGGGATGTTGAATCTGGCTGCGAGTAGCAGGACAGCCAGCACTTCGTTGACTCCGCCTAAACGGCAGCAGTCCAGTTGACAGACCTGCATTGCGCCGCTCTGCATGAACTGCTTGAACATGATGCGGTTGTGGCACATTTCTCCGGTGGCCACGCGAATCGGTTTGATCGCTTCAGCGATCGCGCGATGACCGAGGATATCATCGGGAGACGTTGGCTCTTCGACAAACCAGGGATTAAACGGAGCCAGCTCCCGAATCCATTCGATGGCCTGAGGCACATCCCAGACCTGATTGGCGTCAATCATCATGTGGGCGTCGTCGCCCATTTCTCTGCGCAGTACGCTGCATCGGCGTCGATCATCTTCCAGATCGCGTCCAACCTTAATTTTGAAATGACTCCAGCCGCGAGCCTTCAGATCGGCACACTTCTGTCGCAATGCTTCGTCCGAGTAGCCCAGCCAGCCAGCGGATGTTGTGTAGCTGGGATAGCCGATGTCTTTGAGTTCTTCGATGCGCCGCGACCGCGTTGCCGTGTGGCGATCGAGCAATTCGACCGCTTGGCTCGGCGTGAGCGCATCGGTGAGATAGCGAAAGTCCACGCACGATGTGAACTGCTCGGGTGACATGTCGCAGATGACCTGCCAGACGGGTTTGTTCTGCATCCTCGCCCACAGATCCCAGACGGCATTGATCACGGCGGCTGCGGCCAGATGGATCGCTCCCTTCTCAGGACCAATCCACCGCAGTTGACTGTCACCTGTGAGCCGACGGTACAGTGTCACGGGCTGCGTCATCAGCGATTCAACGGTTTGCCCCACAATCAATGCGGCCAGTGAACGAATCGCGGCGACACAGATTTCGTTGCCGCGCCCGATTGTAAATGTCATTCCGTAGCCGCACTGTTCAGCGGCGTCTGTCTTCAGAACGACGTATGCGGCCGAGTAATCCGGATCGGGATTCATCGCATCGGAGCCATCCAGATGCTGTGATGTCGGGAAGCGAAGGTCAAATGTTTCGAAGGCCGTGATTTTTACAGGCATGATGCGCAGGTCACCGTGTCTCAGATTCTGTTATTGTCGAGTCACCGCAGACTCGGCTAAATGTCCGTATTACAGCGATTGCATTTATGTAACGACAACCGTCCGTCCACCCTTCTGAGAAGAAATCCCGAACACAATGTATTCCGCGATCACATCCCCCTGATTCTGCATTTGGTGAATCTCACGAGGATCGACGATGACGGTATCGCCAGCCTTCAGAGTGACCGACTCCTCTCCGCACTTCATTGTGACGTCGCCAGCCAACATCACAAAGACTTCCTGCATGTCTTCGTGATAATGAGTCTGAAAAGAAGAGCCTATCGGCAGCTGAGCCCAGTTCAGCATCTGCACCTGACCAGGCTGAAAGTCGTCCCGCGTTGCGATGACTCGCTTGAGAACACCAGGATTCTTTGGGTCTTCATGTGCCGCAGGAATAAAACCAGACGTCTCTGACGGAATGAATTTCATACAACACAAGACCTTCAAAAAAGATGCAGTGCGTTTTGATCACGCACTGCATTGCTGGAAAACATCATCCGTCGTTGACATGCATTAATGGCAATGGTGTCCGTAACCGCCGCCGTATCCACCACTGTAACCGCCGCCGTAGCCACCATATCCGCCGCCATAAACTGGCGCCGAATAGATCTGCGTGCTGCGGTACACTGGATACCCTCCACCGTAGCCGCCTCCATACCCATTTCCGTAGCCGCCGTAACCGCCGCCGTAATGGGGCTGGCTGTAACCTCCGAGGTTACTGTAACCACCGCCGAAGTTGTTGTAGCCATTGCCGAAGTTTATGGAAAACCCAGCACGGGAGCCACCCCCATGGTAGTGATCGGCCTTTGTATTTGATGCTCCAACGACAACCAGACAGCCCAAAGCTGCCATACACACCAGAAATTTTTTCATGATCCTGTCTCCCCGTAATGAAATAAGTTGGAAAAAGCAGCCCGGTGGTTCCGCCGTATCACAATGATAAGACGCTGCAGGAAAGGGACACCAAACCATGTTGCTCCGTGGCTGGCACTCATTTTCAACAACTGAACTTACCGGGCTTTTCGCGTTTATATGGAAACCTGATTCCTTTCAGGACTAATCTTCAAAACTGACATCCGATGCAAGATGCGAAGCGAATACCAAGCTTTGGCATCTTCCAATAAATGATTCCCGCCCGTCACGAAGATCGCCTTAACTCGATTCCTTGGAATCACTTGCGGAATGAAGTGGTGACATCCGCAAATTTGCTGCTGATCGATGTTGCCATCTTTCCGACGTCAACATGACGACAGCGTGAAATCACACCGATCCCCAACTGGCCTGATGGAAATGGGCGTTTCAGATGGGTCAGATGCTGGCAGGTTGATATGGGGAAACCCCCCGGCGAACCCCGGAATGCGGCCTTCCAACAATTGTCCATCGACGTTGCAAAAATGAAACATGCACCGTTTTATTGCGGCTGAGTGTCAGTAGAATGTCGGGATGGACGCAGCCGACAGTCTCTTTTCTTTTGCCGTTCCTCTTGGACGCTTCATGGGAACTCGCCTGAAGGTGAGTGTCCTCATGCTGATCGCCGTGCTGGCTGTCGTGTGGCGCGTTCAGTCATTCACGACAACTGTGATGTTCGCGGCAGTGCTGTTTCTGAGCGTCTGCCTTTCTGAATTCATCCATATCTGGATATCGCATCGAGCTGGCCTGCGTTGTTACGGGCGAATCCTTTGGCCGCTTGGTGGTCTCTATGGAGAATCGCCGCGAACAACGCTTGTCTCGGTAAGTCTCGCAGGCCCTTTGGTGCATTTGCTGTTGGCTATTGTCGCAGGTGTCCGTTTGGGAAATGTTCAGGAAATCCTGAGTCTGCTGAATCCTGCTCATTGCTGGCAATCATTGAACTCCGCCGACATGGCAACTTTGCTTGTGCGACTCTGCTTTCAAATCAACGCTGCGATCTGCATCGTGAGCCTGATTCCCGTGCGACCGTTGGCAGGCGGATACGCCCTGCAGAGTTTGCTCACGCGGAAATACCCGGAAATCACGGTGCGTGACTTGCTGCTGCGATCAGGGTTGGTGCTGAGTATTTTCGGATTGCTCGCGGGGTTTGTCTTCGATCTCAGTAGTTTTGCGGCGTTATCGACTTTCCTGCTTTTGCTGCATGTTCAGGAGGCTGTGCATTGGTTTCGACCCACCCCTCCCGAACGGTCGTTCGACAAATACCGCTATACTGGCAGTTATGCGGATCTGGAACGGTCTGAATCAGATCTGGATGACTTCGACGGCGAAGATGACATTCCAGGGAGCGTGGTTGATCGCTGGAAAAATCGCCGTGAATCAGAACGGGCTCGCCGAGAACTTGAAGTGGAACGCATGGAACAGGAAGAGCTGGATCATGTGCTGGAAAAAATCCATCTGCTGGGCCGTGACGCATTGACGACTGACGAACTGCACTTGCTCAATCGCGTCAGTGCTCGCCTGAGGCACAGGAATCACTAAGGATCGAGCGGACCCGTGCGGCTGAACCACGCCAAAGGAAGCAGATCTGAGGACAGATCTGCCTACGTAGTCCGACCTGTCTCAGGTCGGATTCCCTCGGCGACGCGATATCCCTGGTAATCCTGTTGCTTCCGCTCGCCTTATTGGCGATTTATGGTGTAAGCAGAGGGTCGGGAGTCTTTTTCGGACGGAAACGTCAGTGTTTGTCACCAGGTAACGCTCCGAAAAAGACTCCCGACCCTTTCCGTCTTCGAACATGGGACAGTCGAACTACGTTCGAGCTTTTTGCAGTTCCCGCAGCCTGGCCTGCAGTTCGGCATCCGTCGGAATCATTCCGGATTTCTGGCCGCTCAGAAATTGAGATTCAAAATCATCAATCAGGGGCTGGATCTTCTGCAAGGCGGCGGGGGCGACGCGATCAATGAACATCACGCCTTCCACATGATCGTATTCATGTTGCACGACGCGGGCTGGCAGGTCTTCCAGTTCCAGTTCAAACTGTCGTCCTTCCAGATCAAACGCATCAATGATGATCTTTGTGGCTCTTGTTACGGGGCCAAACACTTCCGGCAGACTCAGGCAACCTTCTTCATCTGTTTCACTGCCATTCCTGCGCGTGATTTGAGGATTAATAAAGACAAACTCCTGATCCTTTTCCTCCCGCTTGCCGGTCGGATTGATGATGAACAGCCTGTACGGCAGCGCGACCTGATTTGCGGCAAGGCCGATGCCCTTTGAAGAGTACATCAACTCAAACATCTGCTCAATCATCTCTTTGAGTTCAGCGTCGATCCGTGAAACTTCTTTGGATTTCCAGCGGAGAGCCGGATGAGGATGGAGGACAATTTCGAGACGAGACATGATCGCAGAATCACATATTCGAGGAGAACAATCAGCCGGTGAGTGTGGGCATTGAAGGTAGCCCGACCCTGCAGAATGAACGGCAGTATCTCAGCAGAACAATGAACCTCAACTCGACACGCCCGGCTTTTTTGAAAGTCCGAGGTTCTTTGTCGCGAAGACTGACGCCAGCTGTTTTATGGTATCGCAGTTTAGTAAATTGCCGACTTCACGGAATCATACGCCTTGCCGGAGATATCACTATGAGAACCTGTTTCTCAATCCTGCTCATTGGAATGCTCCCAATCCATGCCACCAGCGGCGGTGAGACCGTCATCGGTTCGCGAACCCTGCGGGTTCAGGACGGATTCGAAGTCGAACTCGCGGTCGCACCATCGCTTGTTGGTCGCCCCATTTCTGTCGCTCGAGACGAACAAGGCCGATTGTATGTGACTGATTCCGGAGGCATGTCAGAAAAAGCCGAACAGCAACTTGCTGAGAAGCCGCACAGTATTCGTCGCGTCGAGGACGTGGATGGAGATGGAATCTATGATCGCAGCACGTTGTTTGCCGACAAGCTGATGTTTCCGGAAGGCTGTCTCTGGTACGACGGTTCGCTATACGTCGCAGCGCCGCCGGAAATCTGGAAGTTTACTGACACCGACGATGACGGTCAGGCGGACGAACGCACGGTCTGGTTCGACGGTACCACGCTTACTGGATGCGGCAATGACCTGCACGGACCGTATCTCGGTCACGACGGTCGCATCTACTGGTGCAAGGGCGCGTTCGCTGAACAGAAACATGTGCTTTCGGACGGTACGCAACTGGTGACTCGATCGTCGCATATTTTTCGGGCGAAGCCTGACGGTTCGGAGATGGAAGTTGTCCTCACGGGCGGCATGGACAATCCCGTCAACGTCGCGTTTCATTCCAACGGCGAACGATTTCTCAGTTGCACGTTCTTTCAACATCCCGAAGCGGGACGCCGGGATGGATTGATTCATGCCATCTACGGCGGCGTCTACGGCAAGCGGCACGATTCCATCTACGCTCACCCAATGACGGGTGATGTGATGCCAGTGCTGAGTCATCAAGGCGCGGCGGCTCCCTGCGGACTGATTGCCGGAAGTTCATCGCTGTTCTCTGGAACGGCGACGGACAATTTATTTGCGTGTTATTTCAATTTGCATAAGGTGGTACGGCATCAATTAGTTCCGAACGGCCCGACGTTCGAAACCATCGATACCGATTTTCTGGCCTGCGATCATCCGGATTTTCATCCGACAGATGTATTCGAAGACGCGGACGGCAGTCTGCTGATCGTTGATACCGGTGGTTGGTACAAAGTCTGCTGCCCGACTTCGCAACTGGCGAAACCGGATGTTCTGGGCGGCATCTATCGAGTCCGCCGGACGGGTGCTGAAACCGTCACCGATCCGCTGGGACTTCAGATCGCCTGGGACACGGCATCGCCAGCACAATTGGCGGAATTGCTTGCTGATGATCGCCTGTTTGTTCAGCGCCGGGCGACGGCACAACTGCGAACACTGGGTGAAGCTGCCGTTGGGGCACTTGCAGATGTCGCGGAAAAGCATGCCAGCCCGTCCGTCCGCTGCCGCGCTGTCTGGGCGCTGACGGGGATCGACTCGAATTCCACGCGCGTTGCCGTTGCGGCGGCTCTCACAGATTCAGATGCCGCGGTCCGACAGTCGTCGGCCCACGCAGCCGGGCTGTGGCGCGATGGAAACGCACTTCCGAAATTGCTGAAAATTGCAGGCTCTGACGACGCAGGTCCGGCACGAGCGGCGATGGAGGCGATCGGCAGAATTCGTGAACCGAAGTGCGTTGATCAGATTCTGCAGATCGCGGGCAGCCTCAAATCGACTCAGCATGATGCCTCCGGCGCACCATCGGACGCGGCCGAGCGAATTCGAGAACACGCCTGCATCTATGCTCTCATCGAAACAGCGGCACCGCAGGAGACGCGGTCCGGGCTGGCATCCGCATCGCCACAAATTCAGCGAGCCGCAGTCGTGGCTCTGGACCAGATGCGACAGGGCGGATTAACGGCCGAAGACGTTCTCCCACTGATGGATGCCAGGGATGCGGCTCTGCGAGCGACCGCCGTGTGGATCATGCGGCGACATGCGGATTGGGGCGGATCACTCGCGAGCTATTTTGAAAGCCGTCTGACGAAGGCGGATACGTTGTCACAGGATGACGCGCAACTCACAGTCGATCTCCTTGCGGCACTGGCAGAATCGCCCGAGATTCAAAACTTGCTGCTGAAGCACCTGAGTTCCAACAACTCCGCCGCTCGCTTGTGTCTCGATGCGATTGCACACACATCACTCAACGCAACGCCTCCGGCATGGTTGGATGCTTTGAATGAAAGACTTGGACAAGTGGATGACGACGGTGTCGCATCTGTGATTGAAGCCATTCGCAATCTGCCGCTGCCGAAGGAAGGCCATCCGGCGCTTCAGCAAACCCTCGTCACGATCGCGGAACGGGTTTCATTACTGCCCGAAACAAGGCTGGCCGCGTTGAGCGCCGCAGGGCAGGGCAGAGTGCTTGACACAGCCACGTTCCAACTGTTGTTGACGATGGTCAGTGACAACGAGACGCTGAACGACCGCACGGCCGCCTGCAATTGCCTGGCTTCCGCTGCATTGACCACTGATCAGTTGCAGGAATTGCTGGCAGTTGCAAAGCAGGTCAGTCCCATGGATCTACCGCGACTGCTGCCAGCCTTCGAACGCGAAAGTTCAGAATCCTTTGGGATGACTCTCGTCGCCACGCTAACAGAATCCAAAGGGCTGCGAGGACTGCGGGCCGATCTGATCAATCAGTTGCTGAAGAAATATCCTCCATCAGTGCAGGCAGAAGGACAAAAGCTACAACGTGTTCTGAATGCCAGTCTTGAAGAACAGACGGCCATGCTGGAAAAAATGCTCAGCACATTGCCGGAAGGCGACATGCGCCGTGGCCACGAAGTCTTTATGAGCAAAAAAGCCGCCTGCAATGCCTGTCACAAACTTGGATATGGAGGCGGACGATTGGGACCTGACCTCACCAGCATTGGACGAGTCCGAAACCGGCGCGATCTGCTGGAGGCGATCGTCTTTCCAAGCATCAGCATCGTCCGCGGTTACGAACCGGTCATTGTGGAACTCGTCGATGGGCGAGTTGTCGGTGGAATCATCACGAGTGAATCCGGCGACGAAATCGTGGTCTCAGCCGATGCTCAAAAGACACACCACATCGCAAGGAAAGAAATCGCGGAGATCGTCCCGTCCAATGTGTCACCGATGCCCAATGGCCTTGCCACAGCGCTCACCCAGCAGGACATCGCCGACATGATCGCGTTCCTGCTGAGCAACGCGAGGTAAACATGCTGATCGTTGTATTCCCGAGTGCGCGAAACACGGGAACATGTTCCAGGTGGAACTAACACTGGAGAGACTATGCGCATTCTTTTATTCGCAATTCTGTTGTGTCCACTCGCAGCCATTCAGGCCGAGGAGGTCAGCGATCTCGCATCAAATAGTCGTCGTTCGCTCCGCGAACGAAACGGTCCGCAGCGTGCTTCTCTTGTTATTCGGCAACTTGATTGTTCTTGTTCCGAGGCTCCAGCCTCGGAACACACTGCGCTGGAGGCTCCTGCCTCCACTTGCAGGTATGGAGGCAGGAGCTTCCGGGCAGTGCGTTCCAGGGCTGGAGCCCTGGAACGAGGAACGGTGTTGGGTGCAAATTCTTTGTGACCAAGGTTGTTCTGCTCATTTGAGATTCCAGAGCGATGAGTTATGCCTGAATTCGGAGTTCGTGCTCTGATACGAAATCCGGTTGTGGAAAACATCGCCCTACAGAGGTTTCCATTCTGAAAACATCGCCGCCTGGCCAACTCGATGGCCGTCGCCATCCACCAGATTCCAGACGATGGCCTGTTCGATTAAGAATCGCCGGCCAGTGCTGCTGATGCGAATTCCTCGGTAGTCATCCACGAAGCCATCACGCGCGGCGCGAGTCATTAGATGCGCCCGTTCGTCGCGATGCATTGGTTCCGCTGTCAGCCGTGATGGCATTGATGTGAGTGTCGGGATATCCATTTCCCACAGCGTGAGCGCCGTCTGATTGCCGTAATTCAACACAGGGTCGTCCTGAGTTCCGTGCGAAACGACGACGAACGGAGCTTCGAAAATCACTCTTGCGTCTTCTGCGACACCGCCCGTGCGCTGAATCAACTCACGACCAACAAAACGCCGGAAGGAATCGAGCATGATCTGTGTATGCTCAATCCAGTCTGAGGATTGCCATGGTGCGTCAGTCGTCATATTCAAGATTCATCGAAAGGATCTGATTGCGCCGTTGCTGGTGCTTCACTTTCGTCACCAACAGCGTGTTGTCGCGGCGGAGCAGGGCCGAGGTATTGGTAGAACTGGCATTCCAGCCGACCATTGTAAAGTTTTCTGCGACGTGGTGCCCGACGACCGAAGTGTTTTTCAAACCAGCGATTGGAGGTCATCACGTAGAAACTCCAGGTTGGCAGTGAATCACAGATTCGTCCAAGTTCCCGATAGACGGCTTCAACTTCTTCGGGCTGACCCATCCTCTCGCCATAGGGAGGATTACAGACCATGACACCGTATTCCCGAACTGACTTAAACTCACTGACCTCCTGAATCCGAAACTGAATGTCGCCTGCAACACCCGCTTCCGCCGCACTCTTTTCTGACAGCCGAATTGCAGCAGGATCGTGATCGAATCCCTGTATGGGTTCGAGCATGCGCGGCTGGCGCAGGTCGCGGGCTTCTGTGCGAACGTCTTTCCACATCTTGCGATCCATCCACGGCCAGTCTTCAGCAATGAACGAACGCCCGGATCCGGGAGCGATGTTGCGTCCCATCAGAGCGGCCTCAATCGGCAAAGTGCCGCTGCCACAGAATAGATCGACGAATTGTCGGTCGCGATTCCAGTAACTCAACTGCAGTAATCCGGCAGCCATCGTTTCCCGCAGCGGTGCCGGACCGGCGTATTCTCGATAGCCGCGTTTGTGAAGTCCGTCGCCCGACGTATCAATTGTGAGCGTCGCTACGTCTCGCAGCAACGACACTTCAATCGAAAAATTGGCACCGGTTTCATCAAAGCGAAAGCGGTTGTATTTTTTCTTCAGGCTTTCAACGATCGCTTTTTTGACGCAACCCTGGACTGCGGGAACGGCATGCAGTCTGGACTGGACACTTCGACCCGCCACTGGGAAAGTCGCATCGACGGGAAGCAGATCGCTCCACGGCAGTTCGACAGTCTTGTCGAACAGGGCACCAAAATCCGGAGCCGCGAATTCACCGACATTGATCAGCAGCCGGTCCGCCGATCGCAGCCACATATTGCAGCGGGCGATGTCGCGTTCGTCGCCCGAAAAATGCACCTTGCCGTCCAAGGTCCGCAGGTTCGTGTAACCCAGTTTCTCCAGTTCCCGTGAAACAACTGATTCGAGGCCAAACGTCGTGGTAGCAATCAGTTCAAATCGAGACATAGAAGGATTCAACTGTGAAATTTCGGACAGCAGGCAGGAACTCCGCGCGATCAAAACCGGCGTCACCTCCACACAGAGTCGCATCAGAGCCTGATCAAGTCAATGCACTGTCACTAGCCGGATCGATGACGGCCAGAGCCAGGGCGTTCACAATTTCAGACTGTGTGCGGCAACACCATGCAAGGAACTCCTCGATGCGGATCCCCTCTGCCTGCTGATCAAGATTCAGTCGTCACGGGCGAAATTCATGCACCCGGAGTCTCAACTGATCATGCAAATGCCGGTTCGCTAAGTTCACAGTCAGAAGAATCCATCGGATCGATCCATGAACGGTTATCGTCAGGATCTTCCACATGCAATTGAACGCTGCCGCCCTCGACTGCGACAACGGTCACAATCAAATTTCCAACTCGAATCGACTCACCCGGAACAAGGTCAATCTGGTGGAGCTGCATGTGGAAAGGCTACCTTAGTAGAAGACAACACCAGACTTACGCGTCCCTGTTTGTGAGTCGCGGCACCAGTGATGAGACGAGACAAATGAATGCTGCGGTGAAGTATCAGCAGAACGCTGAATTGATTCTTCAGTGGTTAGACACTTGCGAACATTCTCCAAGAGAGAGGGCGTTATACCGACGTTCGCTCAATTCATCAATCGCGATTCCAGACTCCTTTACAGGTTCATGCCAGCTTTTTTTTTTGGAAAATTTTTTTTCTGTTGTCGCTTCAAATTCTGCCGAAATTCTTTCTCAATTCTCTCCAACCACTCGACAAGTGCATCGCGCGCTGCATCACAGATGCATCATGATGTTGATGATTCCATACGTTACTGTTGTCCCTAAATGAAAAATCGAGGAGACCACGCTTCGCCGATCCACTCGCGGTGGTTACAAGACACGCAGTCTATTTTCGATTCCTATCCTAACGCAGTATTCCCGGGTGGGGTGAGACTGTTGTTCTCTCGAATGAAGTGTTTCATGAATTCAGATTCCAATCCGCTCTTGATCAACGCTGGCCTGCCTGCTTATGACCGAATTCTCCCGGAACACGTTGATTCTGCAGTAGAAATACTGCTCTCTCGATGCCGCGAAGTACTGGCGCTGACCGAGAATTCCGAGGAGGCGTCCTGGGAGGCTCTCATGGATCCAATGGAGGAAGTCGATCGGCTGTTTGAATACGGCTGGTCGCCCGTCGGGCATCTACTCAGTGTCGCCAACTCCGATGCGCTCCGTGCCGCACATGATGCGGCGATGCCGAAAATTGTCGAATTTAGCCAGCAGTTGCGTCAGAGCGAAGCGATCTACCAGAAACTGCTTGCATTACGCGATTCGCCGGAGTGGGACTCTTTCGAAGGAGCCCAACAGCGCATTATCAAACGGATGATTCAAAATGCCGAGTTGTCGGGCATCGGACTTCAGAGCCCGGATCGCGAGCGGTTCAACGCAATTGAGCAGGAATTGTCTCAACTGAGCACAGATTTTTCGCATCACCTGCTGGATGCAACGCGAGCGTATCACCTTGATCTCACTGATCCGGCGGACGCGGAGGGGTTTCCGGCAAGCCTGCGGAGGATGACGGCAGCGTCATGGACTCGAGCCGAAGAGAATAAGGACAAACCCCCGGCCACGGCGGAGTCCGGCCCGTGGCGAATTACGCTGGACGCACCGTGCTTTGGTCCATTCATGGAGCACTGTCGCAGTCGCGAATGGCGAGAAACCTTGTACCTCGCGTACATTTCAAGGGCCAGTTCCGGAGATCAGGACAATGGCCCGCTCATCCTCCAGATCCTGAAACTGAAGAAAGAACATGCGACGCTGCTGGGGTTTCAGTGTTATGCCGACCTTAGCCTGTCGCAAAAGATGGCCGATGACGTGGCGGCAGTCCAGCAGATGTTCGACCGGATGCTGGAAGCTTCGCACGAAGTCGCAAAGCGAGAGCTTGAGGAAATTACGGAACTCGCCCAGCAAAGTGGACACGATGGTCCGTTGCAGCACTGGGACGTTTCATTTTGGGCTGAGCGGCTGCGCGAGCAGCGATTTTCCTTCACCGACGAACAGTTGCGTCCGTATTTTTCTCTGGATCGCGTGCTGAATGGTTTGTTCGCCCTGTGCCACCGGCTGTTTGGCATTACCGTCAAATCAGCGGATGGCAAAGCCCCGATCTGGAATCCCGACGTGCGGTACTACGAGATCTTTGATGAATCGCAGCGGCAGATCGCCGGGTTTTATCTCGATCCGTATTCCCGACCTCAGAACAAACGCGGTGGTGCCTGGATGGCCGATTGCATTGCCAGATCTGTGACTGCCACGGAAACGCGATTGCCGGTGGCGCATCTGGTCTGCAACAGCACACCGCCGACCGATCATGTTCCGTCGCTAATGACGTTTCGAGAAGTGGAAACACTGTTTCACGAGTTCGGACATGGACTGCAACACATGCTGACGACGGTCAAGTTTCGAGACGCGGCGGGCATTAGCGGCGTAGAATGGGACGCGGTCGAATTGCCCAGCCAATTCATGGAGAACTGGTGCCTCCACAAACCGACTTTGATGAACATGGCCATTCATTATGAAACAGGAGAATCTCTGCCGGACGACCTGTATCAAAAGCTGAAACAATCAAAGACCTTCCGCGCGGCGTCGATCATGCTGCGTCAATTGCAGCTCGGGATGACCGACATGGCCCTGCATTTTGGATACGATCCAAACGGTTCGGAATCCCCATTTGATGTCGAACGCCGAATCCTGTCAGTCACTAGTCTTATTCCTCCACTACCCGAGAGTCGATTTCTGTGTTCCTTCCAGCATATTTTTGCGGGCGGCTACGCAGCGGGTTACTACAGCTACAAGTGGGCGGAAGTCCTGAGTGCCGACGCTTTCGGTGCATTTGAAGATGCAGGCCTCGATGATGAATCCGCCGTGGCAAACACCGGTCGCAGATTTCGGGATACGATTCTGGCTCAGGGGGGAAGCCGTCATCCGATGGAGGTCTTTCGTGATTTTCGCGGTCGCGAACCAGACCCAGCGCCGCTACTACGGCACAGTGGCTTGCTGAAATAATGGCCAATGACCATGACCTTGTTCCGAGGCTCCTGCCTCGGAACACACTGCAACGGAGGCTCCTGCCTCCACAACAAAGTGGAGGCTGGAGCCCAATGCCACTCGATTTGAAAGTACGACAGGCTTCCAGCCTGTCATTGAGCGGGATTCGACAGGCTGGAAGCCTGTCGTACCTAAGTGATTCACCCAAATCGAGCGCCATTGGGCTGGAGCCTCCCGGACACTGCGTTCCAGAGTGGGAGCCCTGGAACAAGGGCGATGGGGCCTGGGGCGAACACTGAACACTGAAAACTGAACACTGAACACTGAAAACTGAACACTCCCATGCAAGCACCTCCGGAAAAACACTTTGACGTACTTGTGATCGGTACCGGCCCTGGCGGTGAAGGCGCTTCGATGGAAGCGACGAAGCAGGGCAAGCGCGTCGGTGTCGTCGAACGCATGGCGCAGATCGGAGGAGCCTGTACACATTTGGGCACGATCCCCAGCAAGTCCCTTCGAGCCGCAGTCTATCGACTGATGGACGTAAATTCGGCACCCGTATTTCGGCAACTGGGCATCAATCTGGACGTCAGTTTCCGCGATCTCCGTCGCAGCGCTCAGGCGGTCATCGATCAGCAGGTGGGCATGCGGCGCAGTTTCTACGACCGCAACGATGTTGAAGTTCTGGCCGGACAGGCCGAGTTTCTCGACCCAACGCGAATTCTTGTCAAACATGAAGATGGCAGCACTACGATTGTCCATGCACAGCATTTTGTGATTGCGACTGGTTCACGCCCCTATCGTCCGCCGGAAATCGACTTCACGCATCCTCGCGTTTTCGACAGCGACACGATTCTGGATCTTCCCGAGACTCCAAAAACGATGACGATCTATGGAGCTGGCGTGATCGGCTGCGAGTACGCATCCATGTTTCGCAATCTGCAGGTCAAACTCAATCTCGTCAACACACGCCTCAGGGTGCTAGAGTTTCTGGACGACGAAATCTGCGACGCGCTGGCCTATCACATGCGAGACACCGGTGTCCGCATTCGCAACAGCGAATCCTTCGAGCGTCTTGAAACTTTTGATGACCACATCGTGATGCATTTGAAGTCCGGCAAGCAACTCAAGAGCGACATTCTTTTGTGGGCGAATGGTCGATCAGGAAATACCGAAAGCCTGGGCCTCGATAAAGTCGGCATCACACCCAATCATCGCGGTCAGCTGGAGGTGAACGAACATTTTCAGACGACTCAGCCGCACATCTACGCTGTTGGCGATGTCATCGGAGTGCCAGCGCTCGCCAGCGCGGCCTACATCCAGGGCCGATTCGCCGCGCGTCATCTGGGCGAAGGTGACTCGGACCAGTTTCGCCTTGACGATATTCCGACCGGCATCTACACCAGTCCAGAGATCAGCAGTGTTGGCAAAACCGAACGCGAACTGACCGACGAATGTGTTCCGTACGAAGTCGGCCATTCAATGTTCAAGAATCTCGCCCGAGCCCAAATCATGGGACGCCCGATTGGAATGCTGAAACTTCTGTTTCACCGCGAGACACTCGCCATCCTCGGAGTCCACTGCTTCGGTGTGAACGCGTCAGAAATCATTCACATCGGCCAGGCCATTATGGCTCAACCCGGTGCCGCCAACTCACTGCTGTATTTCATCAACACGACCTTCAATTATCCCACCATGGCTGAAGCCTACCGCGTCGCGGCGCTGAATGGATACAATCGCGTGAAGTGATGAATC
>Ga0138256_10002501_pt1 | contig 19695 bp, 16 predicted proteins | sample KNB2016incub_MG_FD_105486 | JGI IMG/M metagenome (GOLD analysis project Ga0138256, IMG submission 105486) | Active sludge microbial communities from wastewater in Klosterneuburg, Austria - KNB2014incub_MG | ecosystem: Engineered > WWTP > Activated sludge > Unclassified | place: Austria... | reverse complement strand
GGTTCCGCGCCAAACTCGGGGTTTGTCGGCGAAGCATGCACTGTCGTGTTCGAGGCCATGGCCGTCGATGCGGATGTTGGTGATCACGACGCCGTTCGTCGAACATTTCGAGCTGCCGCGCCGATTCTTGCAGCGGCAGATCGTCCGGAGATCGCGCAAGCGGGTGTGGACATCGTATCGGCGCGCGTGCGTCATGTCATGGCCACGATCGAAGCTCGCGCAGGCAATCTTGCGGCCGCCCGCCCGCTTTTTCTCGCCGGGGCGAAAGGCAATCCGTCCGTCGCGGCGTGGGTTCGTCTCGCGCGCGTCGATCGGCAACTGGGCAACTCGGCGGCCGCGCTCGAGAGCATTCGCCAGGCCCGCACGTCCCCTGACGCACGTGTTTCCCTCGCAGACGTGTGCGAAGCAAACCTCATGGCGTTCGAACTTCATCGCGACGCTGGGGAGCAGGCGGAAGCTCGTACGGCCCTGCAAGAGGCACTTGCCGTTGCCATCGCGATGCAGAAGCAGCGTGGAGATGCAGGAACCAGGGCGCGTGCGGAGACGCTGCTCGGTCGCGTGTACGATGCATACGGTGAAGCGAAATTGTCTCGACAAGCGCATGACCGAGCCTTGTCTGCGTCACTTGCCGATCGCGACGTGTTGGGTGCGACGGTGCTTCAAACGGTTGCGCGAGCGCTCGTGCAGCGTGATCTCGATGGCGGTAAAGCCGCGTTGCAACAGGGGCTCGATGCGGAAATCGATCAGGAAGACCGCATTTATGCGGGCCTCTGGCTGCACTTGCTCCAGCGACAAACGCGCGCCCCCACGGACGACACCACGACGCGAGCGCTTGCCATCACGGGGAATCGTGATTCATGGGTGGTCAAGCTCGCGACGTGGGCCATGGGCAAGATGACCGATGACGCGCTCATTGCCGCAGCGCAGAACACTGCGCAAAAGGTCGAAGCCGAGTTTTACACGGCAATGTCGCGGCGTGCGGGCGGCGATCCCGCCACCGACACGTTATTGCGACGCGTCGCAAATAGCCCGGTCATCGACATCATCGAGGTGCAGCTTGCCAAAGATTTGCTGGCACCCCCATTTCGCACTTCTCTGCCTCCGAGTGCGAATGCGGTTTCTCCATAGTTTGTCGCTGGCAAATGCTGCGCGGAAGGCTTATGCTTTGCAGCATGATTTTTTCACCACACGTTCGCGCCCTGCCGGTTCTTGCCGCAACCATTTTCTTCGCCGGGTGCAATTCCGATCCCGTCGTTTGGCCCGTCTCGGCCGACGCTGCCGGTGATTGGCCGTTTCTCGAGTCGACCTATGGGCCGCGTCTTCGCTCCAAAGACGACACATACGATTTCAGCGATGGAATCGATATCCTCGTTCCCATGTATGCGGACATTCATTCAATTGCTGCCGGAACCGTTCACATCATCGAACAAATGGGTGAAGGGGGCGGAATGCGTGTTCAGATTCGACACGACGGCTACTACAGCAACTATACCCACCTGCTCAAGGTAGATGTTCATGGAGGAGATATCGTCGATCCTGGAGACTTCATCGCGACGGCAGGCGCTACGGACGAAGGCGACGAGTACTTGCATTTCGAGATTCGCATGCCTGGATGGTCGAAAAGTGACTGCGTGCATCCTTTTCGGGCATTGCCTTATACCGATCGCGGTATTCCTGCTTTGGAAATGGGTGCGATCGACACGACCATTCCGACGTCTCCCAAAGTTACGGCGCGCGTTGTCGTTCGCAATGTCGAGCTCGATGTCGTGACGATATCCGCGGCCACATTCGATGCGCCCCCGGGAACGCCTCTCGATGGCCTTTCGCCATTATCCGAGCAATCGTGGGACATGGAGCAATGGAACCGAGAAAAAGCGGAGAATGCCACCGATCCGACGCAAATCGATGATCCGGCGCCCAACGGTATCGAGGTGCGTCCCGAAAAATACACGCACGTCAGTAGGGAGCAGTCGATCGAGTTCACCTTTACGAAACTCGTGGGCCCCGTGGACCCGTCGCGATTGCGCGTACGCGTGCAAGCGGGTGACATCAGCGGCAATGTCGCCGTCGTGACCGGGCCGTGATCATCACGGAGGCGCAATCACTTCCACCGAAGCCCCTCGTGTTCTTGCCTTGCTGGCCACGACGAACCTTCCCGGATCCACGGCAAACTGGCCTGCGGCCGCTTCGATGACCTTGTTCGTTTTCGTCGCATCCACGGTGCCCGCTGCTGCACTGATGGACACGCGAAGCACGCTCCGCTCGAAAACCGCTGCAAGCAGCCCAATCGTATTCACCAACGCCTCTTCGTCCAGTTTATCTTGGCGATACACGACAAGCGCGTCCTTGCCCTCCTTGAGATCGCCTTTTGCTGCACGATTGTCTCGACTTCCTCCCAAATCGCTCGATCGAGCAAGCGACGTGACGATTGCAGTCGATATCGGAGGCGCATCCGGCGGCGGCGTCGATACAAAGGTAACGCCTCGATAAAGCTGCCACGTTCGTCCGAACATCGTCGCAAGCGTCAGCGCACTTCGTCCCGACAATCCAAAAAAGCGCGCATTGTCGGAAAGCGTCGCCGTCTCCATCTCGCCGAGCCTGCGGAGCAGCGCCAGCGGCTCTGGAGCGCCTTCGATCGCCGATATTTGTCTCGCTCCGCCCGGGGGATCCGTTCCGAGCTTCTTGACCCCTTCGAGCCACCCCTTTGCCAATGCAGTCATCGCACGCTCCTTGTCTGCGACGAGTCCCCGCGGAGCAATAGCTACGATGGGAACGAGCCGCGGCGTGTCGGCGGTGGTCAAGACAATTTTACGTCCCGCCCCGGCCTCCCCGTCATTTCGTTCGAATGCAACGTATCCCGCTTCCTTTTCGTCGCGATCCCCGGGGGCGACCATTTGAACATCGGAAGGAGCCACGCCCGCGATATCGAGCAAAAACAAACCCAGGAATGTGGCCGCAGCTCCGCGCGTACCCACGAGCTTCACGCTGCCTTTCGTTGGTCCCGTCGGAAGACCAGAGTTTTTTGTGGCAAACGCTTCGCGTCCTCGAGAAAAACCCACCACGAAAAACACTTCCGGCGACAGCGCACGCAACCGTTCGTACGCTTCGACGAACATTGGAAATGGCACGATGGCCACGTCCGCGCCGGCTGCATCTCCACCACCCCGAGCAAGCGATTCTTCCACCTGGCTCATTGCGCTCGAAATAGAAAAACGCACATCGAGTCCTGCTGCCGCAAACGCACTCTTCGGATTCGGTGTTTTTCCGTCATTCGCGAGAATCCCGGGCGCCACGATGTCCCACCCGAGCGCCACGACACTGAGCGGTCGATCCATCGCTGGCGGCAAACCCGCATCTGCCGTCGCACTCGCACTCGCAATGGCACTTGCACTTGGCGCGGCACTCGGCGTAGCACTTGACGACGGATTGGCACTCGAACGAGCCGAAGCAGAAACGCTCGCCATGGGAGCCGCGCTCGACGAGGGTAGCGGCGCTGTTTGCGCTGGCGCCTGATGCACCGTGCGCGGGCGCGCGGCGAACAATGCACCGAACCCTCCGAGCATACACACGAGCAGGACGAAGACGATTTTTTGGCGCACGATGCTCACCACTGGCCCGAGAAAGAGTTTGGATCCCCGAGCTTGCGTTTTCCCGGATAACTCGGCTTCATGAGACGCTTCAATTCATTGACTGGCACGGCCAAATTCAGGTTTTGCGCGCGCGCAAACGGTCCACCGACCTGTGCCGTGATGATACCAATCACTTCCCCACGCATGTCGAAAAGAGGCCCACCGGAATTGCCCGGTGAAATGGGCACCGAAATTTGTATCCAATTCCGCCCTTCATACACGCGTCGTGCTGAAATCAGACCATCGGTCAAGGTATGCTCGAGCCCCAGCGGATTTCCAATCGCGATCGCTCGTTCGCCCACTGTGATTTTTTCCGAATCCCCAAGACGTATCGGTTTTGCGTCCGCAGGTGGCGCGCCCCCTTCAACGGGCTTCTTCATTTCGATCGAAAGAATCGCCAAGTCAGCAGCGCGATCGTCTGCGAGCACGTCGATGTTTTCGTACGACGCGCCATTTTGGAATTTCACGCGCGCATGTTCGGCCCCTTCGATGACGTGATGATTCGTGACGATCATTCCGAATTCGTCAATCAAAAATCCCGTCCCGCCTCCCTGCGCTTCGCCCTTCTTCACGAATATCGTCACCACCGACGGCGACCATTCTCGAAATAGCTCCGCCGGCGATTTCTCGAAACCCGCCCGGGCCCCTGCATCCTTCTTGACTTCCGCGCCTGCGCCAGCATCCGCGTCCGCTGCGTCTTTAGCATCTGCGTCCGCATCGACCTCGATCGCCGCGTCCACGTCCGCATCCGCTGCATCCACCATGTTTGTCCCCGCGTCCGCTGCGTCGATCTCGGGATTTGTTGGTGCCGCAGGTCGTTCGGGACGTACACCCCCAAGAAGGTATGCGACGGTGGCAAGCGGTTCGTATCCTTCGCGCGAAAGCCGATCACCTTCGGCGACGTAGAGCTGGCCCGTGTATCGCACCGCCCCTGTCAGCGCCAAGGGCAAACCGACAAGAAAGAGCGCAAGCACATCCGTTACGATCCCTTTGCCACGCGTTGGATCGTCTTTTGGCAAGAGCTTGTCGGCAATGGCGAGCGGCACCCCGAGCGCCAGGATGACCGCGACGATGGCTCGAACAGCAAAGTTTGTCGTGACAGCCCCTACGCCTGCCATCAGCGACAGGCTGGTCGCCAGAAGGCCCCACGGAATCGCGATGATCTTCAGGATCAAAAGGAGGGGCCCAAGCTTCGACGATGGCTCGGTGCTCGATGACGCAGGTTTGGTCGGGGGAGTTTTGCTCGGCATGGGCGCCGCGACGATGAAGCCGCATTTGGTCGTCTGCGTCAAGCTTGCTCTTTCGCATCAGCTCGAATCCGTCGCATCCCATCGCGCAGGTTCCGCACCGTTTTGCCTGCAAACTCGAGCTTGCCCTTCCAGCCTCTCCGGCGCTACAAATCGCCTCGTGTCCGACTCCGAGCAAGACATCCCCGCCGACCTTCCGTTCCTGGCCAAACTCGACACCCTGCCGCCTCGCCCCGGCTGCTACATGTTCATCGACAAACCGGGCGCCGTCGTCTACGTCGGCAAGGCCAAGAGCTTGCGCGCCCGTGTACGCAGCTACTTCAGCGAGGGCGGCAGCGACACGCGCTACTTCATTCCCATCTTGCGTCGCATCGTTCGGGACCTCGAGACCGTCGTCACGTCGACCGAAAAAGAGGCAGCGGTTCTCGAGAACGAGCTCATCAAGAAGCACCAGCCTCGGTTCAACGTCAAGCTTCGCGACGACAAGGACTTTCTGTGTTTGCGTCTCGATCCGAAAAACGAGTGGCCGCGTCTCGAAACCGTGCGACGACCCTCCCCCGATGGCGCTCGTTATTTTGGACCATTTCATTCGGCCACGAGCGCCAGGCGCACACTGCATCTCGTCAACAAGCATTGGAAGCTTCGCACGTGCAGCGACATCGAGATGCAATCACGGAGACGCCCCTGTTTGCAATATCAAATCAAGCGTTGCCCAGCTCCATGCGTCATGGACGTCGACAAAAATCAATATGCCGAGCAAGTTCGGTCGGTGTCGCTTTTTCTGGAAGGGCGTCATGACGAACTGACGAAAGAACTGAAAGATCGCATGAAGGTTGCCGCGCAAAACCTGGAATTCGAGATGGCAGCGATTTACCGCGACCAACTTGCCGCCGTCGAAAGTTCCCGGGAGGCGCAGCGCGTCGTTGCCGTCAAAGACGTCGATCAAGATGTCGTGGGACTGTATCGCGAAGGCAGCATTGCCGAGGTCGAGCTCATCAAAGTGCGGAGTGGTCGTGTTGCCGATACGATTTCGTTTTCTTTGCGGAATGTCGAATTGCCCGACGAGGAAGTGCTTTCCGGGTTCTTGGCGCAATACTACGATGACGACCATCTCCTCGACGTCATTCCAGACGAAATTCTTCTCCCGGTGCTCCCGGACCTCGTGGAAGGCGTCGAAGAGTGGCTTGGTGAGCGGCGTGGAAAGCGCGTGTCGCTCATCATGCCGCAGCGCGGGCCGCGCGTGGACTTGCTTGCCATGGCGCGCGAAAATGCACAACACGCCTTCCAAGAAAAACAACGCAGCGCCGACGACATCGAAGCTCGCCTCGAAGATCTTCGTGAGCGATTGCGTTTGTCGTCGCTCCCGAGACGCATCGAATGCTGTGACATTTCGCATCTCGGCGGGGGCGACACCGTGGGCTCCATCGTTGCGCTCTTCGATGGTCAGCCGGACAAAAAGCATTATCGAAGTTTTCGCGTCAAAATGAAGACCGACGGCGACGATTACGCCGCGATGTACGAAGTCTTGGCGCGAAGGTTTCGTCGAGGTCGCACGGCCCGTGAAGCGCGCGAAGCCGAAGCGCTTGCGGAGGCTGTTTCCGAAGTGCCCGTCGATGCGGAGCCAGCGGCGGCCGCGGAGGCGTCGGGCGAGATCGATTGGGATTTGCCGGACTTGTTCGTTGTCGATGGTGGACGAGGGCAGCTCAACGTGGCGCTTGCGGCAGCGCGGGATTTGGGCCTGCACGGTTTGCCCATTGTCGGATTGGCCAAAGAGCGAGAAACGCAGGCGGGTGAAAAGATGGTCGACCGCGTGTATCTTCCTGGTCAAAAGAACGGCATTGCATTGCGACCTGGGAGCTCGTCATTGTTTTTCCTGGCGCGTGCTCGCGACGAAGCGCATCGATCGGCAAACCATATCCGAGAAAAACTTGGCAAGGCAAGGCGTCTGCGGTCGGAGATCGAAGACATTCCGGGCCTTGGGGACAGTACGCGTAAAACACTTCTGCGCGAGCTCGGTTCAATGACCGCGCTGCGTGCCGCCACCGACGAGCAAATCCTCGCGGTCACGGGCGTGACCAAGCGGCACTTGACCGCCATTCGAAAGATGATTCCCGTGCCGGTAGAGGCGCCTGCTGCAACGGATGAGCCTTCAGCGGCCGAGCAAAAGCTTCCCTGATGGTTTGTCGTCAACGATTCTGCCGAATCGCGTATCGGAGCGCCGCTTCGAGCGACGCAAAGGATTGAATCTCGTCCAAGTTCAGCCCAAGCCCGATGATGGTACTCGCCATCGCCGGCGAAATCCCCGATATCAGGCACTTCGTGCCGAGCAGGCCAGCCGCACGTACGAGCGAAAGCAAATGGCTCGCCGCTCCCGTGTCGATGATCTCCACGCCCGTGAGATCCAAAATGGTGAAACGCGCCTGTGTTCGGGTGATTTGTTCGAGCAAGTCCGACATCATTCGTCCCGCCCGTGTGCTGTCCACAATGCCGATCACGGGCATCGTGAGCACCCCCGACCACAGCCGCAGAATGGGCGTCTCCATGGCTTGAATGGCGCGCTCCTGCCGCTTCACCATATCCATTTGCGCTCGCAAATCATCTTCGATTCTTCGTCGCTCCTCCACCTCTTGGCGCAGCCGTTCGAGCGCCGCCTGAAGATCCGCCTGCGTGGCTGCTTCCGACATCAGCAGCACATCGATCTCCTGTTCGATCGTCAAGGACGCCGGTGCCACAAAAAACTCGTCATAATCGTCCCCACGTGCGGCAAACTTGACTTGTTTGGCGCGGCAATAAGTTTTGAACAACCTCGAGCAATACCCTCCGAACTTGCCCGCAAGCGTTCCGGATCCCCAACTTTCGCCGAGCGCCTTCTGACAGAGCGATTCCCAGTCGTTCCGCACGCGGAAACGAGCCTCGTTCTTCTCCCGATCCAAATGCACGAGCTCCCATAGTCCGAGGCCCACGATGCCAGCCGCATGGCCAATCGAGCGGAATCCCTCTTCGAATGTCGGATGCCCGGTAATGTGATCCCATTCGCCTTCAATGCTCGCTCGACCCGCTTGTTCGATGGCAAGCGAATACCGCTCCGTGCCCGCCATCTTGCGCAACCCCGACATCAACCCCGCCATCGTCGTCTTCGTCCACATGCACGTTATGGGTTCGCCCCACACGAGCATCTGACCGTTTTCCCGATCCCACTCGAACACCAGACCATCCACATCGATTCTCGGCCGATCGCTCATGTCGGAATTCCTTTTCATTGAAAGAACTCCCACCGTATCAGCCTTCCGACAGAAAAGAAAAGTGTTTTCCTTCGATGTCGACACACGACACGAGCATTTCTCAAATGTCAAGTCGTGACACCATGTGTCGAACTCGTGACGCGAAAGGATGCGTCGGGCGCCTTGCCGACGTCGCTCGTGAGTATTCTTGGTCAAAACTGCTCGCGGCGCATCCACGGACGCGCCCGCGTGTGAGTTTTTCCGTGCTCGAAGAAAGGGCTTTGGCGATCTTCTGTCGGACCAAAGGCACAGCGTACACGTGACGCGTGACGCACGATTGCGCTATACTCGACGGCATGAACCTTCGCCTGTATCCCCGTGCCTTTGCATGCTCGCTCCTCCTTGTTGTATCGTTCATGGGCTGTGCCGAAGGCAATACGCCCGGACCCAGCGCTTCGAGCAGCAGTTCGAGCAGTTCGAGCTCTGGAAGCGGAGGCGCTGGCGGAGGCAGCATCGAAGAAAATATCCCCGAACCCGACGGTCCTTCCAAACTCACGATCGTCAATGGCGTCAATGATTACGAGGCGATTCGATTGTGTTTCGTTCCGTGGCCGGATGGAGGTGAGACGCCGGCGTTTCCCGCGGACGCAAAAGGTTTGGCATTTGCAGCCGCGGCCGTCATCGACGTGGCATCGGGCATGGTGCCGAAGGGGACGGACGTGTACTTGCATGTGATTGCTGGAAACCTCGATAAGACGACGGGAAAGGGATGTGCGGAAATCACCGCGGGAAGTCTCGATCCCGATGTTCTGCTGGTACCTCTTGCGGTCATTCCGAAAGCAGCGCTCGAAGCTCCGCGCAGTTTGCTTCTGGTGCCAAATGGTTGTCTCGGCGGCGCAGGGCACGAGGATGAATTGGAAAAGGTGGCGTGCGGGAAGGAGTATTCAATCGATACGCCGACGGCGGGATTGGTTGCGGTGGGAATGTCTCGGATCGTGCAAGGCGACAAAATATCGATGCAGGCAGCGCATGCGTCGGTGGCGATGTCGACGGTCGATGTGCGGGTTTTACCTGGTGCACAGGGAGGCGTTGCGGGACAGGTCGCGCCGGGTCTCACGGCGGGAGCCATTGGAAAGATCCCACCATTTCGCGAATTTTCCCGTGCGGATCTGGGGCCGGCTTTAGCGACGAACATTCAGACGTTTCCACCGGGCCATTCGATGCCGAGCTCCACGCAGTTGCTCGGAGAGGCACTTGGACGAGGCGGCATTGCGGAGGCGGACTTCGAGGATGGTTTGTCGTTTACGCTCGTGGGTGTAGGATCGGCGCCGGGGGTTTTGGCGGGTGCGTTTTGGCATCCGCTCACGTGGACGGTGGTGCGATCGGATCCGTGAGCGGGGACATTGCACGTTCGAGCAAATCGGTCGAGCCCGGTCCTGCCTTCGGCTTCCCGCGGTTGAATTCGGTCATCGCCCAGGGAACGAACGAGCCTGGCAAGTGGTTTGACGCTTGACCACGATGCGCATCCTTGCGACAGTCCCTCATGTGAAACGACTGTCGCTGAACATCGACCTCGGCGAATTGGAGGACGAGCCCGAGGAGTTTTACTTGTACGCCACGATGGTCAACATCGCGTGCGGCGGGCACACGGGCGATGCGACGAGCATGCAGCGGGCGCTCGCGCTTGCGCATCGTGCGGGCGCGACCGTTGCAGCGCATCCGTCGTATCCCGATCGTGCAGGGTTTGGCCGAAGAAGCATGTCCATGTCCAACGTCGAGCTTGAACGAACTCTGCGTGGTCAAATGACAGCGCTCGCGGCACTGGCCAAAGCGAACAGCGTGACGATTGCCGCAGTAAAACCGCATGGCGCATTGTACCATGACGCAGCGCACTCCGTGGAAATTGCGAAGACCTTGCTGCAAGCGATCGCGTCGGTCTTCGAAACGCGAATCACGCTCGTCGGGCCGCCGCGCGGTGCCCTTTTTAATTTGGTCACAAATGATTCGTACGCACGTGAAGGATTTGCCGACCGAGCGTATCTGCCGAATGGGAACCTCGTGCCACGATCGCAACCGGGCGCATTGATTATAAATCCCTCGTTGGTCGCAGCGCAAGCCGTTCGTCTGGCGCGTACGGGCGACTTTGATACGTTGTGCGTGCATGGGGACACGCCGGGCGCCGTGGACGTCGCGCGCGCGGTACGCCTGGCACTCGAGGACGCCAACCTGCTCGAAGAGGTTGCGTAATGGTTTTTCCTCGAATCATGCCTTATGGGCAAGACGCGGTGTATGTCGATCTCGGCATTGCGGATGCGCCGGATCGTGCTGCGCGTACGCACGCACTTGCGCACGCAATGCGCACACGACTTCCCGAGAAAGACGTCGTCGTCGGAGGTGGCGTGCTGGTTGTCGCGGGCGAGGCAACCGTCGAGGACATCGAGACTGCGCTGGCAGGAGCAACCTCGCACGCAGTGGAACGTGTATTACCGCAAAAAACGCACGTCATTTCTGCGATATTCGACGGGCCGGACCTCGATGAAGTGTCGAGTTCGTTGGGGCTTGTGCCGAAGGAAGTCGTCGAGCGAATCGTGGCCCGGGAGCTCATTGTCGAGATCGTGGGATTTTTGCCGGGTTTTGGGTATCTCGGACCGCTCGACCGGCGCATCGTATTGCCACGACGAAAAACCCCGCGACCACGCGTGCCTGCCGGGAGCCTTGGAATTGCGGGCGGGTTTGCCGGAATCTACCCGTTTTCTTCGCCAGGTGGATGGCATCTTCTCGGTCGCGCCGTGGGTGTGACGCTCTTCGATCCTGCGCGGGAATCCCCCATGTTATTTGCGCCAAGCGATCGCGTACGCATCGAAACTTGCGCCGAGACAGACCTTGCTTTCGTCGAGCGTTCGGATGCGCGTGAACTTTGCGAGAGTGTGCACGACAAACCGGCCATCGTCGTGGAGGTCGCGCCTGCATGCGCCACGATTCAAAGCTCGGGACGCGAGGGACAATTGCATCGAGGGATTCCACCTTCGGGGCCGCTGGATCCAGAAATGTTTGGCCTTGCAAACCTCGCTGTTGGAAACGATCCGGGCGAAGCGGCGATTGAGATTCCGCTTGGACGATTGGTCGTACGAGCCCAAGGCAGTGTCCTTGTGTCGCTTGATGGGGACAAACCCGTTTGGCTGCGGGATGGGCAAACGTTCGAAGTAAAGGAACATGATCGAGCTGTTCGGTACTTGGCGCTTCGAGGTGGTGCGAACGTGCCGCTTGTCTTGGGATCACGGGCGACGCTCTTGATTGCACGGTTGGGTGGTTTTTCTGGACGCGCTTTGCGGAAGGGTGACGTTCTCGCGATCGCGGATCGCGCAATGCATGAAGTGCCGATCGTTCCTGCTAAACCCGTCAAATGCGCGGACATTGTCGATGTCGTTGTCGACCCAGGCCCGCACGTCGACCGGCTTCCTTCGAATGCGCTCGATACGCTGCTCGCGTCGACGTATCGCATTTCGCCGCTTGGCGATCGTGTCGGCGTGCGTCTCGACGGCGCAAAGATACCGCGCACGGGGGGAGATTCGGCGCTGCCGGTGCCGATGATACGCGGAGCGGTGCAAATATCGACCGATGGCACGCCCATCGTATTCGGGCCGGATCATCCGACGACCGGAGGTTATCCCGTATTGGCCGTCGTGCGTCGGTCATCGCGCGGAGCATTGGCACGTCGTCGTGCGGGACATGCGATTCGGTTCGTCTGGGGCAGGTGATGCTGCATTCGCTTGCCTTTCGCGCAGAATCCGAGTAGCCATGGTGGTTCATGACGGAGCGATGCGCGACTCATCCCGACAAGGAAGCAACGCACGAATGCACGGTTTGTCATGCCGTTCAGTGCACCGGGTGTTTGCGCCCGCTCGCAACCCCTGGTCGGTCCGATCCGTCGTACGTGTGCACGGATTGTGGGGCGCTTGCAGTGGCGTTGCCCGAACCCGAGCCGACGGAAAAAGAAGATCTGCGTCAGGCGCTCTTGCGCCCTTTCGACTTGGAAGGCGTGCTGCTCATCATTGCGCTCACGATTCCCGCGTGGCTATCGAACATTCCATTTCCGGGGTTTGCTTTTCTCTTCATGGCGATTTACTTGGGGTGCTTGTCAGCCATATACTTTCAAACCATCGAGCATGTTGGATTGGGGCGCGCGGGTTTGCCCTTTTCGGCGAGCGTGACCACGCGACAAGACCTTGTTGCGGCGCTTTTTCGTGGAGTGGTTTGTCTTTCTTTGGGGCTGGGACCGGCATGGGTCACCGTTGTTTTTTTCCCCGCCGCCTGGCCTTTGGCGCTCGCATTGTTGCTCGTCGGCTTGTTCATCATGCCGGTCGTCATTCTATCCATCGTGACGTCGGGTCACGGAGCGAATGCATTGAATCCGTTCGTGTGGTGGCAGATTTATTCGCGCTCGCCGCGAAAATACCCGCTGCTCGTGGGACTGTTCGTCGCATCGAGCGTCATGGGCGCTTTGTTGATTGCGCTCACGTTTGCGCTTTTGGGATGGATTCCGTTTTTTGGGGGCCTATTTACCGGAGGAACCATGACGACCGTAGCGGTGGTGCAAGCGTCGCTTTTCGGTCATTGGTTGCGAAGGTACGGTTGGCCATTCGACGTGGATTGAATCATTCCGGCGGCTTGACTTCGGTCGCGCACCCGAAGAGCACCTCCACCTTGCCGCCCATGTCGCTCTGCAATGCGGTGCAAGTGTTTTTGCAGACGATGATTTTCGTCGGCGATGCTGGATTGTCGAAGTACCACCCGCCGGTATTGCCGCAGCCGATTTCGCCGTCGGGGACGTTGTAAATCGGGTTTTTCGTTCCGCTGCCGGACGTGTGCATCACGTTGATCAGTTTCGGATCGATGGTTTGTCCGTCTGGGGGTGTGGGGATGTTGTATTCGCACGAAATCTTCGCGTCGGTGACGACGGCCTTGGCCATGTCTTGGAACACCGGGTCGAAGTTCTGGATGCACAGATTGCCGATGACGCCACCCGTTTGCTGAACGAGCTGCTTGTAGACTTTGCCTTCGTCGGCCGAAATGGGGGTACAGAGTTGCGCTTTGTTGCAGCACGAATTCGCGCAGCCTGCGCAATTGAGAAAGCAGAACGTGCACGAGTCGGGCGATTCCAATGAAACAATGGCATCGAATTTGAAACCCGCAAACGTGGGATCCAATGCGACGATGCCGTTCATGAATTCCGTTGCGCCCATCGACGAATCGTCATCGGATACGATGGCAATCGTTTTTGTCGCATTCGGACGAAGTGAATCCTTCCATTGCGGATACGTATTCAGAATGACCTGCAACCCATCGGTGCTGCCGACGCCTTGCACGACATGCCGGTAGTTCGGCAGTTTTTCATCTGCACCATTGCAGGACCCGCCTCCGAGCGGCGCCGGAATGCACATCGAGGCATCGGCAATCATGACCACGTGCACGTCGACTCCGCTGCCCGTGATGATTTGAGCAAACTTGTTCAAATTGACTTGCACCTGCGCCGCCTCTTCATCCATGCTGCCCGACGTATCGACCGCAATGATGATGTCCGCGGGCTGGAGCTGGGCTTGCGCTTCGGACGATGCCGACGCGCACGCCGCATCGGGCGTAACGCCGCTCGAGCTGCTTCCGCTGCTCGACGAGGTAAAAATATCGTCGCCGCCGGTTCCTGACGACGACGTTCCGCCGGTGCCGCTACCGGACGCTCCTCCCGTTGCCGGATCCGTTCCTCGCGCGCCCGCAGAGCATGCCGCCAAAAACGACAGCCCCAAGGATACGCCGCCCATGATGCCCCAAAGCGAAAGTTTTTCCCTGGTCTTCATTCTTCGAAGCGTACCTCATGATGTTCATCGATAGAATGACGATTCTTTCTCTTTTCCGGAGTCTGCCATGACGAGTCACCCTACCCTCTGTCGAATCTCGAAAGCGTTGTCGTTCATCATCACGTCGACGTTGATAACGGCTTGCTACGGACCGAGCAGTCCATTGCCCACGGGATCCGGTGGCTCTGGCGCATCGGGTGGTACGGGGGCGCAAGGCGGCGGGGGAGGCGCGGGGCAAGGCGGCACGGGACAAGGCGGAGCTGCTGCAACGACGCTGGAAGGCATCATCGCCGAGCTTTCGGCAAACCTCGAAGGGGCATTGGACAAGTACGCGGCCACGGAGGGTTGGCCGGTGTTTGTCGAAGATGGGTACTTGTTTGTCTCAACGGATCCGAGCTTGGATTTGGTTGCGGGAGACCACGATCAATGGGTCGGCACGCCCATGAAGCTCGAAGGCAACTTTCGCTGGTTGCACAAGAGCGTTGCCGTTGGCAGTCGTTACAAGTTCACGAACGGTACGGACTGGGTCGCGGATCCTTGGGCTCGTTCGTATACGTACGACGACAACGGGGAGATGAGTTTGGTGCGGCCAACGGCAGCGCACCTCGACAGGTTTTTCCGCATCGGAGATGCGCAGATGCCGGAGCGTACGGTCCAGGTGTGGGTACCTCAAGAAAAACCAACGCATGTGCTGTACCTGCACGATGGGCAGAATTTGTTTGACTCCCAAGCGGTTTGGGGAGGTTGGGCGCTGCAAGAAAGCGTGCCGCCGGCGATGATGCTCGTGGGTATCGACAACACGGGCGAACAGCGGATGAGCGAGTACACGCATGTCGAAGACGTGTTCGATCTCGATGGTGATGGCACAGCCGAAGCATGGGGAGGCCAAGGGGATGCGTATGCGGATTTCGTGAACGGGACGGTGCGCAAGCTCGTGGCCGATGTGTATGGTGAGCCTGCGAAAGTGGGGACGATGGGTTCGTCGCTCGGAGGGCTCATCAGTTTCCACATCGCGGATCGTTTTCCTGGACAATACGCGTACGCGGCAAGTTTGTCTGGAACATTTGGTTGGGGTAGGATTGGCGAGACGAGCAAGAATGAAACGATGATCGAGCGGTACGTGTCACACGGGCATCGATCGACGGTTTTGTACTTCGATGCGGGTGGGGGCGATGCGGGTTTGTCTCAGCAGCAGAACGAAGCGCTTTGTGTGGATCTCGACGGGGACGGGATCAAAGACGACAACGAGATTGGGGACAACGCGTGTGAGAATGCGCAGATGCGCGAAGCGCTGGAGGGGGTGGGGTATCAGTTTGGAGTGGACGCGTATCACTGGGGGGAGGCGGGGGCGCCGCACAACGAGGCGGCGTGGCGGACGCGGGTATTTCGCCCGTTCGATTTGTTTGCAGCGCTTTGACCTCAGGAAGCGCCGGACAAACGCGCGCAGCGTCGTCATGGCATCGTTCCATGCCTGAATGTCGATGAGACATTCACACAGCAAGAACATCGCATCGCCGACGAGGCGCGTGCGCGAACAGATGAGATGGGTGCAAGATCAAGGAAAAACCTTGCCGTCGTGAGAAGTTTTTTTGGATGTACGCAAGACTGCGACAATCTGACGAGTCTGCTTGATGCGTGCGATCGAGCGCTGTTGCCCATGGGGTTTGCCGCAGCGCTTCGACGCGCCGAGCTCATGGCGCTCGATGTGGCGCACGTCGCGTGGCATCGCGAGGGGATCATCGTGCACGTTGCACGGAGCAAGACGGATCAGCTCGGCGCAGGAGCCGACGTGCCTATGCATGCGAGCGAGGGGATGAGCCGGCGGTACATCCGGCAAGGGACGGCGTTCGAGAGGGATCCGTTGAGGGGGCTTTGGGTGGAGTAGGCATGCCTTTGCTGGCATGGGCCACCCCCTATATTCTAGCGCGTCAAATTTATTTGACGTGATGTCCAATAAAATGGCCCAGTTCTTTCATCGGCGCTGCGTATTACTGCGTCAAATATGGCCAAATTTCAAAAATTGTCGTGGCCCAACTCCTGCATCGCAATGCCATCGGAAAATTCCCCCACCGGGACGCCAGACAAAGACGGGCATATCTTTGCTTGTTTTTGCCCGGACTCATTAAGGAAAAATATTGCCCTGGAGGGCCGCCCCATGCTGAAAGTAACGCTACATAGTCTTGCCAATGCCGGTGTCAAACAAACTGCATACGTGAAGCAGGCTGTCGCGCTGATGGCCGAGGTGGTAAACTGCACAAAATTTCGCGCTTTGGTCAATGAAGCGAAATTCACTTACATATCCAATGTAGACCGAAATCGAGCGAATAAAAATGCCATATTGCAGTGTCTTGTCGAGGGGCGAGAACTTGGCTCAGCTCCCGATAACGAGATTAACTTGCGCATCAATCTGCGTAACTTCTATTATGGCTTCAGGCCCTTCCGAGTATTGAACAAGACGACCGTGGGCGCAACAGATCCAGGTGGCCCCGTCATAGATACTAATTATTACCATATCAACTACTGGATTCAGACCGGCGATCTGGCATCAGGTGTTGGCCATTGGTTACACGAGTGGATGCACGTTGCTGGTTATACGCATGAACATACCTCCGGCGACGCCGGCGACGTTGCATACAAGGTCGGTAGCATTGCAGAGAACATTGCTTGGGAGATGCAGGGTTCACGTCGGGTGCTGACACCTGTCATTTGACGAAAAGCCCATGCGGAATTTCGGCGGTGGTGAGGCAGCCATAGGCGCAGAACACCTCGCATAAGATGCGTGCGCAGCACGCCATTTTCATCCCTGTGAGACGAAGCCTCGTCGGGACTCTCCACAACGAGGCGGCGTGGCGGACGCGCGTGTCCCGTCCGCTCGATTTGTTTGCAGCGTTTTGACGAGAGCGAGCGTTACTGAATGTATAAGCGCTCGAAGTCCTTGAACGCACGCTCCACGAGCTTCAACACTGCACGACCACTTGGCTGCCTGAGCATCGACAGACTCGGGAAGTCAAACCAACGGGGGAACGAATACCTTATCGCCGCGTTCCCATGGGTACTCAGCATTCTCAGGGAAGGCCAGGCGATCGGTGGCAGGCGCCAACTTCTCGATCTCTCGCGCCGACCAATCCCTCGCTTCCATCGCGTTCCACAATCCGACGACAGTGTCGCTCGCTTCGCTCATGATGCCCCTTGGCTCCCTGCCAAATAAACGGTAAAGCAACGGCTCCCATGGTACGCGAAAGCGAAACCTGTTTCGACGTCTCACGTGCAGGATGCCTGCACCACGTCGAGATCAACGTCTCCAACCTGGAACGGTCACGGCAATTCTGGGACTGGTTGCTCTCCGAGCTCGGGTACAGCCGGTACCAGGAATGGAGCGGCGGCGTGAGTTGGAAGCTCGGCTCGACGTATCTCGTCTTCGTTCAGACGTCCCCGATGCACATCGATCCGCCCTACCATCGATGTCGCACCGGCCTGAACCATCTCGCCTTCTACGCGCGTTCGCGCGAGCACGTCGATGCTCTGACCGCCGCGCTCGAAGCCCGCGCAATCCAGGTGCTCTATCGCGACCGGCATCCGTATGCTGGAGGCTCCGACCATTACGCCGTGTTTTTTGAAGATCCCGATCGAATCAAGGTCGAAATCGTGGCACCATGACACTTTGCAAGGAGGGTCTACATGGCCATTGAGATATATTCGACGGATACGGACTCGGGGGTCATTTCCGTCATCCGAAGAAATGACGACGGGACGCATATCGCGCTTGGACAAATCGCCGTAGGAAATGCGCCGCGTGGTTCGGTCCGATTCACCAAATACGGCCGCGGTTATGTCTCGAACTGCGGTGGAGATACCATCTCGGAAATCGACATCGTGAACCATCGAGAAACGGCGCGGATCAAGGTCGGTGCCGCGCCTCGAGGGATCGGCATCGTTCCGGGCGATCAATTCGCGCTCGTGTCGAACTCGGGCGCGAACAGCATTTCGATTGTCGACCTGAATGGGCGCGAAGAAGTCCGTCAAATTGCAACAGGACGAGATCCGCGGCACATGGCAATCACGCCCGATGGCAGCTCGGCGTATGTCGCAATATGGGGATCTCATTATGTGGCAAAGATCGACACTCGTACGCTCGTCGGCGACTCGTTGGAATGCAATTTCCGAAATGTCCGCGAGGTCAACAAGATTTACATGGCCGACGGATCGCACCCGTACAGCGTCGCATTGCATCCATCTGGGAAACGGCTGTTCGTCGCGAATACGCAGTCCGAGCGGCTCGCGGTTGTCGAGCTCGAGAACGAGACCATCGAGCACGAGATCGACCTGGGCTCGACCGGCGCTCGCGCAGTGGCGTTTTCACCCGATGGCGCGATGGCGTTCGTGACCATCGAGAACACATCGGAGATAGCCGTCATCGACGTCGCCCGTATGACGATCGAACATCGGATCCTGGTGGGCAACGGGCCGCGCGGGCTCGCGATGGATCCACCGACGTTGAAGCTCTACGTGTCCGCGTTCACTCGGACGAACACGGGTCTTTCGAGCACGTTCCCGGATCCGAACGCGTTGACGGTGGTCGACGTCAGGGAAGCGCTTGCGACGAAGGCCCGCGGCGCAGGCATTTCGTCGGTGCCGGTAGCAAAGGGCTCGTGCAGCGTCGCGATTCTGGACTTGGCGAAGCGTCACGCTTGCAAGCCATCCTTCGAGCGGAACTCGTCGACGGCAGATTCGGGCAAGCCAGACCGACGTCACACGTGCTCGCGGGTGCGGGAGCGTGCGCGATGTACGTGACGAGCTTCCTCGCCGCCCTCCGAATGGATTCCCAGCCTATTTGACAGCGCCCTTCTTTTCCGGCACCGTCGCTCCCTTTGGCAATACCATCACGCGCTTTCCATCGAATGCCACCGCCATTTGGTGAATCTTTGCCACGCCAGATGCACGCAATTCGGCCGCGTAGTCGTTCGCTTCCAATTGCAAGAGCCCCTCCGCCATCGCTCGCTCGATAGACTTCACACCGGCCCGGGCCGCTTTCAATTCCAGCACCACGCCCGGCTTTCCCGTTTGCCTCGGTTTTATCAATACGTCCGGTCGCCCCTTCCCCGATTCCCGATTCGATCGCACTTCATACAATGGCTCGAGCGACGCGAGCAGCCCAATCATCATGCCATGGTAAAACTTCTCCGGTTTGACTCCCTTGACGTCATGGTACGAGGGCAACGTCAACGCAAACTTCTGTAACTGCTCCTCGAAGTCGAGCGTATTCCCTTCGAGCAAGCTCGTGAGCAGCGCATCGAGCGCTCCGCCTTTCTTGACCAGGCTGTCCCGCATCCACGATTGAAACGTCGTCCGATACACGCTGAGGACCTCCGTGTTTGGAATGGACAATCGATACGGTGGCGGCGGCTCTCCAATGATCGGCGGTCCGGGCCTTGCCGCTTTCAAGTATCCCGTGAAAACAAGGAGGTTCCACACGGCATCCCTGTCGAATGACAAATGCGGAAACACGATGTTACCATGCACATACCTTTCGACATACCCTCCTTCCATCAATGTCTGCATGTCCTCTTGCACCGCAAAACCATGATCCTGAAGCAGCTCCTGAATGAGCGCATTCGAGCTTGTCCCGGCCCAATACGGTATCAGAGGATGCTCGGGATTGGCCAGAAAACTGAGGATCGACCACGGATTGTAGATTTCCACGCCGCCAAACTCGTAGCCGTTGTAAAAGGATCGGACATTGGGCATG
>Ga0138256_10002500_pt1 | contig 19708 bp, 19 predicted proteins | sample KNB2016incub_MG_FD_105486 | JGI IMG/M metagenome (GOLD analysis project Ga0138256, IMG submission 105486) | Active sludge microbial communities from wastewater in Klosterneuburg, Austria - KNB2014incub_MG | ecosystem: Engineered > WWTP > Activated sludge > Unclassified | place: Austria... | reverse complement strand
GCAAATTTTTGAACTCGTGAATCAGCCACGGCAATTCTCCTATGGTCATTTTCATGTCATTCTGAGTGGCGCCTTGCGCCACGAAGAATCTCTACTGCAATGAGAGAGACCCTTCGGTCGTCACGAACGCTCCCTCAGGGTGACACGGTTTATTCATGCAAATTATATCACCCGCTCATCGGGTATACTTTCACGAATTGCCAATCTCTATTCTCTAATCCTCTAATTCTCTAATTCTCTGATCCCATGAAACAACTCCTCCAAAATATCAAAACAGGCAAAGCCTCCGTCGAAGACGTGCCGATCCCGACTCCGCGCGAGGGGCAAGCGCTCGTCAAGGTGTCAGCCAGCCTCGTGTCCGCGGGAACCGAGCGTATGGTTGTCGAATTCGCTGAAAAGAGTCTCATTGGCAAAGCGCGTTCGCGTCCCGATCTCGTCAAACAAGTTTTCGATAAGGCGCGGCGCGAAGGATTTCTCAACACTGCCCAAGCCGCGTTCAATCGTTTAGATCAACCGATGGCGTTGGGATATTCGTCTGCTGGCACAATCATCGCGCTTGGAAAAAATATGCGTGGTTTCAAAGTGGGTCAGCGCGTGACGTGCGCGGGCGGCGGATATGCTGTCCATGCCGAATACAACATCGTGCCGAAAAATTTGTTGACCTCTCTGCCGAAAAATGTTGACTTTGAATCCGCCGCCTTTACCACCCTCGGCGCGATTGCCATGCACGGATTTCGTTTGGCGGAACCGCAACTCGGCGAGAATGTCGCGGTGATCGGTTTGGGTTTACTTGGATTATTGACGATTCAAATCGCATCCGCCGCTGGATGCAACGTCTTGGGCATTGACCTCGACCCCAAGCGGATAGCCCTCGCTTCTTCTCTCGGACTGGAGGCTGTCTCGCGCCAACGAGCGGAATCTACATCCCAGCTTTTTACCGCCAACCGCGGCTTCGACGTTGTCCTCATCTGCGCGGACACATCATCGAATGATCCCGTTGAACTTGCAGGAGTTATTGCGCGTGATCGTGCCCGCGTCGTTGCGACTGGCGCAGTTGGTTTGACGCTTCCAAGAAAAATTTACTACGAAAAAGAACTATCCTTCATTAACTCGCGCTCCTACGGACCTGGTCGCTACGATTCCAATTACGAAGAAAATGGACAAGACTATCCCCTCGGCTATGTGAGATGGACAGAGGGGAGGAACTTTCAGGCAGTCGTTGATTTAATGGAAAGTGGAAAGTTGAAAGTGAAACCGCTCATCACGCATCGTTTCCCCATCGAAAAAGCGACTCAAGCGTATGAGGTGATTACGGGGAAAAAGAAAGAATCGTTTTTGGGTGTGGTGTTGACATATCCTGATAGTGAGTGGAAAGTAGAAAGTAGGGCAGTCCACTTTCCACTTTCCAAACATCCGAAAACTGCAACTGTTAAACTCGGCGTCTTGGGCGCTGGTCTCTTCGCCAACTCCGTTTTACTTCCAGCAATTAAGAAAGTTGATGGTATTCAACTCATCGGCATCGCCTCCTCGGGCGGACTTCACGCGCAACATGCGGGCAAGAAATTTGGCTTCAAATACGCTACTTCGTCCGATGATGAAATTATCAATGATCCAAACATCAACACCGTTGCCATCCTCACGCGCCACGACTCTCACGCAGAGTTGGTTGTCAAAGCCCTCAAAGCAGGGAAGCATGTGTTTGTTGAGAAACCGCTGGCGATGAACAGTGAACAGTTATCAGTGATCAGTAAGCAGTTGAAGAAAGCGGATAATGGTTTACTGATGACTGGTTTCAACCGAAGATTTTCTCCTCTCGCAGAAAGTCTCAAGTCTCAAGTCTCAGGTCTCAGGTCGCCTCTTCATGTTCATTATCGCATCAACGCAGGCTACCTCCCTCCCGCTCACTGGACTCAAGACCCTGCTATCGGCGGCGGACGAATCATCGGCGAGGCGTGTCACTTTGTTGACTTCATCACATTCCTTGTTGGTGAGTCTCCCGTTTCCGTCACTGCACACGCGTTGCCTGATGGAGGCAAATACAGCGAAGATAATGTTTCGATGACTTTCACTTTCCCCGATGGTTCGATTGGAGTTGTGGATTATCTCGCCAACGGAGATAAGTCTGTGCCGAAGGAACGCGTGGAAGTATTTTGTGGGGGGATGATCGCGGTGTTGGATGATTTCATTTCTTTGCAGATCACGAAAGATGGAAAGATGAAAGAGGAAAGAGGGGCGCAGGATAAAGGTTGGGTGAACGAGTGGAAGGCGTTTGTCAAATCCATCCGCGAGGGAGGCGAACCGCCGATTCCGTATAAGCAGTTGATCGGCGTGACCAAGTCCACGTTTGCGGCGGTGGAATCGTTGCGGACGATGCAAAATATCAAGTTTTAAAAGAATCCATTGTTTGTGTAGCGGACGTTCTGTAACGTCCGCTTTTGCGTAATTGAAACGCTCGCTGATAACAAAAAACTGAGGAGAATTCATCCATGTCCATCACCCCGTGGAAAGTGTTGGGATCGCGGCACATCCATCCGCGCTTTCGAATTGATGATTGCGAACTCCCCAACGGGAATCATCTTGATACTATTATCTTTGAATTCCGTTCGTGGGGGAATGTTCTGGCGGTTACAAAAGAAAATCAGGCGGTGTTGATTCGGCAGTACCGTCACGGCGTGCAGGAAGTGATGTGGGAAATCCCTGGCGGCGTGGTGGATGATGGCGAAGACCCCATGGAGGGTGTGATGCGGGAATTGCTGGAGGAGACGGGCTACACATCTTCCAATGTCATTCCGCTCGGAAAGTTCCTTCCCAACCCCGCCTTGCAGACCAATTCGATGTTCTGTTACCTTGCTTTGGATGCCGAGAGGGTGGCTGACCAACACCTCGACGGCGCGGAGGAGATCGAAGTCCACCTTGTGCCGCTGGAGGACATCCTCCCGATGATCCAAAACGGACAGATCGTCCACGCGCTGCAGGTCGCCGCGTTGTATCGCGCGTTTGATTATCTCAGGCACAATAAATAATTTAACTTTTGCATGTCATTCTGAGCCGCGCTCTTGTTCTTTGCGGCGAAGAATCTCTGTCACGATGTGAGAGACCCTTCGCTGGCGCTCAGAGTGACATGATTCATAATTTGAGTATTGCAAAATGTGTAAAGTTGGTAAACAACACACGCAGTCTTCAATGAAAATATCAAAACTGTGTTGATCGAAGTCGCCGCAAGAGGATGTAAATCTCGGTGTATAATTTTGGTGCAAACCAATAGTGCAAAGGATTGACACCATGCGAGCCGTAAAAGAACGAATGAATTTGTACATCACCAAATCGCTGATGGATGACTTGCGGAAAGCCGTCCCAGCCCGCGAGCGCACGCGCTTCGTGGAGGATATTTTGTCGCGCGAGTTGCGGCGTCGTAATTTGCTGGATGCAATCGAGAAAGCCTACGGCGCGTGGAAAGATGAGGATCATCCTGAGCTTAAGACGGCTGGAGATATTGATAATTGGATTCGTGAAGGTCGCAAGCGCATGGTGCGCGACTTTTCCGCCGAGTGGGGACGCACAACCAAAAAGAAAAAACGATGACCAATTTCCTACTCGACACGAATATCTTGATCCGTTGCCTGCGTAAAACGAAGGGATATAACCACCTGCTTGCAACTCTCGCAGCGAGCGATTGGTTAACCATCTCTGCCATGACACGATTTGAAATAATTCGTGGGATGCGCGACCACGAGCGAGAGACCACGTTCAATCTCCTCAATTCCATGGAGACACTGGTTGTGTCAGCGGATATCGCGGATGCGGCAGGAGAAATGGTGAAAGCAGGTCGAACCAAAGGATTTAGTCATGCGGATGCGGATGCCATCATCGCCGCCACAGCCATGCAACATGGTTTGGCATTGGTAACGACAAATGCAAAACATTTCTCCATGCACAATCTGGTTGTTTATGAGGCGGATCCCGTCGGTCAAATCACCCTGAGGGAATAGATAGATTTCATGCGAATACGCGCGGGAGTCGTCCTCATCGAAGATAACAAAGTTGCGCTGATCGAACGTCACCGCGCGGGGCTGGATTATTTTGTGTTTCCTGGCGGCGGGGTAGACGAGGGCGAGACTGTTGAGAAAGCCGCGGTGCGCGAGGCGAGGGAGGAGTTGGGGGTTGAAGTTGTCATCAAGCAAAAGGTGGCGGAGATTCACATCGAAACAAGCAGGCAAGTTTATTTTCTCGCGGAGCGCGTCGCGGGCGAGTTTGGGACGGGGACTGGCGAGGAGTTTATAGACTCAGACCCGAACGATCCATCGGAGGGGATTTATGTTCCGATTTGGATGCCGATTGGGGAAATGTCAGAGCATGGGAATGTTTATCCTGCCGAGTTGGTAGAGGTTGTTGTGAGGTCAATGCGTGAAGGATGGGGAGTGTAGGTAGCAAAAATAATTACCGACGATAAACCATAGACCGTGGACGATATGTGATGGCTTCGCCGATTGTCCACGGTCTATGGTTTGTGAACATTGTCTATTGTCCATCGTCTATCGTCCACTGTCAGCGATCAAAGCGGGAACTTTCTTTTCATCCCTTCGTCAACAATTTAACGCCGTAAGAAAAATCTATTCACTTGGAGGAAGAAATGAAATCTCGCTCTGTTCTATTCACGTTGCTTGTTGTTGGATTGATCGTGCTTGCCGCGTGCGCGCCCGCCGCAACAGAAGCGCCATCGTATATCATGGAGGCGCCAGCGGCTACCGAAGCGCCCGCGTACGACGAGTTTGCCGCGCAAAGTCAGGATGCGGCAAAGGTTGGGGAGGGCGGACCAGCTGTCCCTGGGGTTGAAGCGTTGCCGCTTCCCACGAATGCCGCGTACGAGATTGCGAATCCGTCTGGCGATCTGACTGTGCTTGAGCGATCCAATCGCATGATCGTCAAGAATGCGAATATCCGCTTGATGGTGGAAGATACCAACGTTGCGATTGACCGCGCCCTGCAAGTGGTGGGCGACGCGGGCGGATACATCATCAGTTCGCAGGTGTGGTATCAGGATTATTATGGCAACAGTTTGAAGTACGCGTCGGTGACGATCGGCGTGCCTGTGGTGGAATTTGAAAATGTGATGCGCCGCCTGCGCGGACTCGCGGTGGATGTGTTGGACGAGAGCGCGACGGGCGAAGATGTGACCGATCAGTATGTGGATTTGCAATCGCAGTTGACGAATCTCGAAGCGACGCGCGCCCGCATTCAGGAATTTTTGAAGGATGCGAAAACGGTGGACGAGGCGTTGCGAGTCAATCAGGAGTTGGCGAACATCGAGGCGCAGATCGAGCAGATCAAGGGACGCATGAACTATCTCAATGACCGCTCGGCGTTCTCGACGATCACTCTCAACCTTGAGCCTGAGTTCCCCATCCTGACGCCGACTCCCACTTCGACTCCCAAGCCGACCGCGACCCCGATCCCGTGGAAGCCTGCGGATACGTTCAACGACGCCAAAGGCACGGTGACGGTTGTGTATCAGGGAATCGCAAACTTCCTCATCTGGCTGTTTGGGGCGATCCTGCCCATCGTCCTGCCGCCCGCGTTGATTTTGTGGGTGATGTGGAAGTTGTTGAATCGCAAGCCGAGGGGCAGTGAGAAGTGATCGGTGAGCAGTGAAAAGTAATCAGTGATCAGTTATCGGTAATTAGTAAATGGTAATTGGGGATTGGTGGTCGAGTAGTGAGCGGTGTTTGCGAGCGTATCGAGACCAGAGAATTGAAAACAGGGACGGCGAGGGTGGGTGCTGTCCCTGTTTGATGTGTTTCATTTCTGTCCCAATGGGGCAGTTTCGATGTTGAATTCATAATAAGCGGTTTCGCCGCCAAACGGACCAATATAGATGCTTGGTTTTCCGATTTGCCCTAAATACAATTCGCGCAGTCCAATTGATTGTTCAAGCCAGCCTTTGGCATAGAGAAAGCGATTGGAATCAACCCATTGAATCTGTGTGGCAGGTGTATCGGCGTTATCAAGTAAAGGGATGGCTTCGCCGCATACACTTCCTAGAAATGGACGAAAAACATTCCATTGTTCATAAACGAAATGATATGAGTCAGGATGCCAATGTAGAAACTCAACATTCGACATGGCGGTATAAATTGCGCCTTTTGCGCCATCGAATGCTGCCAGATGTAACTCATAATCATTGGTCGTGGGCTGGATACGCTTTTTGTATACGAGATAGTCCTGATTTGGTGAAAGATAAATCCAATAATACGGCGTTGAGAAAGTGTGTAATTTCTGGGCTAGTGAACCATCCAATGGAATACGCCAAGTGGTGGTAGTAGATTCAGCCGAATATAAGTCTTCATTGAACGTAATCGCCAGCAAGGATTGTGAATCAGCCGCCCACTCAATGTGCGGGTAAATTATCCCACCGCCTTCGATTGAGAGTCCGGTCTTGAATTGAAAGATATTCTCCCGCAGATTCGTTCCATCGGCATTTATCAGATCAACCGACGAGTCGTTGATGACAGCGATCTGGCTGCCGTCTGGCGAGGGCATAGCGTTCTGTGTTTCCACGAGTTCTGGTGGGGGAGACCATGCAGATATTTCTCCCGTATCCACGTCTACTTGCCAATAGCCTCCAGATTCACAGCAACCGCCAATGGCTTGATAACCACGACTGATTTCGAAGCCCAGCTTGTGCGTTTCATTTATCCATTCCAAGTAAACGACTTCGTCTAGATAAGGATGTTCAGTAGTGGATGGTTTGCCAGCCAATGTGTGTAGTTGATCTTTGGAAATCAAAAGTTGAAGATTTGTGCCATCGCGGTGGATACTCCACAGTTCGATCTGTCTATGTTGTATTCCGCGTGTAAATGCAATCACTTTCCCGTCTGAAGAGAAACTAAAGGACTGGGCGTCGCGCGTATCGCTTATTTGTTGGGCAACTCCTACCTCCTCTTCCCAAACCCAAAGATTCCCGTCGCTGATGAAGCGTACCTCTAACGGCATCTGACGAGGCGGTAACACGAGTGGCTCAGCACCTTCATACAGACAGGCGATAGGCGTAACAGTAGGTGATGGGGAAATCGTTGTGGGGGTCTCTGTTTGAGCAGAGGGTGTCGGGGTCTTGGCGACAGTGGGTGTTGCTACGGACTGGAAAGGCGAAGCGGTGCATGACGCCGAACCCAAAATCAATACGACGAGAATTGACCTTGTGAGCCTTACTTCAGTTTTCATTTCTTTCAAAAAGAATAGCACATTTATTACCTGATTACAATTGCTACAACCGCCCCAAACCCCCCACAAACAAAATTGACCCAATCATTGGTCAGCCACTTCCAGCCGCGCAGGTGAGTCGTCTCTGTGCCGCAGGTGTGGAGGGGATGTTTCTCGGTTTCCTTGTTATCTTTTGGGCAAAAATACATGGCTTGGACTGTTGCGCCGAGGAGTGAGTCGAAGAGGGAGCCAGCGAGCCCAGCAAAAGTGATCAGTGGGAAGAGTGACCAGTGAACAGTGATCAGTGAATCAGTGGGGACAAGTAGTGTAGCGAGTAAGGCAATCAGCGCGGAGCCTGCCAAAGATGCGAGCGTGCCGACGAGCGAGACTCCGCCTGAGGTCCCTTTTTCGACGCGCTTGCGTAGGTTTGTGATCATGTGAGGCGGAGTTGGATTCAGAACTCCCAACTCGGTAGCCCACGTGTCCGCGTTGACTGCGGCAAGCGAGGCGGCGAATCCGATCCAGCTGATGTTTGATTCGGGATAAAAGAAATGGAACAACACGAACGCCGCCGCCAGCCCGCCATTGCCGAAGACCTGACCCGCGTCGCGCTGGTCGCCTTTGGAATATTTTTCGTTCAGTCCCTGCTTGCGCTTTTTGAAGGCGCGGCTCAACGCGGAGGATGTGAAGAAGAATGTGAGCAATAAAACCGCCCACGGAATTCCGCCCAGCCCGAAGATGATCGTGCCGAGAAATATCGCCGCGAACGCGCCGCTCTTGCTCAAACTGCGCGCGCGATATGCGAGCAAGGCGATGAAGATTGTGAGGAGGAAGCCGTAGAGGAGTAACATGGGTTGAAGGTTGAATGTCAAAAGTCAAAGGTCAAAGGTCAAAGGTCGCGTACATGACTTTCGACCTTTGACCTTGAACCTGCGACCGAATCATACAGGCGTCGTTACCAAAAACAACACCGCCATCAAAAACAACAACGCGCTGATCGCGCTCGATACCCAAACGATCACTGCCAGCGGACGCGTTTTGTCCCAGCGATAGTAATACAAGCCCGCGATCACTCCGCCGATGAATAGCAACATGCTGAGAAGCGGAAGCAGGATGAGGCGGCTCGACGCGGTCGGATCGTTGGGCGCGCCGAACGCGTCGAACCCAAAGGGAATTTGACTCAGCGACGGAATCAGAATCCCCACCCAGACGATCAACCCGATGTTGAGGATGAGTCCGCTGACCCAAAGAAAACGCGCAACGGGAGTTTGCCACGCTTGAGTCACGATGAACGATGGATACACCGACACAGGCGCGGCAGGGGAGATGCTTCCCATTTCCGTCGCGCGCGCAAACGTGCGGACGAGCGACGCCGCATCCTTTGGCGAAATGGCGAACACGCGCTTCGATGTCGAGATGAGGATGATATTTTTTGTGTTGGAGGCAATGAACTCGACTACCCCCAAATCGGGGTGACGACGCGTTCCCAACACCGCGCCAGGCAATCGGAATTGCGGCAGTGTCAATGGACTGGTGAGATCGGTTGCAGGGCGAACCCATTCAATATCGGTGAGTGGAATATCTTCGACTCGCAATCCCCATACGATGGCGAGACTATCGCGGTCAATGTAGTAATCCGCTTTGAAGAGGGCGTAGGCGCGATACCCAAAAAACGGAATCGGCGCGAAGGCAATCAACCCAACGAGAAGAAAATTTACAAATGTCGGTCCCACCGATGCGCGCGTGAGATTCCAAAATCCCCACGCCGATGTGACAGCCAGCGCAAGGATGATGAGTCCATGCACAAGCAAGCCGAATCGTTTGGATGGAGGAAAATGTCCGATCTTGAGGTTGTTCATTGATTCAATGCAGAGGGGCGACTCTGAGAGTCGCCCCTACATGGGAACAAATTATTCTTCCGTCTTTTTCTTGCGTGTCACTTTTCGCGTTGTCCCGCCTGTGACTGGTTCAGGAATCACGATCTCCGTCGCCGCGATGGACTCGGCTTGGGCGGCTTCCGAAGGCGTCGTTTCGGGAGCAGGCTCGAGGTCCAGTTCGACCGTTTCCTCCATGCGGATTTGTCCGCGTAGGAACGCGCCTTCTTCCGTCACGAACGCGGTTGTGACCACGTCGCCCCACACGCGACCGCTTCCGCGAATCTCCAGTTTTTGAGTCGTGATGTTGCCGCGCACCGCGCCCGCGACAATGACCGCGTTGGCGCGCACGTTCTGACAAGTGACGCGTCCCGTCTCACCGATGACCAACATACCGCGCAAAGCGATCTCACCCTCGAACGCGCCCTCAATGCGGACGCCGCCTGAGCCATTGATGTTTCCGTGCCAAATGACTCCTGACCCAAGCACAGATGTGATACGCTCGACGGCTTGCACGGGTTGTTGTGTTTCTGTTGGTGTTGCGTTGCGTTTGAACATGATGGGATAATTTTACCGTAGACACGTAAACACGTATACACGTATACACGGAAACAAGCACACAACTAAAAAGACACGCAAGTCTTTCGACGCGCGTGTCTACTTGTGTACCTGTCTACCTGTTTACTTGATTACTCCTTCCCCTCTTCCTTATTCGGCATCTGCACGCCCATAATATTGAACCCCGAATCGATGTACAACACCTCGCCTGTAATGCGCGTGGATAAATCCGACGCGAGGAACACGGCGGTGTTGCCCACATCCTCAATCGTCACGTTCTCGCGCATGGGAGCCATATCCGCGAAGTGCTTGTACATGTCGCGGAAGCCGCCCACGCCCGCCGCCGCCAATGTGCGGATCGGTCCCGCCGAGATTGCGTTCACGCGAATCTTTTGCGGACCCAAATCATACGCGAGATACCGCGTGGACGATTCCAGCGCCGCCTTTGCCACGCCCATCACGTTGTAATGAGGAGCAACTTTGGTCGCGCCCGAGCCGTATGTCAGACACATGACTGAAGCGCCTGCATTCAAATGTGGCAAAAAGGCATTCGTCAACGCGACGAACGAGAACACAGAAATATCCAGCGCGTTCTTGAAGCCTTCGCGCGACGTTTGGTAATACGGTCTGCTCAACTCATCGCGTCCCGCGAACGCAATCGAGTGCACCAGCACGTCAATTTTTCCAAAGTGTTTCGCGGCTTTTTCCGCCACCGCCGCGATCTGATCGTCTTTCGACACGTCACATTCTTCGAGCCAATTGCATCCGACCTGTTCCGCCAGCGGCTTCACGCGCCGTTCGAGCATCTCGCCCGCGTAACTGATTCCGATGTTCGCGCCCTCGCGATGAAACGCCTGCGTGATTCCCCACGCGATGGATTTGTCGTTCGCCAACCCAAACACCAATGCGTTCTTGCCTTCGAGTAATCCCATGTCATCTCCTTATGTTGTCCATGTCATTGCGAGCGTTTGTTGCGAAGCAATCCCCAAGAACGAGGAGATTGCTTCGCCCTTCGGGCTCGCAACGACATGCTATGCTATCTTCCAGTTCTTGACTTTAAACCTCCACGGCTTCGACAGCCACGGTTCAGGCGTATTATTTAAACCCACACGTGGACTTTTCGTCACGTTTTTATTTGGGATAAAGTGCCCCGCTTCGATTCTCAACGGGGAGGCTGGTTCAGTCAAGTCAACCGCGTTCTCCCTTTTAGCGATTCCCATCGCCTGCGTCAACTTGCCCGGACCGAACGTGTCGCGTCCCTCGCGTCTCTTCAACATGATCTCAACTCCCTCAATCGGCTGTATCGCGCGGATCAACACCGCCGCAGGGAAATCCACTCTTTCCGTTACCACATTGAACATCCAATGATTCCCGTACGTGAAATAGACGTAGGCATGTCCCGCCTCGCCATACATCACCTGCGTGCGCGGCGTTCGCCCCGCTTTGCAATGGCAAGCCAAATCCTTTTCGCTGATGTACGCTTCGGTTTCAACAATCAACCCGACAAGTTTCTTGCCGTTGAGAATCCGCACCAACCGCGCGCCAATTAAATCTCGCGCCACTTTCAAGGTTGGGCGGTTATAGAAATCTCGTGGAAGAATCATGGCGTTATCATGTCGTTGCGAGGAGCGAACGGAGTGAGCGACGAAGCAATCTCAAGTTGATAAGATAATTTCCCATTTGGAGCAATTGCATCGTAACGGGAGATTGCTTCGCAACAAGCGCTCGCAACGACATCCATTTTGCTATTTGAATCTCGCATCTCTCTTCAATGTCAACCGCAACCCATCCGCCAGCGACAGCGACGGGCGATAGTTCAATTTCTGATTCGCAAGCGTGAGGTCTGCCCTCATGCGCGAAACGCCGCCAGATGTTTTTGCATTGTAAATAACTTCGGCTTTATTGCCCGTCGTGTCGAGAACATGATTGATCAAATCTTTGATGCTGGTTTCTGTTCCCGAACCGACATTGATAACCAATCCATTGACGTTCGGCGCGGTCGCCGCGGCGACCAACGCGCTGACCACATCATCCACGTAGACGTAATCGCGGGTTTGTGAACCGTCTCCATGTGCGACCAATGTCCCGCCGCGTTGCGCTTGCTTCAAATAATGCGGCACCACGGGCGGATGCGACGCGGGTAGATGTTGACCAGGTCCGTAGGCGTTGAAGATTCGTAAACTAACCGTTTCGATTCCCCATAATCCGCCAATGGTGCGGACGTAGTATTCCGCTGAAAGTTTGGAGACGGCATACGGCGAGCGCGGAGCGGGGGTGAGGGACTCTGTCAGCGGCTGATCGGCTAAGTCGCCGTACACAGCCCCACTCGACGCGAGAACGACGCGGCGTACGCCGACATCCCGCATCGCCTCCATCAGCGCAACCGTCCCGCCGACGTTGACGTTGTTGTAATCGCGCGGATACAAAACCGACTCAGGCACCGAAACGCGCGCCGCGAGATGATAGACGACATCCACTTCTTGAAGCAGAGTCCACAACTTGGGGCGGTCGCTCACATCGCCGCGCGTGAAGTGAACATCAGGCGACAGCGATTTGGGATCGCCCGTGGAGAGATCGTCCAACCCGCGCACTTGATGTCCCTCGCGGGCGAGTTGGTTGGCAAGCGAAGAGCCGAGGAATCCCGCGGCTCCGGTGATGAGAAAATTCATAGGTAAAGATTATAAACGTGGAAACAGGAATCGATTCAATCAAAAAGGAGGCTCTCTGGGAATTGCCGTGATTGTTACGCCAGCAGTTGCGCTGCTGGCGGGCGGCAGTGCAACTGCCGCCGGAACTGGTGGTTCATCACGGCAACTCGTAAAGACCCAAAAAGGATACCGTTCCGTATCCTTTTTGATTGAATATTTATGATAGGCGAAGCTCACTTTAGAATGTAGTATTTGACCACCAACTGGGGGCGGTTGGAAAGCGCGCTGTCGTTGCCGCTGTAGAAAGTGATGTAATCGGCGCTCAGATCGTCATTATCATCCAACTGGAAGGCGAGGCGTAATTGAGTCATTCCCATCGGGTTGATCAATGGATTTGCCGCGCTGTTCAATGTGGTTACATACCAGCCGCTCACGGGGTTGTTCGAGATCAAACCTGCCGAATTCAGGCTGGCGGGGTTTTGGAAATCTGATCCCTGCAGGGCTTTGATGCCAAATGGTCCCAGGTTCCCGAAAACACCTTTGCGGATGTCTATTGAAATGCCCAGGTGTGTGGTGAATGGATCGGTCCCAACGATGCCTTGACCTCGAATTAACAGAGTTACCTCGGTCACTACGGCATTGTCCGGCAGGTAATAAGTGGGGAAGTGCAAAATGGAGCGGTACTGGCGATCTTGCGCGTCATCGCCAAGTCTGAAGACGCTATCGGTGGCGTTCTTTGCGCCGCCCAGATTGCTATCTTCGCTGGTTTCGAGAATCCAGCCGTCGTTCGCGCCATTGGAGCTAAATACTTGAGTGAGGATCACGATGGGAGTCTTATTGATTGAATATTCCTCGCCAACTGCGAAGTTGCCGTTTCCTGCCCCAAGTCCGCCCAAGGGGAGGCTGGACGCATCCACGATGGAGTCGTTGTCCACGAGGTTGAGGCGGATCGTTCCGCTCCCTGTGCCTGTTCCGATGGTCACCGTGTATAGATTGCCAAAGCCGCTCACTTCTGTGACGGAGCAACCGGCAACGCTTCCAGTTATCGCAAGGGCGAAGTCGCTGACATCCACGCCGCTGACAGCCTCAGAGAATGAGACGGTGAAGCGGACGTTTTCGGCAGTGGACGGGTTAGGGTCGGCGCGTAGGATCGAAGTCACGATTGGAGCCGCGCGGCTGAGGCTATATTCTTCGCCTGTGGTGAAATTGCCGTTACCCGCCCCGCTTCCTCCCAGGGGGATGCTGGAACTATCCATGATGCTGTCGTTATCGAGCAGGTCAAGGCGGAGCGTTCCATCGCCTGTGCCCGTGTTCACAGTGACGGTATACGAGGCGCCTGCCCCGCTAACGTCGCTTGGAGTTGCGCCGGCGATGTTGCCGGTAGCGGTCACGACGAAATCGTTCACATTTACACCGCTGACAGGTTCGGAAAAATTGAGAGCAAAGCGGACTTGATTCGCCGAGGTAGGATTTGCGTCAGCGCGCAGGATGTTGAGGACTGCGGGCGAACTTTTGTCGACGAGATACAAGCCGCCCGTGGCGAAGTTCCCATTGCCTGAACCAACCCCGCCCAGCGGGTTGAGCGCCGCGTCCACGATGCTGTCGTTGTCTATCACATCGAGGCGCAGGTTTCCATCGCCCGCGCCGGTATTGACGTTGACGATGTATTCATTATTGCTTCCGCTGATGTCCGTTATAAAAGCGCCGGTAAGCGCTCCGCCGGTTGTCAGCGCGAAATCGTCGGCTGTGACTCCGTTCACGGCTTCGGAAAAAGCAACACGGAAGGAGACAGCGGGTGGTGTGGGGAACGGACAACCCGTCGCGCAAAGAGGCGCAGAGAAAGTGACGGTTGGGTTTGTTGTGTCGGGCGTTATAAACGCTGTTTCATATGCAAAAGCGTCCGCCGCTGAATTTGTATCGCCTGAAACCAGGCGAGCGGAATTGGACCAAAACGTTACGATGCGCCCATCGAATGAAATTTTTGGACCGAACGAAGAGTCGTTTTCTCCGGAGCCGCCGCGTGTGGCTTGCGTGGTGACGCTCGTTTGCCGGTCGCGGACATAAATATCTTGTGTGGGCAGACCGTCGCTCTTATCGTCGAATTCAAACGCGATGTACCGTCCGTCGAATGAGAGGGAGGGCGTGTGAGATTCTCCCACCATGAGGAAGCCGCTCGAATAAACGGAGGCAAGCGTAGTTGTCCCTGTTTGGCGATCGCGCACATATGCATAATAAAGACCGGAGGTCTCCTCGCTCATCAAATTTGTGGATTTGGAAGAGAATGCCACAAACCGTCCGTCACCGGAGATCGCGCCTTCCCACGCGCCCTGGTTCGCTTCGACCCCGCTTGAATTGACCGAGACGCGCGTCGTTGTATTGCCGACCCGGTCGCGCACAAAAATATCTGTCTTGGCATTGAGATCCCCACTCACCAAATTATTGCCGTTGGAGGTAAACGTCACGAACTGTCCGTTGGCTGATATGGAAGGGTAGTACGAGGAATCGTTCGCTTGTGTCCCGTCATTAGCAATGGAGACTCGTTCGGTTGCGCCGGTCTGGTTGTCATGCACAAACACGTCGGTCGCCTCGTTCGTATCGTTGGCTGTGAGATTGGTTGCATCCGAGTTGAAAGCCACGAAGCGCCCGTCGTTGGAAATCGCCAGCGGGAAATCTGAAAAATCATTCGCCTGCTCGCCGCTGGAACTGACCGAGACGCGGATCGTCGTCCCCAATTGCCTGTCGCGCACGAACACGTCGGTGGTATTGTTCGTATCGTTGGCGACGAGATTGCTCGCGTCGGAGACGAACGCCACGTAGCGACCATCGCCTGAGATCGCCGCGCCGCCTGAGCCTTCGTTCGCTTCCGCGCCGCTCGTGCTGATGGAAATCCGCGTCACCTCGCCGGTCTGTCTGTCTCGCGTGAAAATGTCGATACTGGCGTTTGCATCGCCGACGATCAGATTATTGGCATCCGACTCGAAGGCGACGAATCTCCCGTCATTGGAGATGGACGGCCGCTTGGAGGCGTTGTTCGCCTGCGCGCCAACTGAATCCACCGAGACTCGGGTCGTTTCCCCCGGCGCCGCCCGGACGGATCTGGGCGGCGCTACAGTTGAACTGAACAGCACAACCGCTATCGTCAGAAACGCGACTGCGTTGGATGCAATTTTCAAGGTTCCGTGATTCATTTTTTCTCTTTTCTGGCGCGGCTCCTCTTGCGCTCGTTCGGTAACTCGAGCGCAAGCCGCATTCTCAGTATAGGCAGTTTGGCGGGCAGAGTCCGTAATTAAATCGATACAGTTTTTACGGCATGGAACCGCGAAGTCGGTAAGGTGAGGCAGAATGAAACGGATAAAAAATCTCCGAGTTGTTCACTCGGAGATCGGGTCAACCGTACAATTCTTTCCTGAAAAATTCAGGCAGGGCGAATGCCGCCTCGTGGACCGCGGGATTGATGTATTTATTTTCCCCCGGCGGATAGGGGGTCTTCAATCCGTTTTCCCAGGGCGTGTCGGAGATATACATGAAGCCGATCCCGCCGCCGGGGTAGGTGGGGATGTTGGCGTAATAATATGCTGGATGCTTGACTTTCTCTTGCGCCGATTTGTAGATCTGCTTGATCAACTCGGTGTCAAAAAACGGTTGCTCGCATTGAGTCGCCGCCGCGCCGCCGGGGACGAGCGCGCGCGCGACCAACTTTTGAAATTCATCCGAGAAGAGCCTCTCCGCCATGCCGATGGGGTCGGTGGTGTCGGAGATGATCACATCGAATTGCCCGGGATTCTCCTCGAGGAACGCGAACGCGTCCCGCACGATCAGCCGGGCGCGCGAATCAGCCCACGGGTCCCCAAAAGAGGCGGCGAAGTGTTCGCGCGACAAATCCACCACGCGCTGGTCCAATTCGCAGACGACGGCTTCTTCCACCGAGTCGTATCTCAATGCCTGTTGCAGTGATCCGCCATCTCCGCCGCCGACGATCAACACGCGCTTCGGCTTCCCAACCGCGAGCATCGGCACGTGCGCGATCATTTCGTGATAGCCCATGTTGTCTCGTTCGGTGAGTTGGATGATGCCGTCGAGGATCATGGCGTTGCCGAAGAATTCGGTTTCGACAACTTGCAAATGCTGGTATTGCGTTTGCTCGTCCGCAAGGATTCGTTTGATGCGAATCCCTTTGCGATAGTAGGGGTGAAGTTCTTCTGTAAACCAAATGCTCATGGGTTACACCGCGATGGGTAATTGAGTTTCGATGGAGGCTTCGCGGTCGAGTTTGCGCATCGAGAAATCGTCTGCGCCGAACGCTTCTTTGATGCGCATGAGCAGGGGCGTCATGTCTTTGCCGATGGCGCAGGTGAATAGGTCGATTGCGCAGTAGCCGTATTCGGGCCAGGCATGAAGACTGGCGTGCGACTCTGCGAGAAGCAAAAAACAGGTAAAGCCGTGCGGGCTGAACTTGTAAAAGCCCTCATCCACAACTGTCAAGCCGCTGGCGCGGATGGCTTGCGCAAACAGCGAGTAGGAGTACTCGCTGTCCATGAGAATCTCACGGTTGCAGTCGGAGAGATCGAAAATAAAATGCTCTCCCAGTTTCAAAGTCGCGTTCACATACACCTCCGGTGTGTAGAAAGTGTTTCTCAATTTTTCTCAGCCACACATCGTCCCAATATTTTTTGGGAGAGCGCATAGAGACCGTTGAGAAAAAATTGTTGAAAAGTCTCTGTGAACTCTGCGATCTCTGTGGCTATGTTTTTGTGCCTTCGCCAACATGAGAAACACTCACTTAAAAGATAAAGAACCCATTTGAAAACACGATCTTTTTACTTCAAGCCGATCCACAGGATGTGTCCCTGAGTAACGGACGAAGCAGTTTTCAAATGCGCTCTGTTGCCGCATTTATACTACGATGCGCCCGCATGTCAACCTTTTTGGAGAATGAATTTTTCCGCGGCGAATTTCCAGACCCGTTTCAAAATAATTTCAGCCACAGATTACACGGATTGTCATCGGTGTTTATAAAAAATTCGTGCGAATTCGCGTAATCCGGGGCAACAAATTTGTATCGTGCATCGTCGGCTATAATTCCATCGCCGTCGTTCAACCTCCAGTCTCTACTCACTACTCACTACTCACTACTCTCTACTCACTACTCTCTACTCTCAACTACCCCATGTTCTACCTCCTAATCGAATTCCTCGACGAACTCGTCTTCGGCGTTGGTGAAGTCGCCTGGCCCCTCATCCGCGACGACCTGCATCTCACCTACACACAGATCGGCTTGCTCCTCAGCGCGCCGGGCATCCTCGCCGCGTTTATCGAGCCGTTCATCGGCATCCTCGGCGATGCCTGGCGTCGCCGAGCGCTCATCCTCCTCGGCGGACTGCTGTTCACAATTTCCCTCTTTCTAACCTCCGCCAGCCATTCATTCCTCTTTCTTCTTTCCTCTTTCATTCTTTTCAACCCCTCCTCCGGCGCGTTCGTGAATCTCTCGCAAGCGAATCTGATGGACTCGGATACGAGTCGCCACGAACAAAACATGGCGCGTTGGACGTTCGCCGGTTCACTTGGAGTTTTGACGGGTCCGATTCTCCTCGGAGTCTTCGTCTACCTCGGCCTCGGATGGCGCGGGACGTACGCCCTGCTCGCTTCTCTCTCGATGTTATGCCTGCTCGCCGCTTGGCGGCTTTTACCGCCCGATTCAAATTCATCGCCCTCGTTCCCCACTTTCAACATTGTCCTCGACGGATTCCGCGCCGCGTTCTCGGCATTGAAAAGAAAAGAAGTCTGGCGCTGGCTTCTCCTCCTCGAATTCGCAGACTTGATGCTCGACGTGCTATTCAGTTTCCTCGCCTTATACTTCGTGGATGTCGGTCGCGTCACGCAAACGCAAGCGGGGATCGCCGTCATCGTCTGGCTTGCCATGGGACTCATCACCGACTTCCTCTTCATCCCATTTGTTGACCGGCAAAAGGACACGATTCAATTTCTACGCCGCACTGCCCTTGTGGAGTTGTTCGCGTTTGCAGGATTCTTGCTTGTCCCCGGTTTCATCCCAAAATTGATTTTTGTGATCCTCGTCAACCTGTTCAATACCGGCTGGTATTCCATCTTGCAGGGACGGTTATATTCCGCGTTGCCCGGTCAATCTGCCAGCCTCATGGCAATCGGCGCGGTCACCGACCCGCTGATGAAACTCCTCCCGCTCCTGATCGGCTTCCTCGCCGACCAGTTCGGTCTTGGCGTTGCGATGTGGCTGTTGATTCTTGGACCGATTGCGTTGCTGATTGGGCTTCCGCGCGATTCTTCCCGTCCCCCGGAATCTACTCTGCCGCTCTGAAACGGTGGCAGATATACTTTTTGCATGAAGGACGACACCTTATGCTGACGGCTATTTCTAGCGATCTTGCCTTATTGGATTCTCAACGTGAGTCAACCTTTGCCTCGTTATACAGATTAACCGATTCGCAAATTTGGCGAAGACCCGCGCCGAAGGAATGGAACATGGGAATTTTCCACGACCAGTTATATTTTGATGATGTTGTCAAGCAGACGAGACAGTTCAACCTATGATTTGGATTCGACAAGTCAAACTGGAAGAGACGGATTCGCTAACTCAAATTGCTATCTCTGCCAAACGCCACTGGGATTATCCTGAACGGTGGCTGGAGATCTGGACTCCGCAGTTGACTTTCACCTCCGATTACTTTGAAGCGCATGAAGGCTGGGCGGCAGTGGAAGATGAAAAGCCCATTGCGTTTTACACGTTGGAAGACAAAAACGGAATCGCGTGGCTTGAAAATCTTTGGGTCCTGCCTGAATATATTGGAAAGGGAATCGGAAAAGAATTATTTCTCCATGCAGTTAATCTAGCTCGTCAGCGCAATTACAAAACCCTGCAACTCGAAGCGGATCCGAATGCGATGGGATTTTATGAGAAGTTGGGAATGAAGAAGGTCGGCAAACGACAGTCCGAAGTGGATGGCTTGCGGCGAATCCTGCCGATTATGGAGATAGACTTAAATATCACTTCTTGCCACTGATTACCTTACACAATGCTTTTTGGACGCTGAAAAACGCTGATCTTCGCTGATTCAAAAAGACGCTTCGCGGTCTGCGTTTTCAGCGTGAATCAGCGTCCCGATTTTAAAAGTGTAGGTAATCAAATCGGTTATCTGGATTTATTTGTAAATCTGTAAAAGGGAGAAGGCGAAGCGGGGTCGAGACGGATGTATATCTGATTGATTGGGAGCGCTCAAAGGTTGTAGATAGCCCAACAGACTAAACCACGGAGACACTGAGTCACGGTAACTGCTCAGCCTCGGAACATGTCGCTGCGAGGCGCTCTTGGTTTTGCCGAAGCAGTCTCCCCATACCGGGAGATTGCTTCGTCGGGACCCCGAAAAAACATCGGGGCAGGCGAGCAAGAGCCCTCCT
>Ga0138256_10002499_pt1 | contig 19715 bp, 12 predicted proteins | sample KNB2016incub_MG_FD_105486 | JGI IMG/M metagenome (GOLD analysis project Ga0138256, IMG submission 105486) | Active sludge microbial communities from wastewater in Klosterneuburg, Austria - KNB2014incub_MG | ecosystem: Engineered > WWTP > Activated sludge > Unclassified | place: Austria... | reverse complement strand
CGCTTTTGAATCCACATCGCAGATATGCAGGACATCACAATTGTCTTGTTGGGCAAAGGTCTGGGCTAAAGCTAACCCCCGCGAATTGACGCCCATGACGGACACTCTGAAATGTTCATTAGCCCCTTTGATCCGGTTGTAGCTGGCAGCGCTGAACCCGGGTAGGATGCCACCGGCTATGGCAATGGATGATCCGGCGAGCGTTTTTTTCAAAAATGTCCTTCTTGATTTTTTCATATGGTAATATAGATAATTAACGATTGATTTATCTAATTTATCCAATTTTCATAAGATTCAAAGAACAGATCCTTTAGTATTGAACTGCAAGAAAATATTTGCTCACGTGATATTCTGAACCTAATCCTACCGGAGCGTTTACCAATAGATAGCACTTTAAAGCCCGAATCTTCTAGTACCCTTTGCCAACCCTCACCGTTCAGAACGCTAATTCCTACCCTAACAAACCTTTGTTTTGGGGTAAATATTGCAAAATTTTGTGTTTTTCCATTTTGTGTTAACCCTATGTATGATTGGGTATAATTCAAATTGATATTTTGGTTAAATTGATTTATTATTTTTATACATTCATCTATTACCCAAAGACTTTCCTTACTTGAGTTTTCATCCCAATAAGCCCTATCCATTATATCAGATTCTAACTCATCTAATTCTCGGTTGGAAAAATTGATTAATAATTCCTCCTCTGCATCGAATTTCGTGAGTAAAGTTCTAAGCCGCTTAAATTTTGTATTATTATCAATATTTGATTCTATAAAATAGCTTGAATTAATTTTATACGGTGTTCTTAGTGTTTTTGGATCTGTGCTTAATCCTAATAAACTCTTAAGGTCAGGATGGCTGAAAGCAGTAGGACTCTCCTCAAAAAGTTGCTTTACAACATGATAGTACATTTTTGCAACTTCATCTGTAATAATTTTTTCGTCTTTAAAAATAAAGTAATCTAATTTTTTATTTCTTGGATCGGGTGCATTATAAATATTGTAATCTTCATCAGATTCCATTTCGTCTTCATCAATTATTACTTCTGGGTATGGCCAAATTTTAAGAAATCTATCTAATAATAAAGTAAATCGATTATTTAAAGCCTCTAGATTCCAAACTTCTATTTCTTTTAGGCTTTGATTAAGCCATAATCTACTGTATAGGTAACCTTGTTGTTTGTTATCTTTATTAAGCACTTTTTTTTCTATGAATAATTTATTTCCAAGACTTCCATTGTTGCCTGAAAGAGTCAAATTTGCCAAAGTATTAAGGTATTTGTCTTGCATTGTTTTTATACTAATTTCATCTAAAACATCATACCATTTTGGATCTGGATTTTGTGGCAATATATGTTCAATTGTTATATCAGGGTTTTCGACGGATACATACTCTCTGTTTTTATAATTTTCTAACAATTCAAATAGATAAGATCTATTTTTTGACTGAATATTATAAACATCTTTTTCAGCTAAAGCAATTTCTATTTCTTTGTTATTTGGAAATCTTTGACTCCCTTTTTTCTTAACTAAAGCTATTTCGAAAGATTTATAATAATTTGATTTAACAATATCACTGTAGAGATTTAGAAATATTTTATTTAATGCATTTGTTGGCATTCCTAAAATGAATCTTCTCCAAGTATATGATTGAATTAATTTAAGTATATCTATAAAGGTTAATTTATCTATTATGTTGTTTTTATAATCTTTATAAACTGGTAATAAGAAAGGAAAAGAAACATTTATTTCCAATCGATTTATAAAATTTAATTCTTTACTAATTTCAATATCAGTTTCGCTTGATGGATTTATTAGCTTATTGTAATAAAAGGAAAATTCTTTTAATTCATTTATTGTGTCATTATAGAATTTTAGATTTCTTTCTGGAAATCTTGACTTAAATTCTTCGTAGACTGATTTAATTTTTGGAATTTTCTTTGTTTTAAAAGTCAAGTAATCTCGAATAAAATCAGAAACCTTGCTTTCTTCTTTAGAGTGATTAATAGCGTTGTTCTCAATTATTTCCCAAAAATGTTCGAATATCCTATTTTGCTCTATGGGTTCTAATCCCATTAAAATGTAATTTCTAATTAAATCTGCTTGAGATAATTCCAGTCCAGTTGAGTTGATGCTCTCAAAAATTCGTTGTGGGTCATCTTTGCCTCTTTCCAAAGAAATTTCAACAAAAAGTAAGGAATTAAGCCCATTTAAAATTGTTTGAATATTGCTTTCAGATATGTTTTGTTTAAAATAGTTATAATTATTTATCACTTTTGAATATTCACCATAGTCACTTGAATTATTACTAGATAAAAATTTAAGAGCTTTAGCATTTGTATCTGATTGTTTTAATTTTAGTTTGCTGCTTTCTTCTTTTACATATTTATTAATTAAGAAAGTATCTTTTATTTCCTGTGCTTTTTCTTCTTGACCATTTTCTAATGAAAATTTGTACAATGCTAAATACAATAAAGAAAATGTAGTTAATCTTTGCTGTCCATCAATAACGACAAGTTGTCTTACGTCAGAGGTGGTATAGATGCCTTCATGAATAAAGACTATACTTCCTATAAAATGGGTGGCACCCGGCTTGCGACCAACTTCCAGGATGTCATATAGCAATTGACGGCATTGTTCCTCAGACCAATCGTAATTTCGTTGATATACAGGGATTATAAATTGGGTTTTTGTTTGGGATAAAAAGCTATTCAATGCAACTTCGTTTGCTTTCATTTAATTGTTTGATTTGATTGTTAATATTACAACAAATTTATTTTCTTTTAACTATTGTGTTTCTATTTTTATCGCCATTGAACATTTTGGATGAAAGTGACTTATAATAGTGACTTAATGAAAAAAAAAATTTCTTTATCTTTCATTGTATTAGGTTAAATACCGTCTCAAAAATCCGTTGTCTCAAAGGGCTCACATTATAATAATTACCGGAACTGAGCAGTCCTTTATTCTGCCGATTGATCAATAGTATGATAGAGATATCATTGGAAGGAATTACAGAAATGCTCGTACCCGTAAACCCGGTATGTCCATAACTTCCATCCGGTCCGCTTTTTATTACAGAATTCTCCGGATCCATCACCCAGCCTAATCCGTTGTCAAACGAATCACGGGTTAAAAATAATTCGATTGTTTTTTTGGAGACAATCTGTGGATATTTACTTTTTCCCATCAGTTGATCCAGTAATTTTTGGATGTCATTTACATGGGAAAATAATCCCGCGGCGCCCGATATACCTTCATTGGCATACCATGCATTGCCATCATTGACTTCACCCTGGAGAGTATAGGTTCGCCATCCATTCCAGGATTCAGGGTCTATTTCTTTTACCTTAAAACCCAGGGTAGAATCATGGACCATTCTTTTTTCGTAGGGATTACCATGCGAGGTTGCCGCTATTTTTTTGTTCTTATTAATTTTCAGGGGATTGAATCCTGTTTTATTCATGTGTAACGGCCCAAACAACTCTTTCTGTAAAAAAACTTCGAAAGGTAAACCGGAAACTTCTTCTACGATTTGTCCCAACAGCACAAATCCAAGATCGCTGTAATGCCTTTCGGCTCCTACGGGATATTTCAATGGAAGGCTTTCAATGAGTTTATATGTTTTTTGTTTGTTGTCCGCAAGGTAATACATTGGATACCATTCAGTTAATCCTGAGGTATGGGTGAGCAGATGACGAACAGTAATTGTTTTTTTATCTGTCGAATCAAAACCCGGTATATAGTCGCCGATAGGATTGTCTAATTTGATGACTCCGCGATCAACTAATATCATGACAGCGCTGGTGGTAGCTATGACTTTGGTCAGGGATGCTAAATCAAAAAGATGGCGTCGGGTCATTTTTTCGGGATGAACAAGCAACTGCTGTTGATAGTTGAATTTATTTGCGTGCCCATAAGCGCTGCTGAATAAAGTCTTCTTCCCTTGTTTTATCTGGATTACAGCACCCGGTATCATGTCCTGTTTGATATGAAACTCCAGGATACTGTCAATGGTGTTGACCAGGATTTTTTTATTGGTCCTGGCGGATTGAGCTGTGGACGGCATTGGAACACAAAGCATCAAGGCAAAAAGGAGATAGTATGACCCTTTCATTTTTTTGTGATCTTTTCCAATTTGGCACGGGTGTCCGGGTGTTGAAGGATACTCAGTGCTTTCCGGTATTGATCAATCGCCTTTTCCTGTTGATTGATTGCTATAAAATAGTCTCCCAAAGAATCGTACACTTTATAACTATTAGGAAAATATTGGGCATTCAGTTTAAAGAAGGCGACTGCTTTAGAAAAATTCTTTTTTCGAAGCGCGTCCTGTCCATAAAAATCTAGGGTGCTTTCCCTGGGTTTGGCCCGATAGCCTAGCCTCAATTTCAATTTGTTATAATGAGCCTCAATTTTTGAAGCCATGGTCGTAGTAGTGTCTGCAAAATCTTCCGGACTAAGTCTTAAAGGATAAAAATCAAATATAAAATGCAAAGCATCATACGTTGTGATCAGCGGCACGGAGCCATGATTGTCTTCCGGGTAATATTTGGAGCGGTACTTGAATTGGTTTGAAGTATTTAGCCCCAGGTATTTATTGAGTTCCAGTATTGACCGGATATGATTGGTTGAGCTGGCGGTATCTGATTTTACCCAGGCAGTATCTCTGCCAGGTCTCATGGTGTTAGCAATGCCGAGGAAAAGTGTAGTCCCGGGATAGGTATTGGTCATCATAGCCTCCCGGGATTCCATCAATAGTTTTCGCTGATGCCACCACATACTTGGATCTATTACTACATAGGCATTAAATAAAGCAGTATGATGCACCAGGGTATGCATGACCAGAAGACCTCCCAAAGAATGACCCACAAACATGCGGTAAGGCTCCGTAGGATAAACCGAATCGATGTAGGCTATTAGCTCCTCGCTGATAAATGAAATAAATTTTTCTCCGCCTCCTGAGTTTTTATTCCATATTGAATCCCTGGAAGGTGTCAGGTCACGGTTGCGCACAGTATTTGGTATGCCCACGACAATCATCTCCGGACAAACAGTATTTCCATTGGCGGTACTTAATTGGTGGATCATGCCCGCTACGGAATAAAAATGGGTATCTCCATCCAACAAATACAATACCGGGTATCGCTCCTGATTTGGCTTTCCCTGAAGGGCGCCGGCAGGAAGGTAAATCCAGATTTTCCTTTCTTCGTTTAATATTTTTGAGGATATATTATCGATCCTGCCCAGGATGATTTTATCTTCATTTTGGGCAGGACTCAAGATGAAACCGAAACAAAAAAAAAGAATAAATAAATATGGTTTCACCGGCATAAAGTAGTGACAGGATGAATTGAAAGCCTTAAGATAAAGTGCATCGGACTTTAAAACAACAATTCATTTCGATTTTAATCTCCCTTAGTGTAGTATTTGCAATAGCTGAGGCAGCCAATATCAGCTCAAGTCTTTTCCATCAATTTTCTGAAATAATTACTGAGAAATCGATTCTCCGGATCTACGGATTTTCTGGCCATTTTAAATATTTCCCAGCGTTCACCATAAGCACCTTCTACCTGTGTCCCGGACAACACCTTGGTTTGATTAAACGTGCAGGTACCCCCGTATTGAACTGCAAATTCATTGTAAGCAAAACAAAAATCATCCCAGTCTTTCATCAGTTTCTGGTCTCTGGTCACCGGGCGGACCGGATCCAGGGTCATCCGGTCTTCGTGGAAAGTTGGGGATAGCAGCGCGTTTTTTTCAACGCGCAGGCGATAACAGGCCATAAGCCCTTTCTCATCAAAATACGGACGTTCCTTTTTATATTCTTTAAGAAACTTTAAAAATGCGGGGAGTACCACTGTTGGAAATTGGGAAACCGGGAATGCCCAAAAATGAAAATCCCATCGGTACGGATACTCATGGGAATAATCAATAGGTTTTAATGCTTTAAATGTGCGCCGGCCGTTGGGAAAAGTGGAATTAAAAAGACCAAACCCACCCATGGCCAGTTTTCGAATTAGCCGGGCATACCAATTGATCTCCAAAGCACCCAGGACTGGGTTGAAATATTTGAATGTATTACGGTCCAGGTGATTAAATAAATTTTCCATCCGGTTGGGCTTGACCACTTTTGGGCAATATTGCCGGGTTTCAAAAATGATGTTACCCGTGCTGGCATCCATCAGCCCAAATACTCCGTCATGGGTGTCCAAAGTTTTGCGATACTCCTTTTCAAAATCGGCGCGATGCGCATTCGCTTTTACATAAGATTGAATCACCAGTTTCATTGGTATGATATCCAGTGTCACTTCATAGATCAATCCCCATAAGCCATGACTTGAAGTCAGCAGTGTCCAATCTGCATCGCCCCGCTTCATCATCCTTTCATTGCCCTGAGCATCGACAAATTTTATCCGTCTGATCATCCCGCTGGCAATGCCGGTGCTTTGTCCCAAAGCGGCATCTTTTAAACAACAACAGGCAACACTACCCAGGGTGGCATTGCCAATCTCCGGGGTAAAAGGCAACTGCAGCTGTCGTTGAGCAAGAAATTGGTGCAACTCATACAACTGAATACCTGCTCCGGCGCTGACTTCATTGCCGATGGGTTCATGGATAAAATGAAATTTTTTCATGGATACGGCCGTTCCCATATTCACCACATTACAACCACTATTGGAGTGCCCCGAACCCAGAGCTACTAAAGGTGATGGGAATTTGACTTTATCTTGAATTATTACTTTCAAATCGTCCACCGTTTCCGGTATGGCATAGATTCCCGGTTTACTGGAATATTGGCCTGACCAATTCGTAAACGTTGTGGTATTCGTTTCCATGTAAAATTTAACGAAGCTGGATTGTTTATCCTGGAAATCGTTCCTCCTGTTTATCCGCCTGCTCCCTATATACGTAAATTATGGCTATCCGGTTTTATTTCGGATGATAAAATTTAACAGAGATACCAGGAGGAAAAAACCAAAAGGAATTCAAATATAACTATCGTATCAAATGCAGGCGATTAATATTGAATGGAAAGTTTTTTGATGATCTTGCCCTGGTCTGTGTTCCATTTTATATAATATAACCCGGCATGGAGATGATGCAAATTGATCCCTTCATGTACCCCTTTGATTTTGGTTTGATATACAAGCTGCCCATTCAAATTATAGATTTCTATAAGGGCGGGAAATTGGGGTACTATTCCATCGATTTTGAAAAACACTGCTCCCGTTGTGGGATTGGGATAAAGCATCATCAATTTGTCATTAAGAAAATCAGGTGTAGCTACTGTACTCAGATTGAAACATACTGAAGTATCTATACATCCGTTTTGAGTGATGATCACTGCATAACTTCCGGATACAGATGGCGTAAAACTTTGATTGGTCTGTCCGGGAATGATTTGATTGCCAGAGGTACAATTGATCCATTGATAATTAGCTCCAGGCGTTGCAGCGGTAAGCGTAAGACCCGTTTGTTGTATTCCGGTATTTATGGTAATTGAGCTGACCGCGAGATTGCCCGGGCTGGAGGATCCGCAGCCATTGTTGGCGGTTACCAGAATATTGCCATTCGTCGAACCTGCTGTGACCATTATCGTTGAAGTTGTTGACGAGCCTGACCATCCCGACGGAAGCGTCCAGGTATACCCGGTGGCTCCGTTTACCGGAGGAATTAGAAAGGTGCTGAGGCTGCCTGAACAGACGACCGGGAAACCAAATATATTTCCAGGGCTGCTTGGAGCAGTGCCATTGGTCGCTACAGCCAGGGACACTGTCGGTGTAGTGCCACAGAAATTGTTGGCCCTTACTGATATATTTCCACCGGTTGCTCCTGCTGTGGCAATAATCGAAGTGGTCGATGAATTACCGGTCCATCCTGATGGTAAAGTCCAGGTATAGCTGGTAGCTCCTGCTGATGCAGGAATGCTATAGGTATTCGAACTTCCTGCACAAATGGAGCTATTGCCAATGATAGAGCCCGGGGTTGCGGGACCTGTTCCACCTGGCGAAACGGCCAGGCTCACAATAGGAGAGGATCCACAGGAATTATTCGCTTTTACACTGATGTTTCCAGCTATTATTCCGGCAGTTACACTTATGGAATTTGTTGTTGAATTTCCTGTCCATCCTGAAGGCAAGGCCCAGGTATAACTTGTAGCACCGCTGATCGGCGGTATTGAATAGGTAAATGGATTACCGGGGCATACTGCGGCAATTCCGGTAATGGTATCCGGGTTAGGTAAATTTGTGCTCACCGTCACTGCCAGGACTTTCGGCAACGTAGATCCACAGGGATTGTTTGCGGTCACAGAAATGTTACCACTTACTCCTGCTATTGCCATAATGGAATTGGTGGAAGAACTACCAGACCACCCTGAAGGCAGGTTCCAGGTATAACTTACAGCCCCGGCTAAAGGAGTAACAGAATAGGTATTGGAAGTTGCCGGACAAATCGTGGCGTTGCCGGTTATCGTTCCCTGAATTTCTGGTAAACTGTTAACGGTAATATTTAATGTCCTTGCAGCAGAAGATCCACAGGCATTATTTGCACTCACACTAATGGTGCCTCCGGTTGCCCCTGCAGTAGCAGTTAACGAATTTATCGTTGAATTACCGGTCCATCCGGAAGGCAATATCCAGCTATAACTGCTGGCACCGGCCACGGCTGGTATGTTATAAGCATTTGAACTGCCTGCACAGATTGAGCTATTCCCGGAAATAATTCCTGGCGTAGACGGTTGGGCGTTTACGGTAACATTTAATGATTGAGGTAATGAAGTTCCACAGGAATTGGTTGCTCTTACGGTGATTGCGCCACTATTGTTGAATGCCGTAGCGCTTATCGTATTGGTAGTCGAGTTGCCGATCCAGCCTGAAGGTAAAGTCCAGGTATAGCCGGTAGCTCCATTGACAGCGTTTATGCTATAGGGGATGACGCTGCCTGAGCAAAGATTTGTCATCCCGGAGATATTTCCAGGAGTTGGTGGAATACTCGTCGATGTTACACTTAAAATTTTAGCAGGGGTAGAACCGCATGTATTGTTTGCAGTTACTGAAATATTTCCTCCTGTATTGGCGGCAATGGTGGAAATCGATGTAGTGGTGGATACTCCCGTCCAGCCTGATGGCAGGGTCCACGTGTAATTGGATGCTCCGCCGACAGGTGCAATGGTGTACGTATTCGAACTTCCCGAACAGACCACGGCATTACCGGAAATATTACCCTGGATCGGTGGAAGACTATTTATAGTCACTGCTAGTATACTTGGTTGTGATGAACCGCAGGAATTATTTGCGCTTACAGTAAGGTTGCCGCCGGTATTCCCTGCCGTGGCGGTCATAGAAGTATTGGTTGATACGCCAGTCCATCCTGAAGGAAGTATCCAACTATAGCTGGTAGCTCCGGATACAGAAACAATATTGTAAGCATTGGTGCTTCCGGGACAAATTGACGTATTACCTGAAATAGCGGATGGTTCAGGTGGGAGATTGTTTACTGTTATACTCAAGGTCCTTGCTGATGATGCACTGCATGAATTGTTTGCGGTCACTGAAATGCTGCCACTGCTGCTACCCGCGGTAACGGCAATGGAAGTAGACGTGGATGATCCTGACCAACCGGAAGGTAGTGACCAGGTATAGTTGGTAGCCCCACTTACAGCACCGATTGTGTAATTATTAATACTGCCCTGACAAACTGTAGTGGTACCTGATATTGAAACGGGTTGGGTCGGGGGAGTGCAGCTCTGAACAATAATCCTTCCTTTCATGCCTGAAGATGCATGCGGATCGCATATATAATAATGTGTTCCTAAACCCAGGCTGGAAGCCTGCACCAATCCTCCTCCAAAAGGAGTCTGGAACCCACCGGCCAATCGGGTGGTACCATTTGCGTTCCAGGTTGCCTGACTGATTTCCACTGCATTGTGCGCGTTGGAAATATCGAAATTAACAGCATCACCTACGTTTATAGTCAGGGTAACCGGGGAAAAACTATTCCCGGAATTGGTTACTGTCCAGGTCGTAGCAGTTAATTTAAAACTGAAAAACCATACGAACAGGTATAGGATTATTTTTTTCACTTATCCTGATTTACTTAAGATAAAATCAAAACATTCTGGTATCCGTAAGCCAGTGCTTTGAATTAAACGTCTGAAAAGAGGGCGATGCTAAACTCCGCCTGTGAATTTTTATGGAGTACATCGTGCAGTCGCCTTGTTAAGAAGCATTGTCGTAAGGTGTACTGACTATTCAAGCCAGAATTAATTTGAAGGAACAGGTTTTGAAATTCCCGTTTTTTTAACCTCAATCCACAATTTTCCCCAGGTTAGTTTCCGTGTAACCGGCATAAATGATTTAGTCTCATAGTTGAACATACATTCTATACGATGGCCATCGGGACAGGCAGGGTCAATACTAATGATGGAAGACAAAGTAAATCCATCGGGCCATTTGGCGGGCAAAGCCTCATCAACCAATTTTTCTTTAAAATGCTGCAAGTACGGATCATCACTGTAAATCCGGGTCCGGTGCCCATCCACATAGACCATGATTTGTTCACCGGCATTGGCGATGCCATCCTGATTTCCTTGTCCGAAAACAATAACACTGTCTTTGACCTGACGGCCGTCGTCCAACAGGAACTCTTTAAACTCAGGAAGATCATACATTACCGGCACGACAAGCTCATCTTCAAATTGCAGGTTATCGAGTTTTATAGATATCTCGAATTGTATTTCTGCGGGGGACCCATCGGATGGGGGATTTTTATCGACTGAAATGTCGAATTCAGGACTTGACAATATCCTTTTTCCCGGATCCCAGATCATAGTGGTAGCAGACTGTTTAATATGTACTGAGGTATCCCTGGAATTGATTTTAATATTTATGGTTTCTTGTTTATTTATGTCAGCTCCGCGATTAAACAGCTGAAGGGTGAATTTATTTTCCCCCGACCTCAGGTATCGTTGGTTGACTGCTAATTCATAGTCCAAAACTTTGATTTCAGCCTGGTCACCTTCCCGGTAGATTCCTATTTCGTATCCGGATGGTATTGACGGAAAATGAAGACGCCCAATACTATCGCTGGTCAATGTTTTTTCAATCCATTTATTCCCGTGTCCGGGAAATTGTACAATTTGATATTGTATACCCGGAAGGTAAAGCGGGGCAGTAGTGATGTCTGGGTTTACCCCAGGAATTAATGGTCCGGCAGGCAACCATTGATGTGTTTTTAATCCGAAGCCTCCGATCGTAACCCTTTTGAGGTAGATAAAACCGGGAACATTTTTAGTCGATTGTACGGAGTAATCCCATACCTTGAATGAAGGGTAAATATCGTAATGCCCCCATGTAGAGGGTATCGGATTTGGATGATTAAATGCATGCACAACAAACTGCATAGCCTTTTCAAAGACTTCTGTCTTTCCTGGATCATCGACTTTATGTCCTCCCTCAAATACCCAATAGTCATAGGATAAACCACCTTCCCAGAGCGCACCCTGGTGTACTTCTTTATTCAAATCAGTAAGTTCATCTGCTGTGCTGTTGTGAAACCGGAGATGTACACTGGTTAAATTTTTAAAGGTGTAACGCAAGGGATAAAGGGTATGGTTATCCGGATGACCGACAAAAAACTCAGGGCTACCAGTCATGTTCACCGCTGCATTGATCAGGTCCGGATGTTTACCGGAGATAAACCAGGATAAAAACCCTCCCATGCTAAATCCGATGATACCGCGATATTGTCTTTCGGGCAAGGTACGGTATCTGGTATCGATATGCTCCATCAATTCAATGAAGTAATCGGACATCTGGACCGGCGAGTTGATGTTTTCATGATTTCCGATATTGTAAGGTCTGGGTTGGTCAAGGGTAATATTGCCGTCCCACATGACCAGGATGATTTGGTATTTATCGACCAGGGCCTTAATGAGTTCATACTCTAATTTGGCATTGTCATCCTTAAAATGCCGACCTCCCCATCCGTGAAAAAAATAGATTACCGGATAACGGGTTTGAGTGGCCTGATAGGTGTCCGGAATATAAATCCGGTAAGGTTTGTCCTGCTTGAAGACCTGACTGGTATGGGACAAGTCCTGGTATGGTGCTTCAGTATTCCTGGGCGTGCAGCAAATCATTAGAATAAATAAAACCAACCATCCCATTCTGACCACAAAAGACAGGGATTTCAACAGGAGATTTGATAACTGAGAATACTTCAAAATAATAGAATGCCCTTCCAAATTAATAATTTTCAGGTAAACGGGTTCATGTCCAGATAGGTTAAATCCAGTTTATCCTGGCTCCGAAACCTATCAGAAAGTGCTATGTTTTTTGTTCTTTTGTATATATTATGAACGAGACTTCCTCATTGTATCCGGGTAAAAGCCGTCAGTTTGTTGTCATCTCCATCATTTTTATTTTATTCCTCTTTCTCCTTTTAAGTCTCAGTGCGTTCATCAATGCCTTTCTCGGTGCCTTGATTTTTTATGTGTTGTTCAGGAATTTTATGCGCACCCTGATAAAAGTATACAACTGGAAACGATGGCTGGCCGCTACCCTCATCATATTTATTTCTTTTTTAGTCATTATCATACCGATATTCGGATTGTTGTATTTATTGATTGGCAGGGTCCAGAATCTGATGAATGACCCCCAGGACGTTGTGTTGGGATATAATACGCTGATCGCCAAACTCAATGGGGTTTTTGACCAGGAAATTATCAATGGCAATATGGTTGGCGATTATTTCAGGACCTGGGCCGCTGAGGTACCCTCTGTCCTGAGTTCCTCCCTCCTTTTATTTGGAAGTCTGTTGATGATGTATTTTCTTTTGTATTACCTGCTGGTCAACATTGGCCGGGTAGAACCGGCATTATTTCGTTACCTCCCGTTTTCAAAGGAGGGTATCCATATCCTTACTAATGAATTAAGGGATATGACCAAAGCCAATGCCATTGCCGTTCCTCTTATCGCATTCGGCCAGGGAATTGTAGCATCATTTGGGTTTTGGATTTTCGGATTAAACGATCCATTGTTTTGGGGCATCATGTGCGGATGTACCAGTATACTGCCAGTAGTCGGTGCCGGATTAATCTGGTTTCCCGCGGGGATTTTTATGCTGTCGACCGCCGTTTCCTGGCAGGGGATAGGGATTTTATTATATGGCGCTCTGGTGATTTCTACCGTAGACAATATCTTCCGTTTGTTTTTTGCCCGATGGTTTGCCGATGTACATCCCGTCATCACCATTCTTGGAGTGATAATAGGCTTAAAATGGTTTGGTTTACCCGGCCTGGTTTTTGGACCATTATTGATTTCTTATTTTTTCTTATTGATAAAAATATACCGCAAAGAATTTGTGGTTTAATAAACTATTTACCTCTTAACCGTTTTACCACTTAACCGTTTTACCACTTAACCGTTTTACCACTTTACCGTTTTACCCCTTAACCGTTTTACCACTTTACCGTTTTACCACTTTACCACTTTACCACTTAACCACTCAACCCCTTAACCGTTTAGCCGTCCCTTCAACCCTTTTATCTCCGACTTCTCGAATAAGATAATTGAACATACATCTTGCATTTTTGATCAAATTGTACCATATCGGTGATCCGGAAGAAATGGGATATTCTGGGTGAAGGACCTTTCGCAGAAGCTTTTTGCCATGCGGCATCGAATGGGGTTTCGCCAAGATCCAGACCGAGATAAATTTCATTTGGCCGGATGAGAACCACTGCAAATTCCCTGATGACGGTGTAGGAGAAATGGGTTTTTTTAGGGATCAGTTGAATAGAAGGTATGAGCTTGAAGATTTGGGCTGAAAGGTCATTAAATAAGGGCCGCATGGATTCACAACGGATAAAATGATGATCCAGCAGACTATAAGTATTCTGGTACACCGGTTCACCATTATTGAGGTACATACCGGCAAGCAAGGATGCCTGCAAATGGTTTAGTTTATGTTTTGCTTTTAACCAATGCGTGAGTTCCTGCTGGTCAGAAAGTCCGGAAATTTTTAAAACGGGTAACCATTGTTCTATTGTTTTGCCTGTTTTTTCTTTAGCTGTATTTATAAAATCCCGTTCAAATATTCCGGATGTTTTAACCATAAAAACCGGCTCCGTTGAAATAAACAAATGGTTATGATCTCCAGAGGCCGAGTATAAAACCAATTAAGGTAAAGTATACAATAATGTAACCTCCGTTGATGATTAGATATTTCCAGGAACGCATCTCAAACAACCCGATGATAAAAAAGATGGGAGCGCAAAAGCCAAAGCCTGTTAAGAATCCGGCAGTGGTCCCCCAGGTCATATCGGTTTTGTCATCCCCCAGGAAAAAAGCCATATTGTAGCTGATCAGCAGAGCCAGGATAAAAGTAGTGCCATAGACTTTTATGGGATTGATGTTTTTTAACTGGTCTTCTGTCAGGTTATTTTCTTTTTTCCATGCCTGATAAAACATAACAGGTGAATACCATAATGCCCCGAGAGCAAGGTTGGCAATGGCACATACGATGACGGCCAGGTGATTGATTTGTATTTCCATAAGTAAAACAAACAAACGGGTTAAAAACCGGGAGGTATTGGAAAAAATTTACCAGACGAATTTATTAGCGCTTGTTTTTTTAGGAGGGTCGATAGGGTAGGGAAACAACCCATCAACCCACCGGGATATAGTTCAGATGGTCATACTGCTGCTGACTGTATTGTTTTGGGGTAAAGCCCGAAAACGCTTTAAAGTCATTAATGAAATGAGCCTGATCGTAATAGCCGCTCTCCAGCGCAACACTGGTCCAATCCTGTCCCTTTATAGTATGTATTTCTTCAATGGCTTTTTGAAATCGAATGACTTTCAAAAAGCCTTTTGGGGTGAGGCCCACGTGGTCTTTAAATAGTTTGATCAGGTGTTTTTGGGAGTAACCCACCTTGTTTGCAATTTGATGAATAGAGGTTTGGCCGGGTGATGCTATGATGGTGTTTACCGCAAAATCAATAAATGGATTTTTTTCCAGTTTACGGCAAAACTTTTTAAGCAGGAATTTTTCTACCGTATTAAATTTATTGGAAATCAATGTTTCTTCCTGGATCATCTCCCTGAGGTCCATGATTTCATGGGTCAATACGAGGTCGCCGTCTACGACACTATCCGTCAGCTCGTACAAAGGCATCTGGACGAAGGGGTAGGCTTTACCTTTATGAAAGTTGATGATAAACATCTCACTATCCTTGCCGGAAGGGATGGTTATGAAATGGTTCCTGATTCCTGAAAACCAGACATTGCGGCAGGCTTGTATCTCTTTTAGGGATTCATTGTCGTAAATAAATTTGGGGTAGTCGGTCAGGTCAATTACAATATTGACATTACCATCCGGCAAAAAACGGTCAACCCGGTGCAGGGGATTATAGTCCCGGTAATAAATAAAACTTTCTATAAACTGGCTCAGCGGAAAAGAAGGCTGGTAGATTTCGAAAACCATTTGTCTTTTTCTTAGGCTTAAAGGTAGTTTTTTTGAGTTTAGTAGAGATGGTTTGAAAAAAATTGTCCAGGTTACTTTTTGACAGCGAAGGGAGAACCGGAAGGTTTTCGCTCCTTAAATAAAAAGCTTATTGTTATGATCCGCCTGGTCCCGCTTCAGGTTTAGAATTTATACATTATTCCCAGGGCAATACTATTGGAATTAAATCCCATGTTGAGGTTGGAGATTTTTGTACTGTTTGAATTGATATTCAGATCTGCAGATAAAATTGGAATAGTTTCTATGGTCAGGCTAAAATTTTCATTGACATCGTATTGAAAACCTAAAACCATACCCAACCCCGGACTCACATAGAATGTTGTTTGTTGCTGGGCGGTCGTACTTCCAACACTTCCAATAATTTCCCAGCCTTTGACAAAACTAAAATTGTCTTTAAGATATATACGGGTTTCTTTTCCATAAGTCAGTCCCAGGGAGAACGAGCTGTTAAAATTTTCGAAATCAGCTATTGAAAAATTTCCGGAGATGAGGCGCAGACGGGTGTATTTATTTTCAGCTTTTTGTTTTTTATAAATAAAGTCAAAATCGTTTAGACCCGACAAGCGGATGCCGATTTCTCTGGGCTTAGGGGTATCATTTTGAGCGAATAGCCCCAGGGTTACAAGATAAAATAGCAGGAATAGTGAAGTAGTGGTTTTATTCATATTGTAAAATTTAAATAGTGACGTTGGTATAAAATGAAAAGTTCTTTTATTTTTAAAACGAAGGGCGGATTCAATCGTAAAATTAAACCGGGTTAATCCTTTCTTAAATTAAATTGACATTGGTGGAGGGTATCTCAGGCAAATTAACGGACCACATCGCAGCTTGAATTTTCCAAACTTCAGCCACAATAATTTGATATTGGGTTCGGGACCGGAGAGATTCAAACTTCGATAAATGTTCGAGGCCGGGGATGCCGGAACCTCGGGATGAACAGCTCATAATTCCTAAACATCTTTTTATCTTTGAAAAACTACTGGAAAACTTTAAACACTTGATCATGAATCGTCGAAAATTTATAACACAAAGCTCAAACCTGTCGATGGCAGCAGGTGCCTGGATGTTGTCGCCCGGGGTTTATACCCGCGAAAAACCGCGCACCTCTGCTAATGAAAAAATCCTCGTGGGTCTTATTGGTTGCAACAGCATGGGATGGGGCATCCTCAGCCTGGCATTACGACAACCAAATGTTGAATGCCTGGGCCTTTGTGATATCGACTCCAATGTCCTCAACCGGAGGGCTGAAGAAGTATTTAAACAATATGGTAAAAAACCAATGTTGTTCGACGATTATAGAAAATTACTGGAAAACAAAGATCTCAATGCAGTGATCATCGGCACACCTGACCATTGGCATTGCCTTCCTATGGTCGAAGCCTGTATGGCAGGTAAAGAGGTTTATGTTGAAAAACCTATGGCTAATACCATTGGTGAGTGTACGGTCATGGTCAAAGCAGCTCGTAAATACAACCGAATCGTCCAAGTCGGCCAGCAACAACGCAGCGGTGAACATTGGCAGTCGGCTATGTCATTCATTCAATCCGGCGGCATTGGCAATTTGCGTAAAGTCCATTGCTGGGCAAATTTTAATTATGCCATAGGTCAACCCAAAGTGCCGGATGAAGGCGTACCTGCTGGTGTCAATTTTGACCGATGGCTGGGTCCCGCCCCTCAACGCAGTTTTAATAAGACGCGGTTCCACGGCTCCTGGCGGTTTTTCTGGGATTATGGAGGTGGGCTGGTGACAGATTGGGGAGCCCATATTCTCGATATAGCCTTATGGGTAAAAAATATTAAAACAGCGCCACTTTCAGTGACAGCTACCGGCGGCAATTATTATTCCCCTGAATTTAACCACGAATGTTTTGATACCCTAAGCGTCTTGTATCAATTACCTGATTACACCATTTCATGGGAGCATACGGCAGGGATACAAACCGGGCCATTTGGGAGGGCATACGGATTGGCTTTCGCCGGCAATGATGCAACGCTCGTAATTGACAGGGCTGGCTGGGAAATATTTCCGGAAACCGAGAAAGGAAGCTATAAAGTACCTATGCTGCCAAAACGAAGCGGAAAAGAGTCCCATGAAGAGCATGTCAAAAACTGGCTGGAATGTATCCGTGAACATAAAGAACCCAATTGCCCGGTGGAAAACGGACGGTTGGTGGCTATGTATGCGCATATGGGTAATATGGCACTACGCACCAATTCAAGATTAGAATGGAATGAGGCCAATCAAAATTTTGGCTCTAATCAGGCTGCCAATGCATTGATTAAACCAGTATACCGGAAACCGTGGGTCTTCCCGGAAATTGTCTAAGAATTTCTCGCAAAGACGCCAAGACGCAAAAAGGTTAGTTATTAACAATATTTTATTAATACCTGCAGCTTTAGGCGTGGACGCACTAAAGCAACCCTCCACTACCTGTAGCTCTGAGTTTTGGACGCACTAAAGCAACCCGCTGCTTACTACCTTCATAATCCTTTGCGACTCGGCACCTTTGCGAGCCACCCCTTTGCAACTTTGTTGTGACTAGGCGAGAATTTCACCTCCGCGAGAAATTTCAATACCTTCAACCGCATTTTCAAAATTACCTTATGATTCTACACGCCGGACCTTTCCACATTCTATACGACCGCGGATTTTTACGTTATTTAAAATACGGTGATTCCGAAGTCCTTCGAATGATCTATTTTGCTTTACGCGATGAAAACTGGACCACCTATAAACCTATTGTCGAAAATGAAATCATAGACCTTCAACCGGATCAGTTCAACATAACCTATGATTGTTTTCACGAAGAGGATAACCAACGAATTTATCAATGGAAAGCAAGTATCCATGGACTTCCCAACGGCACCATTGAATTTGAAATCAATGGCCTCGCATTAAAAGAAATTTTACGAAACCGCGCAGGGTTTTGTATCCTTCATCCGGTTGAAGGTCTTGCCGGGCAACCCTGTACGATTCATCACCCTGACAGCACAGCAGAACAACTTAATTTTCCATTTCATATTGAACCACGCGACCCATTCAAACTGATCCAAAGCATGCAATGGAACATGGATGGTCATGCCTATAACCTGGATTTTGAAGGCGATTTGTTTGAAACCGAAGATCAACGAAACTGGTCTGATGCATCCTATAAAACATTTTGCACCCCTTTATCCATCCCTTTTCCTGTCTTGCTAAAGCCCGGTGATACTGTGTTTCAAAAAGTGATATTTAAACCGGTTCAGACACTTCCATTTCTTTCTCCAAAAAAAGATAAAATCATCCTCCAACTTACAGATCAAAAAATCTCATCACCACGGATTGGGACAAAAGCTTCTGAATCATTGGAAAAACCGATGGACCAGGTGATTTCATCACTGCAAGCTTTGCAACTGGATCACTATCGGGTAGATATTTATTTAAAAAATCCGGAGTGGAAACAGAAGGCTTCGAATGAAAATCAAAAAGCAATTGCATTAGATGTACCCCTCTATTTAGTCTTGCATTTGAATGAATTGTTTAACGAACAACTGATTGAATTTATCGACTGGAGTAAAGAACAAACTTTACAACCTTCGGATATTCTGTTATTAAGTGAAGGCAAACCGATCACCTCAGTAGATATAATTCGCAATCTGTCTTCTTTAAGATCGGTATTTCCCAACAGCCGTATCGGAGCAGGCACTGACTTTGGATTTACTGAAGTTAATCGAAACCGGTTTGACGCTTCGGACCTCGACTTTATTTCATTTTCGGTCAATCCACAAATGCATGCTTCCGATGACCTCACTATTATTGAAAATATCGAGAGCCAGGACGAGATGATCCGGTCCGCCAAAGTGATTTTTGGAGAATCTACGGCAATACATGTTTCTCCACTAACGCTGCGAATGCGGGTCAATCCCAATGCCACCAACCCTCAAAAAAAGCGAAATACGGGTAGTGAATTATATGATCCAAGGCAGTTGACTCCTTTTGCAGCAGCTTTTACCCTGGGGAGCCTTAAAGCCTTGTCCATAGGGGGATGCAGCACCGTTACCCTTTTTCAGGATATTGGCCCTTTGGGGATGTTATCCGAAAAGGGAGAGACTTATCCAATTTACGATGCTCTACTGATCTGGAAACAGGTGTCAACAAATTTGTTTAATTCTCATACCAGTCATCCTTTGGTCGTAGACTCCTTGTAT
>Ga0138256_10002498_pt1 | contig 19718 bp, 14 predicted proteins | sample KNB2016incub_MG_FD_105486 | JGI IMG/M metagenome (GOLD analysis project Ga0138256, IMG submission 105486) | Active sludge microbial communities from wastewater in Klosterneuburg, Austria - KNB2014incub_MG | ecosystem: Engineered > WWTP > Activated sludge > Unclassified | place: Austria... | reverse complement strand
CGCTCGCTGGTCAGCAAGCAGGCTGAACTGCGTGCCCGGCGTAGTGACATCGAGCGCAAGACCCTGCGCAGCAGCGACGTCGAAAAGCAGCTGAGCGCGCTGTATCGCCGTCTGAACAGTGCGACACAGAGTTACCAGGCGACGCGCGAGAAAGCCTTCGTCTCGAAGATGGGTCAGGCGATGGAGACCCAGAGCAAGGGCGAACGTTTCTCCCTCGTCGAGCCACCCGATATCCCGCTGCTGCCTTCCAGTCCGAACCGACCGGTATTGCTGGCGCTGCTGATCGTGCTGGTGCTGGCGGTGGGCCTCGGCTGGCCACAGCTTGCCGAGTCCATGGACGGCTCGATCACCAGTGCGCGTGCGCTTGAGCGCGTGCAGGGCGCACCGCCGATCGCCGAGATTCCGCTGATCGAGACGGCAGAAGATCACCAGCATATACGCAAGGTGCGTATCGGTGTGTTGCTGATTGCGCCAGCGGTGCTGGCGGTGCTGTTGCTGCTCGTGCACTTCCTGGTTATTCCGCTGGACGTGCTCTGGTACGTGTTGCTGCGCAAGTTCGGCGTTTAGGGTCAGGTCATGGAACGAATACGCAAGGCTCTGGAACGCGCCGGTCAGGACCGGCAGTCAAGCGGTGCCGATACGCACTTCAGCCCGCCGCCGCACACCGGCGCCGACAACCGCTCGGGTCCGCCGCCGCATACGGGCGCTGATCTGCCTACCGGCGTGCGCTATACGATGACGCGCATGGTGGAAGTATCGGAGCAACATCTACGCGACAACCGCATCATCACCGCGTTGCCCGATCACAAGTACCGGGACTCCTACCGCATGCTGCGCACTCGCGTGTTGCAGACCATGCGTAACAACGGCTGGACTTCTGTTGCGGTCACGGGGCCGGCCACCGGTTGTGGCAAGACGCTGACGGCGATCAATCTGGCCATCAGCCTGGCGATGGAAGTGACCCACACCGTACTGCTGGTTGATCTCGATCTGCGCCAGCCGAGCATCCACAAGTATTTTGGTGATGAACCCGAGCTTGGGCTCAGCGACTATCTGCAGGGTGACATCCCCTTGCACAAGATTCTGTTTTCTCCGTCTGTCGAACGCCTGGTCGTGCTGCCGGGTCGCAACGCCATACAGAACTCGGCAGAGATGCTGCGCTCGCCGCGCATGATAGCGCTGGTCAACGAACTCAAGACGCGCTATCCGGACCGGCTCGTGGTTTTTGACCTGCCGCCGATTCTGGCTGCTGACGACGCGCTGGCGTTTTCACCCTATACAGATTGCTTCCTGATGGTGGCCGAGAGCGGCAAGACGCGGAAGGATGATCTCGAACAGGCCTACCATATCCTCAAGAGCACCCCACTGGTCGGCACAGTGCTGAACAAGTCAGAGGCACCGTCGAGCGGCTATGGCTATGGATCTGACGTGAAGAAAAAAAGAGGCTTCTTCAGCTGAGCGGCTGATCGCCTTCCGGAGCCTGTGGCATATGTATGAGGCGTTTTACGGCTTTAAGGAACGGCCTTTTGCACTGGTCCCCGATCCGGCCTTTCTGTATCTCTCCAAGGGTCACGGCACGGCCCTGACGCTGCTCCGTTACAGCATCATGAGCCGCCAGGGCTTTACCGTCATCAGCGGTGAAGTCGGCAGCGGCAAGACCACGCTCGTCAACCGGTTGCTCGATGAGATGAATACCGGTGCCACCGTCGGTTTGATCAACTTCACCACGCGCACCTTCGGCGACATGGTCGAGTGGATCATGATGGCCTACGGTCTGCCCTACAAAAACAAGGGCAAGGTCGAGCTGTATGAAGACTTCGTGCAGTTCATGATCCGTGAATATGCGGCTGGTCGACCGGTGGTGCTGATCGTCGATGAGGCGCAGAACCTCGGCACTGAAGGCCTCGAAGAAGTCCGCATGCTCTCAAACGTCAATGCGCAGAAGGAATACCTGCTGCATGTGATCCTGGTTGGCCAGCCTGAGCTGCGTTCGCTGCTCAAGACGCAACAGCTGCGCCAGCTCACCCAGCGCGTCTCGGTCGCTTATCACCTGAAGTCGCTCTCCGACGTAGAAGTCCAGCAGTACATCGCGCACCGGTTAACGACGGCGGGCGGCAATGCCGAGCTGTTCGAGCCGGAAGCCATCCGGCTGATCGCCGCCGCCAGCGATGGCATTCCGCGCCTGATCAACACCTTCTGCGACCTGTCGCTCGTCTATGGCTTTTCAGACGAAAAGCCCACCATCGGCCCAACCGAAGTCCGCGCCGTCCTCGAAGACCGCCGCCGCATGGGCCTGCCAGGGCGTGTTGCCCCCGAGCCTCCCGTAGGAGCGCCCGTAGGAGCGCCCGTAGGAGCGGCTTCAGCCGCGATCCCGACCGCGACCGACGCTCCCCACCCGCCCGCGACATCCTCCCTAGGCTGATGCCGCCTCTGGCGCGGCCTTCCGATAAGCAATATGTGTGGTTTGTGCGGCTATCTGAACCTGCACGGTGAGGGCAACAGCGAAAATGCTCAAGCCACGCTAACTCACATGACCGCGCAGCTCCGCCACCGCGGTCCCGATGATTCCGGCACATGGCAGGATCCCGAAACAGGTATCGGCCTCGGCCACACCCGTCTTTCCATTCTCGATCTCAGCCCCGAGGGCCATCAGCCGATGCATTCGGCTGACGGCCGCTTCGTGCTCGTATTCAACGGCGAGATCTACAACCATCGCGCGCTGCGGAGCGAACTGGAGCAGGGCGGTTCTGCCCCTGCATGGCGCGGCCATTCAGATACCGAAGTGCTGCTGGCGGCGATCGTACGCTGGGGGCTGGAGGCTGCGCTCAATCGCAGCAACGGCATGTTTGCGCTGGCGCTGTGGGATCGCCAGGAACGCCGCCTGCAACTGGCCCGCGACCGCCTTGGCGAGAAGCCGATGTACTACGGCATGGCCGGCCGCACGCTGCTGTTCGGCTCTGAGCTCAAGGCGCTGCGTGTGCATCCGGCCTGGATCGGCGAGATCGATCGCGATGCGCTCAGCCTGCTCATGCGCCACATGTACATCCCAGCGCCATATTCCATCTATCGCGGTATCGCCAAGCTGCCACCTGGAACCTTCATCAGTTTCGATGCGCGTCACAAAGCCACGGAAATTCCGAAGCCCGTGGCCTACTGGTCAGCGCAGAAGGTACTTGAGTCCTGTTGGAAAGATCCGCTGAACCTGTCCGATAGAGAAGCGACCGATGCGCTCGATGAGCTGCTGCGCGATGCGGTAGGGCTGCGCATGGAAGCGGATGTGCCGCTCGGTGCCTTCCTCTCTGGCGGTATCGATTCATCGACCGTGGTCGGGCTGATGCAGGCCCAGGCGCGGCAGCCGGTGCGTACCTTCTCGATCGGCTTTCGCGAAGACGGCTTCGACGAAGCGCAGTACGCCCGCGCAGTGGCGGTACATCTCGGCACCGACCACACCGAACTGTATGTCGAGCCCGAGCAGGCCCGTGCGGTGATTCCGGACCTGCCGACGCTCTATGATGAGCCCTTTGCCGATTCCTCGCAGATCCCCACCTTCCTCGTATCTAAGCTCGCCCGCCAGCATGTGACAGTTGCGCTCTCCGGTGACGGTGGCGATGAGCTTTTTGGTGGCTACAGCCGCTACGGCCTGGGGCTGAATATTCACCGGCAGATTACGCGTGTGCCGGCAGCATTAAGACGTCCGCTGGGTTTAGTGGTTGGTCTGTTGCCCACAGGCCTGATGCCACCGCGCCCTGCAGCGCGGCTGGAACTGTTGGCCGATATCCTCAAGGAGCCGCGGGCAGAATTGCTGTACCGGGACATGATCTCGCACTGGCGTCGTCCCGGTCAGGTGGTGATCAACAGCCGGGATCCGGCGACTGTACTCAGCGATCCTGCGCAATGGCCTGCGCTGCCCGACTTCCTGCACTTCATGATGTACACGGATCTGCGCAGCTACCTGCCGGACGATGTACTCGTCAAGGTCGATCGCGCCAGCATGGGCGTGAGCCTCGAAGCCCGCGTACCGCTGCTCGATCATCGCGTTGCAGAGTTTGCCTGGCGCTTGCCGGGGCAGCAGAAGCGTCGCGATGGACAGGGCAAGTGGCTGCTGCGCCAGTTGCTCGACCGCTATGTCCCGCGCCCGCTCATCGACCGGCCCAAGAAAGGCTTCGGCGTACCCATCGATTCATGGCTGCGCGGCCCGCTGCGCGACTGGACGGAGGACCTGCTCAGTGAACAGCGCTTGCAGGGTGATGGCTACTTTCATGCAGGCACCGTGCGGAAGCGGTGGAAAGAGCATCTGGCGGGGGAGAAGGACTGGAGTCACGGGTTGTGGACCGTGCTGATGTTTGGCAGTTGGGTGGGGAGCGACGGATTTGTTAATCATTGACGATGCCGCACTCGTTGTGGTGCCACGCTTTAACGGCCAAAGTAATTTGCTGCGCCCGCTGATCGACTGGCAAAAGAAGCGTTTCTGTAGACTCATCAGTGCGTGTTTGAGCGGCCTGCGGTGCAACGTGGCCGGCAACCTCCACAGCGAGCAGCGCTCGCAGGGTGGTGGCTGTTGGCGAGTATCACGCACAAGCGGTTGAAGGAGCATCTAGTGCGAGAGGGCGACTGGAGTCACATTAGCCGACGGTGGCTGGCATTTTTCGTGCCCGGTGCGATTTCGTTGCTCTGTTTTGGGATCGCTACGGCAACGAGCCTACCAAAAACAAATATCGACATTGTTGTTGTTCGCCCTGTCAGCCGTATACCAATATTGCCGGCTTCGTCTTTGTCCTCCGGAGAGATAAAGCCTCTTTTGGCATTCTCAGCGTGCAGAGGAGAGTATGAACCGGCCAGCTTCGTCTTGCGCTCGCCGAAGCAGGATTTGGCTGACATACGTCTTGTGGCGAGCGACCTAGTGAACGCATCGATGAAATCAGCGATCAGTAGCGCGATGATGGACATTAGAGTTGTAAAGCCGTGGTTCCAAGGAGCATCGGCATGGAATGACTGGAAAAAGCAGTCGCCAAATGATATGCGGCAGGTAATTGTTCCTGAGCTGCTCCTGAAAGATGATTCGCTCGTTGATGTGGATTCAAGACTTCAGAGAAACTACGTCACGATCAAGACTAAGGCGGGGAGCAGTCGCTTGTGGGTGAACCCACCTCAGTTAGCCGCCGCAGAGCAGATATATCAGTCTGTTGAAGACTTTCCGATCTATGACGCTATCGATTTTCAGCCATTTGATCTGGTCGCCGGGCAAGCCAAACAAATCTGGATCACTTTGCACGTACCAGATTCTATTGAATCCGGTGAATACTTCGGTCATGTTGACGTGTACCTATCCGATCGCCAAATTGGCTCGCTCGAAATGCAAGCTACTGTGCACGCATTTGAGTTGCCTGATCCGAGTCTCGTTTATTCAGTTTATTATCGTGCCCAGTTAGACGAGCATAAGGCCAGTGTCGGTTCGGAGTTCAAGTCGTCGGTACAAATGCGAAGTGAGTTGACCGATATCGCGGCGCATGGCGTGACAAGCCCCACCCTCTATCAGCGTCTTGTAGATCGCATTGGGTTAGAGATGTCGTTGCAGATGCGCCAACTAGCTGGCGTTAATAGGGGCTCACTGTATTACCTGGGAGTTCAGACGACTGCTGCTTTTCTCGGTGATTCTCAGCCCGTAGCCGAAGCCAGCATCAACCGGGCGACGCGATTCCTGGCGGCCCTAGCAAACAAGTATGGTTACTTAGGTGTCTCTATTTATGGTAGAGACGAGGCCGAGGGGCCTGCTTTGGTTGCTCAGAAAAGACTTTGGGATGCTGTACATGATGCTGGCGGTAGGGTGTTTGTGGCCGGCCAAACGGGTGCTTACGACTTGGTTGGCGGAACGCTCGATACGCTGGTGCATTTTGGGAAACCGGACTATATCGAGGCTGACAAGTGGCATTTTAATGGCCACCAGATTTTCAACTATTCGAACCCGCAGTCCGGCCCCGAGAATCCGTACCTTTTCCGTTTGAATTACGGATTTGTCTTATGGGCGAATGATTATGACGGCGCAATGCCATACGCCTACCAGCACTGTTTTGGATCCTGTTGGAATGATGTTGATCACCCTGTTTACCGGGATCACGCTCTCACATATCCAACCGCACTCGGGCCAATTCCAACGCTTGCTTGGGAGGGGTTCCGGGAGGCTATAGATGATGTCCGTTACATATCTGTACTCGAGGAACTCGTTCGGAGAAATAGTGGCGTACAGTCGAACGTAGCGGTTGAGCGTGCCAGACGCTTTCTCGGTGATCTTAAGGCGCGCCTTCGGATCGAACAGATTCAGGGCGGAAAGTGGAATCAAGATGTGGATATTGATCTCGACGCAGTACGCAATGCTGTTGTCATGCATATCAGCGCTATTTCTAAAGACTAACGACTGTTCGCGAGAAGTGAGTCCATGAGTGTTGTGATCGCCTTTGTCGTCGTCCTGGTGATGTATTCACACGCCTATCAGTACCTCTGGATGGCGAACATCATCAACGTTATGCCCGGAATCTGGTACGCAGTGATTGCGGTGCTGTGTGTCGTAGGGTGGATTGCATCTAGGGGGAGAGGAGTAAGTATTGGTGAATACAACGTCAAGGACTACCGGGCGTGCCAGTTTCGGCTGTTGATATGGGCAGGCGTCTTTGTTCTTTGTGTGGGTCTTTCGTATTTGGCATCTGCTGGCGCTCCCGAGCAACTCAGGGCATTGAAGACGGCAATGATTTCCGTCGCTATGCTCGTGGCTTTTATGGCAGTGTTTACCGGGCAGCGTGAAGTTCGTGCGGCCCGGATCGCAATGACGCTTGTTGTGATTGTATCGATCCTCCTTAACGTGGTGGACTTCAGCGGCATTTACACCTTTTCCCTGGCCTCAGGCCGCGCAGCTGGGATGTATGTCAATCCAAATCTATCTGCGCTCTATCTTGTGTTGGGATTGGTTCTTACGGTGTCCCTGGTGCCGAAGCGGTTAAGGCTTAAGTATGCATATCTGGTTGGTCTGGGCGTTCTTTTGACGTTCAGCCGATCGGGCGTTCTGACTTGGCTCATCGCTCTGTACTGGCTTTCGAAGAATGGCATGTTTTCGCTGAGTAGACGGGTGCTTTTGTTGACGTTGGCTGGGCTGCTCAGTTTGGCGTTGGTTGTGCAGTTTAGGGTGAGCATTCTTGAGGCGACGGGCGCCGATCATTTTCTATCGGAAAACGCTCGTCAGAGACTCTATTTTGACTATAAGACGGATGGATCGGTGCAGGGCCGTATAGCTGTTGCCGAAAGAAGTTGGGAACTGATTCGCGCCAAGCCGTTGATGGGGCATGGTATTGGTGCTCACAGTGTTTGGAGAACAAATGTTCAGCCACATAACATGTTCTTGCTTTTGGGAGTTGAGCTTGGTGTTCTAGGAGTGCTTCTTTATATTGGGTGGCTATTGGTTCTATGGCGTAAAAACTCGCATATTTCACAGGTTTTCGTCGCCACAATTTTTGTGGCATCGCTATTTTCTCATAACATTCTGGACTATCCAGCGATCTGGTTGGCGTGCGCGCTTCTGCTTGGAATTGTGAACCCGCACGTGGCGACGCATGGAGACGATTTGCGGCGGGCAGGTCAGGCGAAAGCGCTGTTGGCCGAGCAATTTGCGAGCCGCTTTAGGGGATCGTAAGCAAATATCAGGGCGCGGAAGGCGGCGCATATCCGGGAAGCGATCACGATTTGTGAAAGTCGATCAGAGTTTATGTGGCTATTGATAATGGCTGTTTTGTTTCACGCTATCGTCCGTACGATGGTATCTCCGTCTACTGGCAGACAGTATCTGTGACCCTCGCTCGTCGTATTTTCTCTGCGACATCGGTTTTAACCGCAAGCGGCATGTTGGCGCGCATGCTGTCGTTAATCACCATGCCAGTCCTTACCCGACTGTTGGCGCCGAATGCTTACGGCATAGCGGCTATTGCCGGGACCATGATTTCGCTGATTTGCATGATTGCCGTGGCCGGCATGGATATGTCCTATGCTAGGGCATACCACGCGAACAGACGGCCGGCGGGCTCCGCTGTTGAGATATTTGCATGGCGTTACAGCCTCGTCAGTGGTGCGATCGCGGGCGTGGCTGCCACACTGGTCTGGTGGCTGATAGTTGCAGATCTTCTCTCCCTACCGTCATACCTCGCGCCGTGGATTGGGTGCGGTGTTCTGTTGAGTGTGGTTAGTATCATGGCGCAGACCTACGCTCGACTCCATAACCGCTACGGTAAATTAGCTGTCTCGACGATTGTCGCAGGACTGGCGATGGCGCTCGTCAGCGTAGGGGTCGCTTTGTGGTGGCGCCAAGACGAGTTGGCACTCATATTGTCAATAGTTATCGGATACCTTGTTCCAATAGCTATTCTTGGTGGTCCCGCTGTTCACCGCTTGTGCAAGGCGTCGGACCTGACCATAACGGAAAGAATCGATGTGACCCGAATCGGGTTGGCCGGGATAGTGACAGCTCCGATGTTTTGGATTCTGACGTCGATGGACAAGTGGTTTCTTGGCTACTTCGACGATTCTGCATCCGTGGGCATTTATTCGGTTGGCTACAGTATTGGCATACTCGGCATGATCGTGAATAACGCAATTCAATCCGTATGGCTACCAGAAGTCGCGCGTGAGTATGAGCGTAGTGGTGACGATGCACGAGTTCATCTCAGTCGTATAGCAGAGTGGCTAGTTTCCGCACTAGCTCTGGTGTGGCTCGCCATTGCGGCGATCGGCGGAGATATTGTGAGACTCATGGCCGGGCCTGCCTTCCAGGGCGCTGCCGAGGTTATTCCGTATATTGCAGCTGGTGTCCTTTTTTATGGCATCTCGCAGCTTGCCAATGGTACGTTGTTGCTAAAGCACAAGCTGCATTACGCGATGTGGTGGTGGTTGGCTGCTGCATTACTATGCGTGGCCCTTAATTTTGTTTTGGTCCCAATCGTCGGACGGTTAGGCGCGGCGATCACGCAATCCATTGCGTTTCTGTTCGTTGCAGGAGGTATTGAATTTGGCGCGCAGAAGGTATTTCCGCTGCAGATCCGCGTTCGTCGCCTGGGATTCGTGCTAGCAGGGATTGGGGTGTTGGGGGTTTTGATGTCACGCCCATGGAGTGTTTCCCCGGTCCAGAGCCTCTTGGGAAAGATGCCTTTTGGGCTCCTCACGATGTATGTAGTCGGGCGGCTGATTGCGCCGCACGTGTTACAACGCTTTAGCCAACGTGTCTGGCATAGCCTGTCGCTAAAGAGATAAGACCGATGTGTGGTATTGCCGGACAGATCAATTTCTTTAGACATCCTGTAGCATCGACTATTGCCAATCTGGCCGCACAAATAGCTCACCGTGGTCCTGACGATCAAGGTCTCTGGACCTCAGCGCGCGCAGAATGCGTGCTCGGTCATGCCAGGCTCAGTGTCATTGATTTGAGTCCGCTCGGCCATCAGCCGATGATTGATCCGGAAACGGGCAATTGCATCGTTTTCAACGGCGAAATATATAACTTCCAGGCGCTTCGCCGGCAATGCGAGCAAGCTGGTGACCGGTTCCGCTCTAATTCGGATACGGAAGTGATTCTGGCGTTATACCGGCGCTTTGGTCAGCAGTGCCTGGACAAGCTTCGAGGAATGTTTGCTTTTGCCATTTGGGATCAGAAGAAGTCATGCGTGTTCTTGGCACGCGACCGAGTGGGAAAGAAACCTCTGAACTATGCGCTCGTCGACGGTGGCATTATCTTTTGCTCGGCAATACAACCATTGGCGCGTCATCCAGATGTTTCAACCGATATCGACGACGAGGCTTTGGAGTTGTATTTGCAAACGCAGTACATTCCTGCACCGTGGACGATCTATCGACAGATTCGCAAATTACCGCCCGCGCATTTCGCGATATTGGATCGGGATGGGTTCCAGTTATCACGCTATTGGGAAGTGGATTTTCGAAGGAAAATTATTGTTGCGGAGTCCGATGCGCTCGATGGCCTAGAGGAAAAGCTAACCGAAGCGGTAAGGCTTCGCATGATCTCTGATGTTCCACTCGGAGCGTTATTGAGCGGGGGTGTGGATAGCAGCGTGGTAGTGGCTCTTATGGCCAAGCTTAGTGGCCTACCCATTAATACGTATAGCATTGGCTTTGATGCTGATGATTTCAACGAACTGCCATTTGCCGCCGAGGCTGCCGCCATTTGCGGTACAAAGCATCATCCAGAAATCCTTCATGGAGATGTTGAAACGGCACTGCCGTTTCTGGCCGCTCATTACGGTGAACCGTATGGAGACTCCTCAGCGATACCTTCCTTCGCCGTTTGTCGTGGGGCGCGCCGCCATGTCACCGTAGCGATGAATGGCGATGGCGGGGATGAACTGCTTGGCGGCTATTCGCGCTATGTGTTGTCTGCCATGAAGATGCTCACTGCTTCGTTTACTCCGGACGTGCTATCGGGAAAGGCGCTCACCTCCCTCGCTGTTCGCCTGCCAGCGCTCAAAGGAATTCCAGCGCGCGTCGTCCGAAAGCTCGTGATGGAATATGCGTGGCCAGAGCTGCGCTCCATCGGTATCTATAGTGCATTCTGGAATGACGAGGGGCGGTCTCGGCTATTGGGTCAACACGCGCCGACGAACGTACTTCCGCAGTGGCGAGCTCACTGGTTTGAATTGTCATCGCGGTATGCGGAGAATTCTGTGGATCGCATGCTTTGGTACGACAGCCACACGTATCTACCCGGCGATCTGCTCGTAAAAATGGATATCGCATCTATGCACTGTGGCCTGGAAACCAGATCTCCGCTGCTTGATCACGAAGTTATTGAGTATTGCGCATCGTTGCCGGTGAAATACAAAGTGAGGCGCGGGATAGGAAAATATCTCCTGAAAAGGCTTGCGGAGCGGTATTTTCCGGCACCATTTGTACATCGAAAAAAAATGGGATTTGCGATCCCGCTTGCGGTGTGGTTGCGGGGCTCGTTGCACAACACACTCGAGACAACGCTCAGAGATCGCGATCTGATGGCGCGATTTGATCCCCGGGTTATCGATAGAACGCTTGAGGAGTTCCAGAATCAAGGCGTCGATCACAGCGGTGTGTTATGGACCCTGCTTATGTATGGTGTGTGGCGAAAGCAGGCAAATGGATGATGGGTGTCCGACGTGTTCTCATGTTTTGTCCGCAGTTCCGACCCATCGTAGGCGGCGCAGAACGGCAAGCGGAGAAGCTGTCCAGAGCTTTGGTGCGACGGGGTATTGAAGTAAAAGTGGTGACCCCAATGCTGACGCCGAATGTTGTGGATTGTGAGGAATGTGATGGGCTAAGAATATACCGTTTTCCCCTGTTTGACCTTTGCAGGCGATTTCCGGGCATTCGGAATGTCGGTCCTGTAAATCTTTTGCTGATTCGGTCGCAAGTATTTGCAGCCATGTCTAAGCACCTGGGTGGTGTTGACCTAGTGCACTTGCATATTGCTGCCCCGCTGACGGCGTTTGCGATGCAGGCTGCCAGGAGCGTGCGAGTTCCCACGATCTGTAAGGTGGCAACGGCGGGTGACAAAACGGATCTGGGCGAGCTTTCGCAAATTGGATTTGGTGGTGGAATACTTCGGCGTTCTATGGTTCGCCATCTTGATAGGTGGATTGCGACTACCGAGGCGGTGCGTGAGGCATTGCTTCAATGGAATGTGAGCGGTGACAGAATTGTTTGCATTCCAAACGGCGTTGATATTGTGCCTGCTGAGGCGCAAAAGAAAATCCCCATCGTAGCTAGGCGATTTCTCTATCTGGGCCGCATTTCTTTAAATAGTCAAAGAGATATGGTGACTCTTTTAGATTCTTTTGATCGGCTGTGTGAGAAATATCCTGACGCTGAGTTGGCGCTTGTTGGCGATGGTGATCTGTTCCAGAAAACTGCGGTACTTGTTCGGGGCGCACGGCATGGGTCGCGCATTAAAATGCCAGGGGTGCGAGCACCGGACGACTGGCTGAAGTGGGCGGATTGCTTTGTTTTGCCATCGGTCAAGGAGGGTCTGTCAAATGCGTTGCTGGAGGCCATGGCGCATGGCATACCCTGCATCGCCAATGATATTCCTGCAAACAGAGAGGTTCTCGACGATGGTGCGGCCGGTATGCTTGTTCCTGTCGGTAATGTCGAGGCGCTTGCGGACGCGATGTGTATGCTGGCGACGGTTCCAAATGCAGCGGCCGAATTTGGGAGGAGCGGAAATAGTCGCGTTCGTGAAGCGTATTCGATAGAAAGTGTGGCCGACCGCTATTCTCATTTGTATGAGGAGTTGTTGAAAGGATACGAGTTCTGTGGAGATAATCACAATGGAATCGACGGGTAACACGAATGGCTACTGGTTCGGTAAGAATTGGAAACGGTTCCTCGCAGAGAACTATTCTGAAGAGCGGCTTAATGAGGCAAAGAAGTCTCTAATTTCCTTGTTCGGAGAATCCGAGCTGGTTGGCAAGACGTTCTTGGATATTGGATGTGGAAGCGGCTTGTTTAGCCTTGCCGCGTGGCAGTTAGGTGCGCAGAAGATAATTAGCGTAGACATTGACAAAGATTCTGTTGACTGCTGTCGCCATCTGGCCAGCGAACTCGCAAAGGATCGCACCGGGGACTGGACGATCATTCAAGGCTCTATCCTTGATGAGAAGTTTATTGCTGAGCTTCCGACCTGCAATATCGTCTATTCGTGGGGGGTTCTACACCATACAGGCAAAATGTGGCAGGCCATTGAGAATGCTGGGCGGTTTGTCACACCCGGCGGGTTGTTCATGATTGGCATATATAACTGGCGAGGTGGGCGACAGGGGACCGCAGTTTGGCAGCGATTAAAGAAGTGGTACTGCGCCGCCCCGAGGTGGCAAAGCCTCATATGGGAGTGGAGTTATATTACTTGGAAGATCCTCTATATGGTCCTGGTGCTACGAAATCCGATTTCTTATATACGAAACTATCAGCGCAACCGTGGTATGTCGTGGTTCCGCGATGTTTCCGATTGGCTGGGGGGGTATCCATATGAGGCTGCCACTCCTGGTGACGTCCTGAAATTTGTACGGGACAAATTTGGATTCTCGCTTACAAAACAAAACATTAATTGTGATCTCGGGATCAATGAGTTTGTCTTCAGGGCAAACTAAGGTGACAGAGATCCTGACCTGCCGGCATTCTTCGATCCGGTGATGACTTAGAAAATGGCGACGTCAGACCCAGTAGCTGGGTACTTGGAGTCACATATGCTGACGGAGAGCCCTGACTAATGACAGAAAATGCGTCGGAAATTGCGAAGGGCCAGCGCTTTGAATTTGGCAAAAACTGGTCCGAGTTCCTGTCAGTTGTTGACGGCCACCGAATTCGTCGAGCGGAGGAGGCATTGCGGAATCTGCTGGGAACTTACGAACCGCTGGATAGGAAATTTCTTGACCTTGGATCCGGCAGCGGACTCATGTCCCTAGCAGCGAGACGGCTCGGAATGCGCGTCGTGTCATTCGACTATGATCCATCCTCGGTTGCATGCACAAAGGCTCTAAAAAGCCAATATTCTCCTGACGACGAGCACTGGACTGTTCTTGAAGGCTCAATACTCGATGATGACTTCGTGAGGTCGCTAGGGCAGTACGATGTCGTCTATTCGTGGGGCGTGCTTCACCATACAGGTGCAATGTGGCATGCCATCGAACGCGCTGCGGGCCTTGTCGCAGTCGGCGGGACCTTGGTGATCGCAATTTATAACGATCAGGGTCCATGGAGCCGCGTCTGGCGGACGATTAAGGTAATTTATAACCGTATCCCAAGCTGGCTCCGAAAGCCATTCGTTGTCCTTGTAATGGTGCCGTGCGAGTTGCGGATCGCGTTTGTGCCAATTGTGAAGCTGAAACCTATGGCGTATTTCTCTCGATGGACCCGTGAGGCATCGGAAGGGAACCGAGGAATGAGTCAATGGTATGACTATGTTGACTGGGTTGGCGGGTATCCGTTCGAGGTGGCAAAACCAGAAGAAGTGTTCACGTTCTGCAGGGGCAGAGGCTTTTCGCTCGAGGTGTTGAAGACTTGTGCAGGTGATCACGGTTGCAATGAATTCGTTTTCTCCCAGCGCTCATGAGGCCGAGCAATAAGTGCTCGTCCTTTGCTGCCCTCTGGCTCTGCGTGAGTTGGTTCTGCACAGTCCTGCATCGTGAGGCAAATCGTGAAACGGAAGCCCCAGTAACCCATTGATATAGATGCAACTTCAACTTACCGACTAGAGGCCTGTAACAGCTGATTGGGAAGTAATGCGTCGGCTGGGATCGAAGTACTTCCACTTCACCGTTCTCGGGGCCTTGTTGTAGTGGCGGATGTAGCGCATGAGTTTTCGCTTCAAGTCGGGCACCGAGGTGAACACGCCGCGGGCGATGACATCGCGTTCGATCTTAGCGAACCACAGTTCCACCTGATTGAGCCACGAGGAGTAGGTTGGTGTGAAGTGCAGATGAACCTTGGAGTGTGTCGCCAGGAAGTCTTTGACCGTCGGACTCTTGTGCGCCGAGAGGTTATCCGCGATCACGTGGATCTCTTTACCGCGTGGCTGGTTGGCGACAATGTCCGTGAGGAAGGCGACGAACTCGGCCGACGTGTGCCGGGTGGCCGTCTTGCCCAGGACTTCGCTGGTCTTGGTGTTGAACGCGGCGTACAGCGACAACGTGCCGTGCCGGAAGTACTCGAAGCCGTGTCGCTCGGCGCGGCCCGGCGAGAGCGGCAGGACCGGGTCTTTGCGATCCAGCGCCTGGATCGCGGTCTTCTCATCGACGCAGAACACCGCCGCGTGCTGTGGCGGGTGCAGATACAGGCCGATGATCTCGGCCGCCTTGGTCTCGAAGTTCGGATCTTTCGAGGCCATGTAGCCTTCGAGCCGATGCGGTCGCAACGCGTGCTTGCGCCAGACGCGCGCCACCATCATGTGCGAGACCTTGAGCTGTGCCGCCAGCTTTCGCGTGCTCCAGTGAGTCGACCCGTTGAGCGGCTGGCGCTTGACGCTCCACTCCAGGATGCGCGCCTCCAGCGCCGGCGTCAGGGTCGTGGGCAACTGCCCGGCGTGCCGGCTGAACAAGCCGGCCAAGCGCTCGGCCACGAAGCGCTTGCTCCAGCGATCAATGAAGCTGTCCGTGCAGTCCAGCTTGTCGCGAATCGCCGCCCAGGTGTGCCCCGAATCGAGCAACAGAATGAGGCGCGCACGGCGCGCCTCAACGGCCCGCCCCGCCTGGCTCGCCGCTCTCTGCGTGAGTTCGCGCTGTTCCACTTTGGTCAAGGTAATTGTGCTTCCCATGCACCAGAGTATACTCGCGTTTTAGCTGTTACAGGCCACTAGGACTACCGCAATTGACCTTGTTGCTAAGATGTCCCAAAGGTGATCGATGACAGCGCCTTTGCGGATTCTCATGATATGCCCTCAATTCCGACCGATTGTTGGCGGCTATGAGCGCGCTGCCGAGCGCCTTTCGGCGGAGCTGGGTCGTCAGCGGCATGTGGTAACAGTTCTTGCCGAGCAGCGTGATCGCGCCTGGTTGGTTGATGAGCAGATGGCGACATTCGCTATTCACCGGGTGTGGTGCGTGTACCGTCGCGGCTGGCATATATGGACGTCATTGCTGTCTTATGCGCTGTTTATTGTCAGTAATGCGCGTAAATATGATGTCTTCCATGTTCATCAGTACGGGCACCATGCGGCATTGGCTATCGTATTGGGCAGATTCGCCGGTAAGCCAGTTGTTCTCAAGGTAACAAATACAGGTGCGCAGGGCATCGAATCGGCGCTGAACCGTGCGGGCCGCTGGACCCGGCTGCTTGCCCGGTTCCATCGCCGTGTAGATGCCTGTGTAGTAACAACAGAATCAGCGTTAGATGAGGCTGTTCGCTTCGGTATTCCCATCAGCAGAATCCGGCAAATCCCAAATGGAGTCGATCAGAAGGAATTTGCGCCCGCAACGGCTGACGAAAAGCCTGTTAACAAGGTCCGCTTAGGTCTGCAACGCCCTCTGGTTGTGGTCTATTGCGGACGGTTAACGAGTGAGAAAAATCCAGATGGATTACTGGAAGCTTGGCAGATTGTTTGTAGGGACATAGGCGATGCGGAGCTGGTATTGATTGGCGACGGACCGCTGCGGCCGATGTTGGAAAAGAGCGTGACGGTCCCGGCACTTTCTGGCTCCGTCCGACTCGTTGGCAGTCAAGCCCACGTGTTGCCGTGGTATCAAGCGGCGGATATTTATGTTTTGCCCTCAAAGAACGAGGGCCTTTCCAATAGCCTTCTGGAGGCGATGAGCTGTGGGCTTCCGGTAGTGTCTACACGGGTTTCTGGGAGCATAGATATTTTCGCGCACGCAGATATTGGCTACTTGGTGGACGTCGGCGATGTGGTGGGGTTTGCGGATGCTCTTAAGAAGATGCTGATTGATGAGAAGCACCGTATGCGGTGTGGTGCTACTGCCAGGTCCTATATCAAGGCCCAATACTCGATAGAGTCTGTAGGGGCAGCTACCATTGATCTCTATCAGGCGCTGCTTGGCTTCGGTCTCGAGTCATGATGGGTGAGCGCAAGGTCCGTGTGGCCTATTTCGCAGAGATATTTCCGTCGACGAGCGAGACATGGGTGAACCATGAGGTCATGGCGCTGTTGCAGCGAGGTCATGCGGTACGAGTATTTGCCACGCATCCGCGCCCGATTGCAATCCCGGCTGAGTTTTCTGATCTGGTATCCGTGACCACCTACCTGCCGGAAATGTCGCGTTCATATCTGCTGTCACTCGGTAACCTGCTTCGTCCATCCTTGCTTATTCCGGTTCTGATGGGCCTGGTTAGTGATGCCTCCAGCTTTCGGCTAAAGGCGCAGGTTTTTAGGGATGCGATATATGCGGCCCGGTTAAAGGCTCCAGTTGCTGCGTTCAATCCCGGTTTGCTCTATGCACACTTTGCCGCGACTCGCTGCAGTGTGGCCATGTTTATCTCCTTTCTTTCAGGCATCCCGTTTGCATTCAAGATGCATGCGAATGATGTTTTTGTCCGGGTGGCGCTCTTTCGACAGAAGATGGCGAAAGCGGCTGCTGTGCTTTCTATTTCAGATTACAACGTCCAGTACATAAGGAAGAACTATCCAGACGTTGATTCCACACGTATAGAAAAGCATACGTGTGGAATTCCCTTGGGCAAGTATCAGCTCAGGACGATGAGGGGGTCGGAGCCGGTCCCGGTTATCGTTTCTGTAGGACGTTTGGTCCCGATGAAGGGGCTTCGTTTTCTTATTGAAGCTTCTCGACGGTTGCTCGATCAGGGGTTTAGTCACCAGGTCTTGATATTTGGCGATGGGCCGCAGAGGGTTGCGCTGATGGACCTGGCGAAGGACCTTCGAGTTGGCGAGGCGGTGAAATTTGCTGGCTATGCGCCTCCGGCCGAGATTCAGGCCGCACTTTCCAGGGCGACAGCTTTCGCTCTTCCCGCTATATGGGACCCGGTGGGGCATACCCAGGACGGGATACCGGTCGCGATCATGGAGGCGATGGCCGTTGGAGTCCCGGTAGTCAGTACGACGATAAGCGGCATTCCGGAGTTGATTGAAAACGAGAAGTCGGGGTTTCTCGTGCCGCCAGGTGATTCTGCTGCGCTGGCGGCGGCGATTGTAAAGGTATGTTCTCTTGAGCCAGCGGAACGTGAGCAACTTGTACGAGAAGCACGTCTGCAGATTGAGGAGCGCCACGACGGTGATGTGCTGGCAGACTCATTTATCGAGATTGTTCGGCGGTGCGACCGTTCGTCTAACGACATAACTGCCAGGCCGAGATCTCAGTAGAGCCCGATGTCGGATCCGTCATAAATGAGTAAGACCAGAATACTGTGCCTTACCAGCTGGTTTCTGCCAGGGCTCAAGAGCGGTGGCCCGTTACGAAGCCTTACGAATATGTTCGACTGGCTTGGCGATGAATTCGAATTCTTTGTTGTTACCCGAGATCGAGATCTCGGCGATAGCGAACCTTACAGTGACAGGCAGGTCGGGCGTTGGTACCCCATACAGGGAGGGCAGGTGCAGTATGTGAGCGCAATATCTCAGGTACCGAAGCTGGTCCGAACGGTGATCAATGAGTGTGACCCCCAGTTGTTGTATTTAAATAGCGCGGTGGATCCGATGCTGGCGATCTGTCCCCTTGTGTTGCGGCGACTGGGCTATCTGGGAGAGTGCCCGCCTGTGGTTGTTGCACCGCGCGGCGAGTTCTCACCCGGCGCGTTAGCGATCAAGCGAGTCAAGAAGACTACATATTTGCATTCGGTACGGCCTCTCGGGGTCTATGACGATGTGACATGGCATGCAACAAGTCCTAACGAGACGGTTGATATTCGTAAATGGTGGGGCGAGAAGGCGAAGATTCTGCTTGCAGCGAATATGCCGCCACGTGACACATTGTCAGTTGCCGTAAGGCGAAGCGCGAAACAGGCAGGTCAACTCCGTCTGGTATTTTTGTCCAGGATCGCGAGAAAGAAGAACCTGCTCGGTGCGTTGCGGATTCTTAAGGATGTTTCGGGCAGCGTGATATTTGATATCTATGGCTCCCTCGAAGATGCGTCCTATTTTGCCGAGTGCGAGAAAGTGATGGCTGAACTCCCGGCGAATATTGCTGCGACCTATAAAGGGCCGGTAGCACCTGATTCTGTGATTTCTACGCTATCTAATTACGATGCGTTCTTCCTGCCCACCTTTGGCGAAAATTTCGGCCACGCAATCCTTGAGGCTTTGTTGGCTGGGTGTCCCGTGATTCTTTCTGACCAAACACCATGGCGTAACCTGGCTGCAAGGCAAGCTGGCTTCGATTGTGCATTGGATCGTCCGCAACAGCTGCTGGATGCGGTCGAGGCATTCATACCGATGAATGACGGGGAATTCTCGGCATGGTCCGCTGGTGCACGTCGTTGCGGAGAGGATTACTGCTCCACGTCAGATTTAGTGACCGCCACTCGTACGCTTTTCCAGGATGTACTTGTCGGTACAGGGGGGGCCAGGTGAGAGTCCTGATACAGGATGAACTCTGCGACGGGTTTCTGGACTACAGCTGCCGGCAAGGCTGGGTGGAGATCAGTGTTTCTCGGTGGGTGACGCTGAAGCGTCTTCAGGGTTTGTATTTCGAGCGGCCGAAGAGCGTTGGACTCGTGCTGGACTATGTTGGCCAGATTGGAGTTCGGGCAACACTCGCCAAGGTGGTGTCCAGGACGGCAGAGCGCTTCCGGAATGAGAAGTATCTTTCCGTAGGTATCGGTAGAGCGGTAGGGAATGAGTATGCCGGGCAGGCCGTTCTTTTTATCGCCCCATGTCATCCGCGTTGTGTGGATCGGATCAGTCTGCCGCCCGAGCTGGTTTTTCCCGTAGATGACTTGGGTGACATGCTTTCTGCCCCAGATATCGTGAAGTTTGGAGACTTATCTGCATCTGTCACAGACGACACTTCCGCCTTTGAGGCTCTGAGCGGTTGGACATCTGATTCCGGGATACCGCCTGGTGTCGTAGATTGGGGTCTCGTTAAAGATGTCATTCGCCGGTGCGCGGATGGGTGGAGTTTTCCTGCCACAGGGGAGCCAACGGCCAGGCCGGTCGCAGCACACGTCTCTCCACCGGCTGGAGTTGGCGCGACCCTTTTCGGCTACGGCAACTACGCTAAGACCGTCATCTTGCCAAACCT
>Ga0138256_10002497_pt1 | contig 19722 bp, 12 predicted proteins | sample KNB2016incub_MG_FD_105486 | JGI IMG/M metagenome (GOLD analysis project Ga0138256, IMG submission 105486) | Active sludge microbial communities from wastewater in Klosterneuburg, Austria - KNB2014incub_MG | ecosystem: Engineered > WWTP > Activated sludge > Unclassified | place: Austria... | reverse complement strand
CCAGAAAATATCGTTGTGCTCAATGCGGGCTCCGGCCTGAAACTCCGTTGGAGCATTGGGCAGGTAGATCATCAGGAAATTGGGGATGATCTTTGTGACGCCATCCACATGCCAGCTGTACTGTCCATGCAGGTAAAAGTGGCGGTACAACCTGGCTTCTTCATTGCGGGTAAGATTGCCGGTGTACACATCCAGTTTGGATTGTACCAGCTGACTCACGGATACCCCTACCTGTAATTTCTTACCGGTATAAGCCAGTCCGAGCCCTGCATCCCCTTTAATCCGGTTCTCCGAAGTACCCATTACCGGGTCATTCCCCAATGATTCCTGGAGCTTGCCCTTGTCAATGGAAAACTGCTGAAACCGGGCTTCGAGTCCGATAGAGAAACCGGCATCATTATTTAATGGGATATGATAGGCATACGCGGTTTGTAATCCGGTACGCCGGGTGGGCCCTGTCACATCACTATATAAATACCCGCCGATACCGATTCTGGCCTGCTGTAAAAAACCGGAGCCGAATAACAACGTGGTTTGAGGGCCGCCTTCTATCCCTTCCCACATGGAACGGTAAGAAGCCCCGATGGACCCGCTTTTACGTATACCGGCTGTGGCAGGATTGAATAAATGACCATGCTGATCATACAATGAAGCGGTCATCAGCTGCTGAGCCGAAACGGTTGTTACGGCAGCAACAAAAAAACAAAGTAATAAAATTCTTTTCATACAATTTCAATTAAAAGATTAACGCAGAATGGTCACATTGCCTTTGAGGTATTCTGTTCTGCCATTTAAAAGTGTATACGTAATCACATAATAATAAGTGCCGTCGGGCAATGGCTTGCCTTCATACAACCCTTCCCAGGTATTTTTATAATCGCCGGACTCAAACACTTTGGCGCCATAACGGTTAAATACCTGTGCCTTGGCCCTGGTAAGACAACTGCCATTGGTAATAAGCCAGCGGTCGTTGATGCCATCTCCGTTTGGCGTGAACGCATTCATGGGTTTAATACAATAAGGAATCACCGTTACTGTAAGATCATCTGTAGCAATACATCCCTGCGGCGTGGTCACCTGCAGACTATAAGTGGTGGTCCCGGCTGGCGTGGCTTTAGGCGTCAGAACAGTGGCCGAACTTAATCCGGCGGATGGTGTCCAGAGATAGGTTCCATTGGAACCGGTAGCCTGAATCTGATAGCTGTCACCGGCAATTACAATTGCATCGGCTCCTGCATTGGCTACCGCACCCGGCACAACAGTTACTGTAAGGGTTGCTTGTTTGGTACAGGTACCTAATGTGCCGGTAACGGTATAAGTGGTGGTGCTTTGTGGTGTCAGTACGGGATTGGCTGTTGCGGTATTGCTTACACCGGCAGCCGGTGACCAGGTATATGTAGCTGCATTACCTGTAACCGTGGGGGTGAATGAAGCACCAAAACAGATTGTCCCTCCACTGCCTGCAGCAAGCGTCAGGTTATCATTGAGCCCGATGATTGCCGTCTGGGATTCAGAAGCACAGGAAGACCCAACGTTTCTCACTTTTAACGTATACGTACCTGGAGTCAGGTTCGCAAATGTATTACCTGCCTGATAACTGGTGCCGTTGTTGATACTGTATTCTTTTGCCGTTGCACCACCGCCGGTGGCTGTGATCGTGATACTGCCAGCACTGGTACAGGTAGCCTCAGTTTTAGTAAAACTCAGCGCCGGTGCCAGGTCTCTTTTTACATACACTGTATCGGAAAACACGACATCATTGGCGGTATTGTTGCACTGGCCATACGTAACACGCACTTCAAACGCGGTGCTGTCGCCGGCAGGACAAACATTGGGAAAATTCAGGTTCAGGATACCGGGTGACAAAGTGCTGGTATCAGCATTGGCCACCGGAACACCGTTGACCAGTATCTGTGCGGATTTCAAACGGGAAGTACCGCCACTTGGTGTAAAACGCCAGCAGGAATCCATACCGTAGGTACCCCATTGTGTGGCATTTTTTCCAAAGGGAGCCACCGCTGCAGTACGGGTATGATCCTGCATGCCAAGAATGGTCATCCCACTGTTCCAACCGGTACAATAAGGTTTGTCTTTGATATATACTTCCACAATTCCTGTGCTTTCATACATCACCAGCATATGGGTGGCAATATTGCCGGAACAGGCTGAGCCAAAATAAGGCACTTCATTATAACTGACGATAAACCTTCTTTTCGGAGCAGTCCCTTCAATCCGGTATTCAATCCGCTTATTGACTGAGGGTTCGTCAATATCGATATCATGATACGGGCCAAAGATCATTGAGGGCGCATAATTGGTCCGTGGAATTGCTCCATTTGTAGAACTGATCGAATAACCGCTGTTGGTAGAAGCCCGGGTGGTATCAAAAGTGATCGCTGAGTTTGTACCGATCAGCAAGGTTGGGTACGTAATGCCGTAATAGCAGAACGGGAAAGTGACCGGAACTTTGGAGGTCCACTGGTCATCATAAAACGACCCGTTGATCAGGGTTGTTACATCGATACCACCAGGTGTCACATAAGCAAATGGCATATAGGCCGGGGTGGTCACCACATAATCATTGGTCTCTTTGATATGCGGCACCTGGGCACTGATACTGGTACAGCTGGTACCACAGGGCAGCTGAATCTGGCGGTTTTGAATGGTAAAAGTGGTGGCGGGGTTCTGGCCAATAGCACAAAAACAGGCCATGTACCCCAACAGGAGTAGACAGAACTTTCTCATTTACAGATAGTTTGGTTGCAGTAATCGGTTAGGTGTGGGTTTACACACCAGTAATTCCAGGATTCAAATTTTAAAGGGATAAGACTGAGTCTTCAGTAGTATTTCACCGGATGGATTCATCGCGGCAAGCAATCAAACGTATCGTTTTTTTTTTAAATAAGCAAAAAAGGGTTTCAGATCCCAAAAATTGACTGAAATTATGTCCCGTTTCCTGTCTTTGCCATTGGCCAAAATGCCCTACCTTTGCAGCCCTTTAGGAGTCGGGAGGTTGGAGGTTGGAGGTTGGAGGTTGGAGGTTGGAGGTTGGAGGTTCGAAGTTCGAAGTTCGAGGTTCGAGGTTCGAGGTTCGAGGTTGAAGAGTTCGAGAGTTGGAGGTTCGAGAGTTGGAGGTTGTTGAAAGAAGAGGAATCAATCAGGTTTCGAAAAAGGCTGAAAATCGGATTTGGAAGTTCTTAGTTCCTAAAAGGTAGCGATCATTCCAATGATTCAGGAAGCATACTGAGGAACAGTTTTGATACTTATTTGGATCTCGTTTCTTGATTTTTCTTTGGCATCTTGGTTCTTGTTTCTTGGAATTTAGTTCTCCCCGGATGTGGTGAAATTGGTAGACACGTCAGACTTAGGATCTGATGCCGCAAGGTGTGGGGGTTCGAGTCCCTCCATCCGGACATTTTGAAAGTTGACAAGTTGAAAAGTTAAAAGGTTAACAAGTAAGGAACCCGGCTTTTCAACCTGTCAACCTGCCTCAACCGGCAGGCAGGCTTGTAAACTTATCAACATAACAAAAATGGCTACAGTAAGTAAAGAGAACATCGGGCAGCTGCATGAAAAGCTGACGGTGAAACTGGAAAAGACAGATTACCTTCCAACGTTTGAAAAAGCGCTGAAAGAATACAGCAAAAAGGCAAATATCCCCGGTTTCCGGAAAGGTATGGTGCCTGCAAGACTCATTAAAAAAATGTATGGTCCTTCCCTGTTTACGGATGAGGTACTGAAATCAGTGGACCGCGAACTGATCGGTTACCTGCAAAATGAAAAGCTGGACATTTTTGCCCAGCCCCTCCCCCTGAATGATGATTTAAGCCAGCTGGATGTAAATAATCCGCTTGACTATACTTTTCATTTTGAAGTGGGAATGAAACCCGCTTTTAATCTGCCTGACCTGGGTGCAGTGAAAACCACCCGGTATGTGGTAACGGTGACCGATGAAATGATTGACAGCGAGATCACCCGTCTGCAGAACCGCTATGGCAATATGAAGGATGAAGAAACTGTACAATCCGAAGACCATGTGCTGAATCTGCTCTTTACAGAAACAGACGCTGAGGGTAATGAAATAGAAGGCGGAATTAAAAAAGACAACTCCGTACTGGTAAAATATTTTGCTGAAGGTTTCCGTAAAAACTGGACCGGTAAAAAAACCGGCGATAGCGAAGTAGCTTCCCTGAAATCCGCATTTGATGAAAAAGAAAGAGAGTGGATCGCCGGCGACCTGGGACTGGACAAAGCAGATCCTGCTTCCGGTGACCGTGTATTCAAAATTGAAATCACCAAGATCGGTCTCCTGGAAAAAAGAGAACTGAATGAAGAATTTTTCAACCAGTTATATGCCAACCAGGAAATAAAGACCGAAGCCGATTTCCGCAATAAGATCAAAGAAGAAATCCAGGCTTACTGGAACGGACAGGCCATGAATCAGATTCATGACCAGGTATTTCATATCCTGACCGACCAGACATCCATTGAGTTTCCTGAAGGATTCCTGAAAAAATGGGTAAAGTCACAGGGTGAAGCACCCAAGACCGATGAAGAAGTAGAAGCCGAATTCCCTAAATTCCTGAGCCAGTTGAAATGGACGCTTATCTCTGAAAAAATTGTCCAGGAAAATGCCATTGATGTGAACCCGGAAGAATTGCGTGCTTTTGCCAAACAGCAATTATTCAGCTATATGGGCGGCGCCAATCTGGCTGACGACCAACCCTGGGTAAATGATTATGTGGAAAAAATGATGAAGGACCGCAAATATGTGGAAGATGCCTTTAACCGCCTGCAGACCCAGAAAATGTTTGAATGGGCGGCCAGCCAGGTAAAACCCGCTGATATTGATATTACGGCTGACGATTTCACGAAGATGGTGGAAGAGCATCAGCATCATCATCATTGATAGGTGGGAAACGGATCATAGGAAATTCGTCAAAATTGAATAAACTAACCCGGAAGAACGATTCGAAAGAACGGAATTCCGGGTTTTTTCGTTCTTAGTAAAGACGGGAAAGTAAAAATTCAAAAGTAAAAAGTAAAAAATCTTTAATCGAGAAGTCTCTACAGGCCTGTAGTACGCTCAATACTGTAAACGGCCCTTTTTACTTTTGACTTTTTACTTTTGACTCCTTCTTTCCTGTCATTCCGTCATTGATTTTGCCATTCCACCATTTGGACGGATATTTGAGGATAGGAATGCCTGTGAAGAGGACAGCCCTTTTCAATTTGTCAACCTGCCTCAACCGGCAGGCAGGCCCGTTAACATTTCAACTTAACAAAACATGAGTTTCAATTCGGAATTTGAAAAATACGCGGTCAAGCACCGCGGTCTGTCCAGCAATACCCTGAACAGTTATGCCTCCCAGCTGGTAACGGCCATGACGCCGAATATTATTGAAGAGCGTTCCATGAATGTGGCCGTAATGGATGTATACAGCCGCCTGATGATGGATCGTATTATCTTCCTGGGTTACCCGATCAATGATGAAGTGGCGAATATTGTCACCGCCCAGCTGCTGTTTCTTGATTCTACTGACCGCTCCCGTGATATCAATATGTATATCAATAGTCCGGGTGGCAGTGTGTATTCCGGCCTTGGCGTATATGATACCATGCAGTATGTCAGTCCGGATATTGCCACCATTTGTATTGGGGTGGCGGCCTCCATGGCCTGTGTGCTCCTGGGTGCCGGTACCAATGGAAAACGTGCTGCACTGAAGCACTCCCGGATTATGATGCACCAGCCCAGTGGAGCGATAGGCGGACAAGCCAGTGATATTGAAATCACGGTTAATGAGATCCGGAAGCTCAAAAGAGAGCTTTATGAAGTGGTGAATAACCACACGGGTAAATCACTCGAACAAATTGAAAAGGATTTTGACCGCGACAACTGGATGACCGCGATCGAGGCCAAAGAATACGGACTGGTGGATGAAGTACTGCTGACCAATCCCCGCAAACAGAAAAAAGACTAATTCATTACTTATTAATACAGAAAAATGAACCGTAATAATTACCAATACTCCAACCGGAGAATGAACGAAGACGAAGAAAATGACGAGGCCCCTAAAAGCGACCTGGGAATGTTCAACAAAAAACTGGAGCGTTATTTCTTTGAAAAAAGAGCGGTATACCTATGGGGTGTAGTTGATGATAAAAGTGCCAAAGATGTGGTCAGCAAACTCCTGCTGCTGGATGCAGACAAACCCGGTGAAGAGATAAAATTCTATATCAACAGTCCGGGTGGTGTGGTCACCAGCGGTATGGTCATGTATGATACCATGCAGATGATTAAAAGCCCGGTCAGTACCATTTGCATGGGATTGGCGGCCTCTATGGGCAGTATATTACTGAGTGGTGGTGTTAAAGGGAAGCGCTATATTTTCCCACATGGTGAAGTGATGATACACCAGCCTTCCCTGGGCGGACATATTCAGGGAGTGAGTACGGATCTGGAGATCCAGGCCGAACAAACCCGCCGGGTTAAAGAGATCGGAGCAACCATTCTGGCCAAAAATTGTGGAAAAACAGTTGAACAGATCATGAAGGACTTTGACCGCGACTATTGGATGGATGCCCGGAAAGCGATCGAATATGGCATCGCAGACCACCTGGTTGAGTCGCTCTAACCTATTATATATAAGTGCTTTGCATTATTTTTGTAAATAAAAACCGCCTTTTACCGGCGGTTTTTTATATTTTTGTATATTACCTGAAGCCGGATTTGTGTTTAAGGTTAAGTTAAGGTTAAGCAACATGGCAAAAAACCCGTTACATTGTTCTTTTTGTGGCAGAAGCCGCGATGAAGTTAAGATCCTGATCGCCGGACAGGAAGGGCATATCTGTGAGAATTGTGTGGAGCATGCCCGCGAAATCATCGAACAGGAACTGACTGTCAAAGATGACCGCTCGAGCTCTTCTTTCAAACTCACGGTTAAGAAACCCATTGAGATCAAGAAATTCCTGGACGAATACGCCATCGGTCAGGATGAGGCCAAAAAAGTACTGGCCGTTGCCGTATATAATCACTACAAACGTCTACAGCAAAAAGTATCCGATCTCAACACCGGCAACGAGGTGGAGATTGAGAAGAGCAATATCATCATGGTTGGGGAAACCGGTACCGGTAAAACCCTGCTGGCCAAGAGTATTGCCCGTATGCTGAATGTGCCTTTTGCCATTGTGGATGCCACGGTATTTACAGAAGCCGGATATGTGGGCGAAGATGTGGAAAGCATTCTCACCCGTTTACTCCAGGTCTGCAACTATGATGTCACTTCTGCTGAACGCGGGATTGTATATATCGACGAGATTGATAAAATTGCCCGCAAAGGCGATAACCCCTCCATTACCCGTGATGTAAGCGGGGAAGGAGTACAACAGGGTATGTTGAAACTCCTCGAAGGAACGGACGTATTGGTTCCACCGCAGGGAGGGCGTAAACACCCCGAACAAAAACTCATCAAAATCAATACCCAGAACATTCTCTTTATCTGTGGTGGCGCTTTTGATGGCATTGATAAAATCATTGCCCGCCGGGTTCAAACCAATACCATTGGTTTTAATGTGGATAAGGAACTGCAGGATAATATGAAGAAAAACCTGCTGAGTTATGTAAACGCCACCGACCTGAAAACATTCGGGCTGATTCCTGAATTACTGGGTCGTCTGCCTGTTGTCACCCACCTGGATCCGCTGGATGCCGTAACACTGCGGGCTATCCTGACAGAACCTAAAAATGCCCTCATTAAACAATACACTAAACTGTTTGAACTCGAAGGCATTGAACTGAGTATAGAAAATGATGTGCTGGATTTTATGGTGGAAAAAGCCATGGAATTTAAATTAGGCGCCCGTGGACTCCGCAGCATTTGTGAAGGTATTCTGACGGATGCCATGTATGAATTACCCTCCTCCAGCGAAACGCAGTTTGTGCTGGACCTGGAGTATGCAAAGCGGAAGTTTGATAAGAGTAAGCTGAGTTTGCTGAAGGTGGCGTGACGTGAGGTTGAAAAGTTAACAGGTTTAAAAGTTTAAAAGGTCCGGCTTTTGCCGGGCCTTTCTTATTTTTGGTCAAATAATTTTTTTTATGCAGGAATTAGTAGAGAAACTGAAAGCCGAAGCAGGGCTTACCGATGAACAGGCAAAGCAGGCTATCGCTACGATCAAGAATTTTGTCGTGGAGAAATTCCCGATGCTGGAAGGCGCGGTGAATAATGTATTTGGAGGAGATTAATACCTTACCGGATAACGGCGCATTTTTTACCACGCGGATTATTGGCTGCCTGGTAAGGCGTCATTACGCGGCCACAGGATTCAAAAATGATTATGGCAATGATCATCAGTACAAAGAGGTTTCTTCCTTTCATAGTGTCGAATTAATGGACAAAAGTAGGAGACTTGTTGTTACGGGTCAATAGCAAAAACCTGTTTTACTGACCGTAATATCTTACCGTGATCCGGGGAGTTCTACGCATACCGGTTTACCTGTATGCTGCCAGGTAACCCCTGACCAGTTGTCCCCATTCTTTTATCACATTACCCTTCCATTTTCCACGGGATCTGGCAGCAGGCAAAAGTACTGAACAGGTTTCTTTTTTATCTGAAACCGACCAGGCAATCCAGCTGAGTTTGCGGCTGTCCATCCATTGTACAAAAGCCGCCCATTCTTTGTGATCCAACGGACCATCTCCGGTGGCTTCCATACCCGCGCACTCTGATACAAATACAGGCAAACCGGCTTGTATGGCTTCGTCTGTACGATCCCGCAGCCATTGCTTATGGGTTCCGGCATAAAAATGCATGGTATACATCAGGTTGCTAAAGCCTTTTACCGGATCAGCCGCAGCCAAATGAATATCCTGGTCCCAGCGGGGTGTTCCCAGCAGAATGATATTATCCGGATCCTTTTCCCGGATAGCCGCTATGACTTTTTCAGAATAGCTTTTTACTTCCGGCCAGGTTTCATAATCAGGTTCATTAAAAATTTCGTAGATCACATGCGGATTGTTTCCATAGTCAGCAGCCATCCGGCTGAAAAATTCAATGGCTTCTTTTTCGTGCAGATTATGATCGTGCCAGTCAATGATCACATAGACATTCTCTTTGATGCAGGCTTCGATTACATTCCGCATGAGCTTTTCTGATTGCCCCGGCGATTTCAGATACCCGCTGTCATTCAGTTCAATTCCCATGGAAGCACGGATGATTGTACAATTCCATTTTGTGACCAGTTCATGCACCGCTCCCTTATTATAAAAACGAGGCCACAGATTATGCCAGCCAAAACTCATACCATGCAATACAACAAGCGCTCCGTTTGAAGCTGTCAGTTGAGTACCCTTTACACTCAGTGCTCCATATTGCTTTACGGGTTGAGCGGCTGTTTGCAGCAGCCAGCAACTGAAGAAGATTACCAAAACCTGTTTCATAAAATAAATTTTATTGCACTAACGGCTGAAGACGGATTGCCAGTCCACCACCTGGGGCAAGGTGTACAGTCAGCTTTGAATCCGTATTGAATATTTTGATCTCTTTTGCATAATCGGTGGCATCCCGGTCAGCATTAACCCCATCCCGGAATATGGTAGCCTTGTATGATCCTGCGGGTAAGAATGAAAGATCGATACTAAGATCTCTTTCGGTCCAGTTCGTCATGGCACCAATAAACCAGTCAGTCCCTTTGCGGCGAGCCATCACCAGGTACTCTCCGAATTTTGCATCAAGTGCTTTTGTTTCATTAAACGTGGTGGGCACTGTCGCAATAAAATCAGTGCATTCCTGTTCCTTTTTATATATCGTGGGATTATCAGCCAGCATTTGTAATGGTGCTTCGTAAACGATATACATAGCCAGCTGGTTACAGCGGGTACCCAGGCTTTGCGGCAGGTTGTTGCTGGGCACAGCGTTTTTCCGGGTGCGGTTCCGGAAGGCGCCCGGTGTGTAATCCATCGGACCGGCCATCATACGGATAAAGGGGAGCCGCACTGCATGTTCAGGTACACGGTCATCCGCGCTCCATTTCATATACTCCATTCCCCGCACCCCTTCAAAGTTCACCACATTGGGCCAGGTGCGTTGCAGTCCCTGCGGAGCAAACATGCCATGGAAATCGAGCAGCAAGTGATGCTTGGCAGCGATAGCGGCTATTTCATAACAAGAGGCCACTGTTTTCTGATCATTGCGATCCAGGAAGTCCACTTTAAATCCTTTCACCCCCATAGCTGCATATTTGGCACAAAGACCATCGATATCCTGCAACAAAGCATACCATGTGCTCCAGAGAATCAGCCCTACTCCTTTTTGTTTTGCGTAAGTGAGTAATTCTTTCAGGTCGATCCGTTTATTGAGCTTATTCAGGTCCCAGTCATCACTCCAGCCTTCATCCAGCACCACATATTCTATTTTATTGGCTGCGGCAAAATCAATATAATACTTGTATGTAGAAGTGTTGATCCCGGCTTTAAAATCCACACCGGAAATATTCCAGTCATTCCACCAGTCCCAGGCCACTTTGCCGGGTTTGATCCAGGAAGGATCTGTGATACGGGAAGTTGCTGATAATCGTTGCACCATATCATTATCCAGCAGTTCCTTATCCTGTTCGCTAATCACCAGAACCCGCCAGGGGTAAGACCGGTTTCCTGCTGTTCTGGCAATAAAATTTTCCCGTTGTGTAACCGCATAATTAATTCCATAGATACCCCTGGTAGCTTCCATGGCCGGATAAGGTGCATGAACGGTGGAAAGACTGAATGGCGAATTGGTTCCCTTTTGAATTAACATAGCGGGATAGTCCTGCACATCCGCTTCAAGCAGTACCGCTTTCATGGTATCATTAACCTGTATCATCAGGGGCAGATAAGCCAATGAGTCCGGAGGCATAGCACTGACCTTTGTTTCAGTATAAAATTCTTCAAATGAACAGGAGTACTTTTCCTTTTGCCGAAGGTCACTGGTAAAAGGAATGTAAATAAGCGGATCCGCCGGAAAATTGAATTCAGCTTCTTCGCGGCTGATCACGGTTTCGCCGGGAAACCGGGTAATAAACCGGTATGCAACCCCATCGTTATAGGCCCTGAAAGCAATACTGTAATTTCCCTTGCAATACAGTTGCAGTTCATTTCCGTGATTTATCACTTTGTCCCTTTTGTAAGCGACTGCCAGGATTGTATCCTGTATCCGTTTATATTTTGCTGACAATACCGCGGTGTTTCCCGCTATCACCGGGTTGTTTGCCTGTACCAGTGACAAGGCAGAAGGGGCCAGCACCACCACCCCATTGTGTGAAAGGGTCCAGGTAACCGTGTTTCCGGCTGAAATGGTTACCTGGTTCTTCTGATCCGGTGAAAAAAGCTGGTAGGTTTTTGATTTTTGTGCAACCACATAAAGTACCATAACCTGTAGTATCCCTGTAAGAACCAGCTTTTTCATATCCTGAATCTTTTATTGTGATAGTATCTGTTCAATTTGCTGCAGTTCATCAACACCAAATGCAGGTGCTTTCAGGGCATCTATACTGTTTTCCAGTTGCCCGATGGAACTGGCTCCAACAAGGACCGAAGTAACCCGCTGATCTTTCAGCAGCCAGGCAATCGCCATCTGGGCCAGGGTTTGTCCACGATTAAGGGCTAACGCATTCAGCTGGCGGATGTTGCTGAGCAATGCCTCATTCAGGTCCTTTTCCTGGATGGCGCCATTCGGCAAAGAACGTCCGATCCTTGAATCAGCGGGAACGCCATTAATATATTTATCAGAAAGTCTTCCCTGTGCCAATGGTGAAAACACAATACTGCCCATCCCCTCTTCCTCCACCACATCTAATAATGATTTTCCATCGGTTGTACCGGGAGCTTCCACCCATCGATCCAGCATCGAATAACGGGGCTGATGAATAAGACAGGGCGTACCCAGCTTTTTTAATACAGCCGCTGCTTTGCGTGTCTGTTCAGCATTGTAATTGGATATCCCGGCATAAAGCGCTTTACCGCTACGGACAATACTGTCAAGTGCCTGCATGGTTTCTTCCACAGGTGTATTGGGATCAGGGCGATGAGAATAAAAAATATCCACGTAGTCCAGTCCCATCCGCTTCAGGCTTTGATCACAGCTGGCCAGCAGGTTTTTCCGGGACCCCCATTCGCCATAAGGACCTTGCCACATATAATAACCGGCCTTGGTGGAAATGATCAGTTCATCCCGGTATGCATACAGCTCTTCTTTGAGCATTTTTCCAAAATTGCGTTCCGCTTCGCCCCCGGGAGGTCCATAATTATTCGCCAGGTCAAAATGGGTGACACCCCGGTCAAAAGCGCCCAGGATGATCGCTTTCATATTTTCATACTGATCTGCATTCCCGAAATTATGCCAGAGTCCAAGTGAAATGGCAGGAAGTAATAAACCGCTTTTACCGGTGCGGTTATATTTCATGTTGGTGTATCTATTGTCAGCGGCAGTGTACATAAAACAATTTTTCAGCAATCTACATCATCGGGACTACTTTTCATCGGGTCGGTTACCATTTCATCCACTTCCGGATCACCTCCGTCAGCTCATTTGCAATCAGGGCATGTTCTTCCACTGATGGATGATAATCGCATCCGCCGGTATAAGACTTTTCAAAAACATGCATAGCCAGTTTATTATCGCCGGCGGTCTTTATTGTACCTAAGACTGATTTCAGGCTGTTACGAAGAAATTCACGAAGTCTGGCATCGGCCATCGGACTGCTCAGCAGGAGAATTTTTGCATTTGGATAATACCCCATAAGTGTTTTGAGAAATGAGATATAGTTGTTGCAAAAAGCAGCGGAATCCTGAACACCATCGTTTTGTCCCAGGCATACTGTCACAATATCCGGCTGGTACCGGTTGAAATCCCATTTTATGGTATCATTGCGCATACTGATCTTATCATAAACCTGTGGCATCAGAATTTCCAGGTTACAACAACTGTGCATCAACCCGATACCGGAAACTGAGGAAAGATGCACCTGTGCATCAAGTGTACGTGCTGTTACTGCCCCATAACTCAGCCAGGCATTGTGCTGATCCTGCCATTTCCCTTTACCACAAGAAATGCCACTGAGGTCGCTGCTGGCGCCACAGGTAATGGAATTGCCTATACATTCGATTTTCCGATTAGGACGTTTAGCCGGCTTCAGCAGTTGATCGCAACGGATACCGGCCAGTTCAAGATAGCCGATGTTCGCTTCCGTGTTTTTACAAAGTACCACTTCATGTACATTGCCGGCTTTCAGGTAGGGCTTTACAGAAAGCGTATCTCTTTTCCCTTTCGTCTGTAAACGGACCGCTTCCCCATCCACCACCAGTTCCAGGTAATTCTGATTGCTCCCCCAGAGCTGCTCATCATTCAGGATTATTTCCGCATCAACTCCCTTGAAACGAAAACTGATCGTTACCCCAGGTTGCCAGAACCGGGGAAGCTTAGGGTTACTGAAATCAATCCGTCCCATATACTGAATAAATGAATGGTCGGCTGGATAAAAATTTATAGTAGTCTGTGAATTGACTTGTACCATCTGTATAAAGCTGAGGTTGATAACAATTAAAAATCGGAACCACTTCATCATAAAATTTTTATTCTCCGGTTAAACTTACTGGTATATGAATTTTGCCTTGAGTGCTCCAACGATGACTTCAAATTCACCAGGTTCAGTTACTGTTTTTAATTGAGCATTTACAAATGCCAGATCCTCTTTTGTCAGCGTAAACCGCAATTCTTTCTGTTCGCCGGGCTGGAGACTGATTTTCTGAAAGGCCCGCAGGCGGCGCATATTGGGTGTTATACTCGCATACAGATCGCGTGTATAAAGTTCCACACTATGCTTGCCTGCCCGGTTACCCGTGTTTTTTACCTGCAGCGTTACAGTGATAGAACCGGTCGCATTCAGTGTCGGACTGCTTAAAGTAAGTCCTGAATAACTGAATGTGGTATAACTCAACCCGTGACCAAACGGATAGAGCGGATCATAACCAGTGTTGATGTTATCATTAAAAACTTCACGCACATCCTCAGTGGGTTTACGATCATACAATACAATCTCGCCCATACTTTTGTGATACGAAAAAGGCAAACGACCGGAAGGGTTGTAATCCCCGAATAATACATCCGCAATGGCTTCCGCTGATTTTCGTCCGCTCCAGTAAGCCATCAGAATTCCTTTGACGGCAGGTTCGATATTGGTAATAAATCGAGGCCTTCCTTCAGTCAGCACCAGGATCACGGGTTTACCGGTGAGCGCCGCCGCCACCACCAGGTCTTCCTGCTCTTTGGGCAGGGCCAGTTCGCGGGTATTGCCCGGACTTTCCGCATAAGCATTCTCGCCGATACAAAGCACGATCACATCGGCGCCGGCAGCGGCAATTCTCAATGCATTCGCATCATAGTTCTGCGGACTGTCAAAACCCGGTTTTGTGGTGGTGATCACATTGGCTGCACCGATCTTATCTATGAATGACTGATAGATTGTTTTACTGTCGGCCGGATACCATTTATCGACATTTCCCTGCCAGGTATAACTCCAGCAGCCATTGAGGGCACTGAGGCTCTGAGCAGCCGGACCAGCCACCAGTACTTTTTTATTTTTCGCCAGGGGCAGGATATTATCACTGTTCTTCAGCAGGGTCATTGTTTCACGGGCGGCCTCCAGGGCATATTGCTGAAATTCAGGCTTGCCAAAATTGCTAAAGCTGGCCGGCTCGGGATAAGGATTATCAAACAATCCGGTTTTGTATTTCATAACGAGAATACGCTTCACCGCATCATCGATCCGGCTCATAGGTACTTCCCCTTTCTTAGCGGCTTCAATGAGCAGGTCATAAAATGAAAAATCAGCAGGCACCATACTCATGTCAATCCCCGCATTGATGGCCATTACCACGGCTTCACGGGGAGTGGCTGCTACATTGTGACGGTCGTGCAGGCGTTTAATATCTTCCCAATCGGTAACAATCACCCCTTCAAAGCCCAGTTCTTTTCTCAATACATCAATCAGTAAATATTTACTGGCATGTACCGGCACTCCATTGATCTCACTGGAGTTCACCATCACAGAAGCAGAACCAGTGCGTACTGCTTCACGGAACTGCGGGAGGTAATATTCCCTTAATTCAATTTCCGGCAGATAAATCGGGGTACGGTCTTTCCCGTTCCGGGATGCCGAGTAACCCAGGTAGTGTTTAAGGCAGCTCGCCACCGCAGTGGGGTTTTGCAGTCCGTCCTCTTCATAGGCTTTTACACCGGCTGCACCGAGGGTTTTAACGAGGTATACATCTTCGCCATACGTTTCAGGGAAACGGCTCCACAGGGGCTGACGGCCAATATCGAGCACCGGTGCAAAGTTCCAGCGTACACCCGAAGAACGCAATTCCATGGCAGTAACCTTCGCCGCCTGACGCACCAGTTCCGGATTACGGGCAGCGGCTATTGCCAGGTTTTGCGGAAACAGCGTGGAGTTGAGTGTATAGGTTTGACCATGGATCGCATCCAGTCCGTAAAGCACCGGTATCTTCAACCGGGTGTTTTTCACTTCATCCTGGATCTGCGTCATCATACTGCGCCATTTTTCTACAGGCAATGCATGGGCAGTGGTATTGAGTATTGAACCTACTTTATAATCAACGATGGTTTTCTTCAGCGCCACCGGATCCAGTTCCCCGTCTTCATTCGCCCAGGCTCCTTTGGCAAATACGGCCAGGGTCACCTGAGTCATTTGTCCCACTTTCTCTTCCAGGGTCATCTTCTTCACTAATGCTGCAGCTTGTGCTTCTGCTTGTGTTACCTGCTTCTGAGCCATAGCTGCAGAGGCAATAAAACTGCCAATGACCAGTACTATATTTGCTTTCATATAACCTTTTTTACAAATTGAATGATCCATTTATTTCGCCTCAATCTCCAGTTGTGCAGCAGGCAATCCCGCTGAACTGGCCTTGAGTAATATCTTCCCTTTCTGACCGGTCGATTGCACCAGCACCTGTGCATATCCGTTGAACAGCTTACGTTGCCATTTACCGGCAGGTGTATACAACTGTATCATGCCCGGATCCTTATTTACTTCATCCCAGGGAAATACTTTAAGAAAAGGCATGGCCACAATCACAAAGCTGTTCTTCCCCGGACGTATCACAGACCGGCTAAGCCGGATGACACTATCTGCATGTAGTGCTGCAGCTATTCTTACTCCGTTAACATAAACCGATTGTGCCTTCCCGATATTACGACTGAAATAAGTGAATACCGTTGTGCTGTCGGTTACCGGCAAAACAAAATGTCCACGGCTGATCACCCATTTTGCCTGCCGGCCAAATAAACTGTCCCGGTCCGCTTTAAAAGAAGGCTCCCAGGCGGCATCATCAAAATCCGGCTCCAGCATGGCTTTACTACCGGGGAACTCCATCACTGACTTTTCTTTAATCAGATTGGGTTGTACTGCCTGAACAGACGGGATAAACCGTTCCGGTTCCAGTGAAACCGGATTGCCATTCCCAACACCAATTATCCGTCCGGGACCTTCGATCTCAAAGGTAAAACCATTCGCAGCTGTAGGTAGTATTTTTCCTCCTGCATCAGCAACAGAAACTGTTATAACGGACAGGTCCACTCCGTCTGCGCGGATCAGATTCCGGTCGGCCGTTAAAACAGCCTTACTGGCTTCGCCGGCAGTTTCCCTTTTCGTCACCCGTATCTTTTTGCCATTGATATAACCTACTGCCTGCAGCGTGCCGGGCTTATACGGCACTTTCCACTCCAGGTGGCCCAGCGGTTCCATTTTTTTCTTCCCGAGACTTTTCCCGTTCAACAACAACTCCACTTCTGTACAATTACTGTAGACCCAAACATCCTTTACTTTGCCTTCCTCCCCTTTCCAGTTCCAGTGTGGCAGCAAATGCAGCACGGTATCTTTTGTCCACCAGCTTCGGAGATAGCCGGTCACATCTTTAGGAAATCCGCAAAGGTCCAGCATGCCATGATAAGAGATTACGGTAGGCCATCCATACGGAGTGGGTTCTCCCCGGTAATCGAACCCTGTCCAGATGAACATGCCGCCGAGGTAATCGCGGGCCATATAATATTTCCAGCCTTCTTCTATTGATTTAAAATGCGGGTAAGGCCTGGCATCATAGGCCGGTAGTAAATGGCCTGCATCATCTTTTACATAAACACCTCTTGTTGCCCTTGTACTTCCTTCTTCGGTGCCCCACATTGGTTGCTTTGGAAATTCCTGGTGATGCTGATCGGTATTGATCTGTCCCACATAATTAACCCCCATCACATCAATCACATTGGATATGCCCCGTTGCCAGCCCCCGCTGATCGCTGCTGTTATCGCCCTGGTTGTATCAATCGTTTTTACGTAGGCCTGCATGCTCTGTGCAATTTTAGCGCCCAGTTCATTGCCTTCGATCCCCCATTCTTCATTGCCGATACTCCAGCTGATCACGGATGGATGATTCCGGTCACGCAAGATTAGTCTTTTCAGGTAATCAAAATGATGACTGGCAACCCCCATCAGTCTGTTTTCGTCGATCACCAGTATTCCGAGACGGTCGCAGCTATCCAGTAATTCAGGTGCAGGTGGGTGATGGGAAGTTCTATAGGCGTTCACCCCCATTTTCATCAGTTGGCGTAAACGGTATCCTATCAATGCATCCGGGACGGCCGTGCCTACACCCGCATGATCCTGGTGATTGTTGGTGCCTTTTATTTTTATGGGTTTATCGTTCAGGAAAAAGCCTTTGTCCGGATCAAAACGAAACGAACGGATACCAAATACCGTCTCGTACCGGTCCTTTATTGTTTCCCCATTCCGTATCTCTGTAACGAGTGTATACAGGTAAGGTGTATCTAACGACCAGCGATGTGCTCTACTCAGTTTTAACTCAGCTTGTATTTCTTTTTGCTGCCAGGGCGCCAGGTTAAAATCACGGATCGCGGCCTCCGACACGGTATGGCCTGTTGCATCGATCACACTGTATCGGACTGTACATCCTGCTTCCTTCAACTGTTCATTGATCAACGTGGTACTCACCCTGATCCTGGCATCAGACCCTTCCGGAATCGGATTTACAAAACTGCCATGGGTGATCACATGCAACGGATCTGTTTTTTGTAACCAGACATGGCGATAGATCCCGGCCCCTTCATAATACCAACCTTCTTCCATGCTGGCATCCACCCGGACAGCGATCATATTCTCACCACCGTAATTCAGGTATTCAGACAGATTGTATTCCATGCCTGTAAACCCACTTGGCTCTGTACCCAGATAAAATCCATTGACCCAAACACTGAATTGCCGGAAAACGCCATCAAACTGAATACTGATCCGTTTGCCTTCATCGGCTTTCGGGATAAAAAAATGTTTCCGGTACCAACCGACACTGTTTTCAGGAAAGTTGCGGCCAAGGGCTTTAAAGCCATGGCTGAGGCTTCCTTTGCTGTCAAAAGGGAGCTCTACCGCCCAGTCGTGCGGCAGGTCAAGCATCCGCCACGCCCGGTCATCAAAACGGGTACTGGCTGCACCATCTCCATAGGAGGCTTTTGCCAGGTAGGAGAAATAACCTGTAGCATGATTAAAATCTCTGGCAGCATCATAAGGATGCCCGAATGCAAAACGCCAGCCGGTATCCATCAGCATTCTTGTTCTGGGCAAAGGAGTCTGCTGTTGTGCCTTTAACCCTGAAAAAGCGGCCAGCCATAAGCAGCCAATAAGCATCCATACTTTCATAGTTGTGTAAATTTCAGTAACCGGCAACAGCAGGGGCTATAAGCTGATCACTATTTTCTTTCCTTTATATACAATCTTACGGGCAGCTTCCTTCCCGTCAAAGGCCAAAGGCATTGCTTGCGCCGCACTGACTACTTTAATATAGATCGTCCTTGATTTCAGCATACCGGCAAAGCTGCCGGTGCGATCCCCGATTGTCAATGTATTTGTGGCCTGATTAAATGAAAAGGGGATCTCTGTAAACTTCCCTTGTTCATAGTTATAATTTATTCCTTCATCTTCATATAAGGTAAATGAAGCATCCTTTCCGGTGTAAATATTTAAGGTTAGCGGATCAGCGGCTTTTTCACTGGTATATTGCAAGGCAGGTCCTGTGGGAATAATAGATCCGGCTTTTATGAAAACCGGGGTTCTTTCATAGACTGCTGCTGAAGTAATGGTTTGTCCGCCTTCATAAAACTGACCAGAATAAAGATCATACCAGCCCTGCCCGGCCGGCAAATAGAGCGTTCTTGTTCTTGCTTTATACGTAAATACCGGTGCCACCAGCAATGAAGGACCAAACATAAACTGATCCCCGATATTCCATGTTTTCTTATCGGCGGCAAAATCCATCACCAGCCCGCGTAATAAAGTATAATCATGGTGATAGGCATGACCGGCCAGGGAATAATTATACGGCAGCAACCGGTAACGAAGCTGGTTGTAATATAACATACTCTTATACGCCGGATGATCTTCGGGGGCTATATTGAAAATTTCACGGACCGGAAACTGACCATGTGAACGGAACAAAGGCAGGAAAGCCCCCCATTGATACCAGCGGGTTTGCAATTCACGCCATTCTTCTTCATCCGCTGTTGCCATAGGCACTTTGTTATAACGGACTTCTGTGGCGAATCCGCCGATATCCAGGGTCCAGTATGGCAAACCTGAAATAGAATAATTCAATCCGGCACTGATCTGTG
>Ga0138256_10002496_pt1 | contig 19723 bp, 18 predicted proteins | sample KNB2016incub_MG_FD_105486 | JGI IMG/M metagenome (GOLD analysis project Ga0138256, IMG submission 105486) | Active sludge microbial communities from wastewater in Klosterneuburg, Austria - KNB2014incub_MG | ecosystem: Engineered > WWTP > Activated sludge > Unclassified | place: Austria... | reverse complement strand
ATTGCACCAATTAACACAAATTGTATTGATTATTAAAATTGAATTATCACGAATTTTATCAGTTTTATGAATTTGTGTTATTCTTTCAGTTTACTATTCGTGTAAATTTGTGGAATTTGTGTGAAATTTTTCAAAAGGGATTGCCTTATTTTAGTGCGTGTTAATCAAATTTCATTTTTTTTAGAAGTTATTAATAAAGGAAATTATTCGTGTAAATATTTATTAATTCGATTAGATAATTCTATTTTTGCACGACAACACACTTTATTATGTACAAACAAATTATCCGTCCTATCTTTTTCTGTTTTGACCCTGAAAAAGTGCATTATTTTACCTTTTCATTAATTAGAAATTTATCCAAATTACCTGGAATTCCTTCGATTTTTAGAGCACTATATGTTGTAGATGACAAACGTTTAGAAACCGAAGTCTTTGGGTTGAAGTTCAAAAATCCTGTTGGATTGGCGGCCGGAATGGATAAAGATGCTTCTTTATATAATGAATTGTCGAACCTTGGATTTGGATTTATCGAAATTGGAACCATTACACCAAAAGGGCAAGAAGGCAATCCTAAAAAACGTATTTTCCGTTTGGTAGAAGATAGCGCTATCATCAATAGAATGGGGTTCAATAACGGAGGAGTAGAAAAAGCTGTTGAACGTTTAAAGAAAAATAAAGGCGTTCTTATTGGTGGAAATATTGGAAAAAATAAAGTTACACCCAACGAAGAAGCTACCTCGGATTATCTGATTTGTTTTGATGCTTTATACGATTATGTGAATTATTTTGTGGTGAATGTGAGTTCACCTAATACACCTAATCTACGTGAATTACAAGAAAAAGAGCCGTTGAAACAATTGTTGCAAACCTTGCAAAACCAAAATTTGACCAAACCAAAACAAAAACCAATATTATTGAAAATCGCTCCAGATTTGACCGATTCACAATTATTGGATATTATTGATATTGTCAAAGAAACCAAAATCGCGGGTGTTATTGCCACGAATACTACTTTATCTCGCGAAGGTTTACGTTCGGAAAATAAAGTTGAAACGGGCGGAATGTCTGGAAAGCCATTGAAAAACCGTTCGACAGAAGTAATTCGTTTTCTTTCCGAAAAAAGCAACAAAGCCTTTCCAATTATTGGAGTGGGAGGGATTCATTCAGCCGATGATGCGATTGAAAAATTGGAAGCAGGAGCTAGTTTAATCCAACTTTATACTGGTTTTATCTACGAAGGACCTGCTTTGATAAAAGCTATCAACAAAAAGATTTTAGAAAAACTTTAAACTTTTAGACTTTAAACTTTCTTATATTTGGGCTTCTATGGAAGCAATAAAAATTATCGAATGTCCACGTGATGCTATGCAAGGCATAAAAGTAATTATTCCTACCGATAGGAAAGTGGCTTATATTCAATCTTTATTGCGTGTGGGTTTTGATACAATTGATTTTGGGAGTTTTGTTTCACCCAAAGCCATTCCTCAAATGCAGGATACAGCCAAAGTTTTGGCAAGTTTAGATCTTTCAAAAACACAAAGTAAATTATTGGCTATAATTGCTAATACTCAAGGTGCAATTACCGCTTCTCAACATCAATCGATTCAATATTTAGGTTTTCCATTTTCGATTTCTGAGAATTTCCAGATGCGGAATACACATAAAACCATAGCAGAATCAGTTTTAACTTTACAAGAAATTATAGCTATTGCCGATAAAAGCAATAAAGAAGTTGTGGCTTATCTTTCGATGGGATTCGGAAATCCGTATGGCGACCCTTGGAATGTGGAAATTGTGGGCGAATGGACAGAAAAATTGTCTAATATGGGAGTGAAAATCCTGTCACTTTCGGATACAATTGGAAGTTCAACACCAGAAGTTATTCAATATTTGTTTTCAAATTTAATACCACAATATCCTAAAATTGAATTTGGTGCTCATTTGCACACGACACCCGACAAATGGTTTGAAAAAATAGATGCGGCTTACAATGCAGGTTGTCGTCGTTTTGATGGAGCCATCCAAGGTTTTGGAGGTTGCCCGATGGCAAGAGATGTTTTGACAGGCAATATGCCAACTGAAAAATTGTTGTCCTATTTTAATTCTAAAAAAGAAAATACTAATTTGAGAGCAATGAGTTTTGAAAGCTCCTATAATGAAGCATCCAAATTGTTTGGAGCGTACCATTAAATACTAAAAATAAAATAATATCGTTGAATTGATATCCCCAAATAGAATGATTTTATGAAGAAACTTTTTGGAATATTTATCCTCTTTTTTTTCTTTTTATCGTGCTCCAGCGATTTAGACTTCGATCAAGTCAATGATTTGAAGTTGGAACCCGTTTTTGTTGCAAATATGGCTTCCTTTGATATAATAGCCAATCAATTTGTAATAGGTGGTGTAGAACAACCAATTGTGGGTGATGTGATGGATTTTGACGTTTTTAATGATGAAGATTTTTCTAGAAATATCAATAAAACAGATTTGTTTTTTGAATTTAATAACACCATTAATAGAGCTTACATTATCAATCTTTATTTTCTGGATGCCAATGATGTGAGGCTTTATAGCATTCCATTTGTTATTCCTGCTTATTCGGGTAGTACAATAGAAGTTACAAAGACGGAAGTATTTGATAATGCTAAACTTGATCTACTTAAAAAAACTCAAAAAATTGCTTTTTTTATTGCAATGTTGCCAGGTCCACCATTGACAGATAGTAGTATAGGAAGTTTGAAAATGCGTTCAAGTGCTACTCTTTATTTCTTAGTGCAATGAGAAAAGTATGCTTGTCTTTTGTTTTACTTCTATCGATAAGTAGCTTGTCTCAAAACAGGCAAATTCTGTATAACTTCACTTCTGTACCTCAATCGATGCTGAGTAATCCAGGTTCTGATGTAAGTTACAATTGGTTTGTTGGAATTCCTCTTGTTTCGGGTTTTTCGGCCAATATGGGTTCAAGTGGTTTTTCAGTTTATGATTTATTTGCCGATAATGGAGTGGATTTCAATACCAAATTAAGAGATGTAGTTTTCTCAACTTCTAGAGATGATAAAGTAGTTACAAATCAGCAACTAGAAATCTTTAGTGGTGGTTTTAGATTGGGTGATTGGCAGGAAAGTACTTATCTCTCTTTCGGAATGTACCAAGAATTAGATGTTTTAGCCTATATTCCAAAAGATTATGCCATTTTATATTTAGATGGAAATCGAGATTATCTTGGAAAAGTTTTTGATATGGGCGATTTGAATGCCAGAGGTGAACTACTTTCGGTTTTTCATCTTGGTTATCACAAAAAAGTAAATGAAAAAATAATTCTAGGGGCACGAGGAAAAATTTATTCGAGTATTTTTAATGTGTCATCAACAAAGAATTCGGGTTATTTTTATACTATTCAAGGTACCGATACAATGTATGAGCAAGTCATTTTAGCAGATGCTTTGGTAAATACTTCTGGATTGACAAATTATATCTATAATTACTCTGGCAATGCAAAAAGTGACGTTGTAAGTAAAGCTTTTTTTGGAGGCAATCTTGGCTTAGGATTAGATCTTGGCTTGACATATTACCCAAAAGGAAACCTTCAACTTACAGCAAGCTTAATAGATATAGGTTTTATTAATCATTCTAAAGAAATCGAAAGTTATAGTTATAAAGGGTATTACAATTATGTGGGTCTTACACCCGATTTTATTCTGGGTAACTCGGATGATATCTTAGAAGAATTCGAAGATGCCATTCCTCAAGATACTTTACACACAAAATATACCACTTGGCGTCCTTTGAAATTCAATTCTTCGATTCAATATTCCTTTGGCGATGGCAGAAGTTCAGACTGTAATTGTACTGGTGAAAATGAAAAAAAATACACCAATTCTGTCGGAGCACAATTGTTTGCAATGTCAGCGCCAAGAACTCCGCTTATGGCGCTAACGGCTTTTTACAGAAGACAAATTTTCGATTCCTTAGAAATGAAAGCTACTTATACGGTAGATTCTTTTTCTGCCAAAAATATAGGTTTAGGATTGTCAACAACCCTCGGAAAAGTCAATTTTTATTTTCTTGCTGACAATCTATTGGAATACCAAGATATTTCCAAAGCCAATAGTTTGTCCTTTCAATTGGGATTTAATATTATTTTTCCAGAAAAGAATACGCCTGAATAAATGTTTATTTTGAACTGCTGCGTTTGAAGCCTTTATAGATTTCTATCCAAAATACCGAAACAAATCCCACTAATATACTCAAACCTATTTGTGTTTTCGAAATATCATCAAACATAAAGAATTTTGAAAATACGGGTACAAAAAGCAGTAAATTAGTCAAAAGTATCGTGGTTCCAATGATAATCAAAACCAAGTTGTTTTTGTATCGAATAGTTGTAATTATCGAATAGTAGAACGATCGATTGGCTAATGTCAAGAAAATATTCGAAGCTATTAAAGTCAGAAAGATAATTGTTCGGGTAACGCTTTCATTGCAATTTTCTCTAACACAATATTGGTAAACAAATAACAGCCCAAGAGTGATTGCCAATCCTTGAATAATGCTGATTGTTATTTCTTTCAGATTAAAAAAAGTATTGGTAAAAGGGCGTGGTTTCTGCAGCATTAAATTCGATTCCATAGGTTCATTTTCATAGATGATGGAACATGTTGGACCCATTATAATTTCTAGAAAAATAATGTGAACCGGTGAAAATATATTAGGATAAATCCATCCTAAAGCCAATGGAATAAACACAATCATCACGATAGGAATATGAATAGAAATGATGTATTGAATGGCTTTTTTTAGGTTGATGTAGATTTTTCGGCCCATTGCTATGGCATCGGTCATTTTAGCTAAATCATCTTCAATCAGGATGAGGTTGGCGGCTTGTTTGGCAATTTCAGTTCCTTTTTTCCCCATTGCAATTCCAATGTGTGCCGATTTCAAAGCCGGCCCATCGTTTACGCCATCGCCAGTCATCGCTACAATTTGGTTGTTGTCTTTCAAAGCTTGAATGATTTTGAATTTGGCCTCGGGAAACATTCTGGTAAAAATGGTGGTTTCCATCACTTTTGCTTTCAATGTAGCTTCGTCCATTTTCATCAATTTATCTCCATTCAAAGTGTTTTCAGGATTTCTAAAACCTATTTGTTTCGCAATGGTTGAAGTAGTTATGGCATTATCTCCTGTAATTATTTTTACCTGAATACCTGCTTTGTAAAAAGTGTCGAATACTTTATTAATGTTCTGCTTTGGAGGATCATAAAAAGCAACCAATCCTTTAAAATTAAAAGAGAATTCTTGCTGTGTTTTTGGATAATGATCTCCTGAAAATTCCGAAATACCAACTCCCAAAACTCTGAACCCTTCCTTGGACATAGACTCAATAGCTAGGTTGATTTGTTGTATTTCTGCTTTAGATAAATTAGAACTCGCAATTATGGCCTCTGGTGCGCCTTTGGCAGCGATAATTTTTGTTCCTTTTTTGTTTTCAAAAATATGCGTCATCATCGGAGGATTTCCGCCCAAAGGATATTCATGTATTAATTTGAAATTAGGTCTGTCATCATCAATATCCAATTTCGAATAGGCATCGTGGAGCGTGATTTCCATACCATCAAACGGAATGGGTTCACTTGCCCACATTGCTATTTTGAATAATTCAATTTCTTCAATATTTAATTTTTCATTGAAATGGTTATTGTTTTTATCATCTGAAAACGTGTACCATTTGGCCAAACTCATTTTGTTTTCAGTAATGGTTCCAGTTTTGTCGGCGCAAATTACGGTTGCACTTCCTAGGGTTTCAACGGTTTTGGTTTGTTTTACGATTATCCCCATTTTCATTAATCGCCAAGCACCCAAAGCCATAAAAGTGGTGAAAGCCACTGGAATTTCCTCTGGAATAATACTCATTGCCAAGGTTAGTGCTTTTAATAAACTGTCTAAAAATAATCCGGAATTATAAAAATTAATTCCCCAGACAATACCAAAAATGATTAAACCAACAATTGACATTTTTTTTACAAAATTCCCAATTTGTAGTTGTAAAGGTGTTTTTTCTTCGGCAATGGAATCTAAACTTTTACCAATTTTTCCCAGCTGGGTTTGGTTGCCAATGGCAGTAACTTTGCAAATTGCCAAGCCACTTGCTGCAATCGTTCCTTGAAAAACCTGATTGTTTTCGGATTTTTCATTCTTGAAAACTGAAAGCGATTCGCCTGTAAGAATAGATTCATTTACCGAAAAATCATTTGATTGAATAATAAAACCATCAGCTGGAATAAAAGTACCTTCTTCGGTTTGAATTAAATCGTCTATAACAATTTCTTCGCTAGGAATTTCGATAATTTCCCCGTTTCGAATGACTTTACTTTTAGGTTGTGATAATTTTTTTAGCTCTTCGATAGCATTTCTGCTTTTCGATTCTTGATACAAAGAAATGGTAGAAACTAAAATAATTGCTACCAACATAAAAATACCATTGCTATATTCGCTGGTGATGAAATAAATGCTTGTAGCTAATAATAACAGTAAAAACATAGGCTCTTTGATCATTTCAATCAAAGAAGTAATAAAATGATTTTTATCTTGATGTTCTAGCGAATTTGATCCGTTTTTTTCTCTGGATAGAGTTACTTCTTCGTTAGTAAGGCCTTGTAATTTAGGGTTTGACGGTGTCATTGGGTATTTTCTAAAAACTTTTTAATATTCCGAATGAAAAATGTAACTAAGAATTAGTTCTGCAATGCAATTTACAATATTTATAGCAGAAGAATGGTGTTGTTTTCTTAAGATTGTCTATATTTGCACGCAATTTAACTACAACTTCAAATTGCAATGATAGCACACAACTCAAAAATTATCGGCGAAGGTTTAACTTACGATGATGTATTATTAGTTCCCAACTTTTCGAATGTACTTCCTCGTGAAGTTAGTATTAAATCAAAATTTTCAAGAAACATATCTCTTAATGTTCCAATCGTATCCGCTGCTATGGATACCGTAACTGAAAGTGAAATGGCAATTGCTATGGCTCAAGAAGGTGGGATTGGTGTTTTGCATAAGAATATGACTATCGAGCAACAAGCTGCCAAAGTTAGAAAAGTAAAACGTGCTGAATCAGGTATGATTATCGATCCTGTAACTTTACCATTAACTTGTATTGTTGCCGATGCAAAAAAAGCAATGAAAGAATATGGAATTGGTGGTATTCCAATTGTAGATGAAAATAAAATCCTAAAAGGAATTGTAACCAATCGTGATTTGCGTTTTGAAACTAATAATTCAAGACCTATAGTTGAAGTGATGACTAGCGAAAATTTAGTTACAGTTGCCGAGGGAACTTCATTAGCCCAAGCAGAAGTAGTTTTGCAAGGTCATAAAATCGAAAAACTTCCAGTAATTAATTCAGAAAATAAATTAGTTGGTTTAATTACTTTTAGAGATATTACCAAATTAACTCAAAAGCCAAACGCTAATAAGGATAAATTTGGACGTTTACGTGTAGCTGCAGCTTTAGGAGTTACTGCAGATGCTGTAGAAAGAGCAGCAGCTCTAGTCAATGCAGGAGTAGATGCAGTTATTATCGATACTGCTCATGGGCATACCAAAGGAGTTGTAGATGTGTTGAAAGCAGTTAAGGCTAAGTTTCCAAAATTGGATGTAATTGTCGGAAATATTGCTACGCCAGAAGCGGCTTTGTATTTAGTTGAAAATGGTGCCGATGGTGTAAAAGTGGGAATTGGTCCTGGTTCAATTTGTACAACTCGAGTAGTTGCAGGTGTTGGTTTCCCTCAGTTTTCTGCCGTTCTTGAAGTGGCAGCTGCTTTGAAAGGGTCTGGAGTTCCTGTTATTGCTGATGGTGGAATTCGTTATACAGGAGATATTCCAAAGGCGATTGCAGCTGGAGCCCACTGTGTGATGTTAGGCTCACTTTTAGCGGGTACAAAAGAATCACCTGGAGAAACAATTATTTTCGAAGGGAGAAAATTCAAATCGTATCGTGGAATGGGTTCTGTTGAAGCAATGGAAGGCGGATCGAAAGATCGTTATTTCCAGGATGTAGAGGACGATGTGAAGAAATTGGTTCCAGAAGGAATTGTAGGACGTGTACCTTACAAAGGCGAATTGGAAGAAAGTATGCAACAATTCATTGGTGGACTTCGTGCAGGAATGGGGTATTGTGGTGCCAAAGATGTTCCTACTTTGCAAGAAACAGGACGTTTTGTTCGTATTACTTCTAGCGGAATTACCGAAAGTCATCCTCATAATGTGACGATTACCAAAGAAGCTCCGAACTATTCGAGATAAATAAGACGAAAGTCTAAAATAATAAAGGTGTAAGAATTAGTTCTTGCACCTTTTTTTTGGTTGGATTTGTACAGGCTATATTTTAAGTTAAGCTTTATTTGTCATTCTGACGAAGGAAGAATCTCGTGTTAGTTGCTCACGATTGTTGAGATTACTTCATCTGTTCGCTATCGCTCGAGTCTTCCTTCGTCAGAATGACAAAATCATCGAAAAATCCTTTAACTTAATGACATTGCGCTCGCGCTAGCTGGAGTTGTAGGTGAATTACAAACAAAAGCACACACTTCTCTAAAAACAGCTTTCTATGACTTGAAAAACTTGTTTTTAAGCACCTCATTTTTTAAAAACTACAACTTAAAACCAAAAATAAACCTCGCTTAAATGTGCTTAAACGAGGTTGTTTTTTATACTTATTTTGAAAGTTTAGTTTTTGAATGAGGTTGCGCAACAGCTACGTGTGTTGGCAGTAGTTATTTTATTTCAAGTTTCAATTTATAGTTTTTCAAAACTTTGTGTTCTGAACAGTCATATTTATAACCATAAACTATAAGATTCTCTGCAATACTGTCAATTCCAAAATCTGAATTTACAAATTCTTGATTCGTTAATATTAAACCTTGTTTAGTTTTTGAAATTATTGCCATACTGGGCTGAACACAAGTACCGTTTAAATCTACTGGTTTTAACCAATATCTTATAACTGCACTGCAAGTTTTGTCTGATTTTAGATTATAAATTGTGTCATAATCAATACACACATTTCCTTTTGAATAATCTTTAATTTCATTTCTTGGGAGTGCTCCGTGAGATTTAAAATATTTATAGAGAAATTTTTCAGCCTCTATTTCGGTTATATTGGCGTAATTGTCATTTGAGTTCAGAATATTTGACAAAATTATAGTTGTATCAATAACTTTCAAATTTTCTTTCTTTACTAAACTATTGTTGCTTTTCGGAATCACAATTTCTTTGTTAACAGCATTTTCTTTTCTACAAGAAGTGAAAATTAAAACAATAAGAAATGGTAGTATTCTTTTCATAGATTTCTATTCGGTTTTTGATAATTACTGCCAACTTGTATATATGTCTGACAATGGCCGACTTATCCACCCTAAATCAGGTCGCTTTGTCTGACCAATGTCAGTTTTTTTTGTTTATCAAATATATAAAAAAATCATTACAAATTTTAATTGTTTCACTATGAAATAGTTTTTAGAATTATAATTTTTTTATCTAGCCCCGATGGAAGCCAATATCCTTTTGGGCTGGCGTTCAGCCCAAAAGATATGGCGTACAGCGGGAGGGAAGTTGTTCTGAAAAACTATCGTTATGCTCCAAAAAAAACACCAGCCTTTCGACCAGTGTTTGTATAAATTTAAACGAAATTGTTATTTCGGGGAGAGGATTCTTATTCGTGACCCAAATCGGTCAATAGTTTTTTATCTCCAACAATCCACAAAATATCGTCTTTTTCTAGTATAACATCCGATTCTGGGTTTAAGCTTCTTTTTCCTCTTTTTTCGATGCCCACAATCAATCCTTTAGTTTTTTCGCGGAGCTTCGATTCCTTGATGCTTTTTCCAATGAAAGTGTGATTTTTCAATTCGATTTGGTTTAAAACAATATCAGGTTCTCTGATTTCTGGGGAGACATCGGTTTCATGTTGGTCTAAATATTTTTTAAATTCTTGTACTTGCTTATCGGTTCCAATCACGCAGACTTCGTCTCCAGGGAAAATTCGTTCGTTTCTTTGAGGAATATGAATCGTGATTTCCCCTCTTTTGATGGATACAATATTGATGCCCAAGAGTTCTCTAAGTTGTAAGTTTTTTAAAGATTCACCAGCAATATTCGATGCTGTAGCAATATCAAAAACCGCCATGTGACCATCCCAAGGCGTTAAATCGCTTCTGCTTCTTTTGGCTTTCTCAATTTCTCTACCGTTTAAATTGGCTAGAAAATGATTCTCAATTTTATGGTATCGAATGTGGAGTTTTTTTCGAAAAATCGAATAAATTACGATAGCAATTATTAATGTAATCAATGCAATTATTGGCGAAAAGAAGATATTCAATAATAATCCAATGAAGAAAATAGACAACAAAATCCGTATAAAAAACAACATAGTCAGCGGACCACGAGATTTACGGTCACGCATCAATTCTTCAACTTCGGCTAGAGCAACTCTCCGGAAGGCGAGTGCCCACAAAAATGGAGCGATTATACTCAATGTTATCAAAGCACCCAAAGCATTTCCAAAACGGTAATCGTCAACTAAGGGTTCGATATATCTTGAGGAAAGTAGAATAATTGCCAGAATTATAACCACAAGTGCAATGACTTGAATTAAAAAAGCATTGATTACGGTTTGCCATAAACTAACCGTTTTTATCGCTTGCGTGCTGGCAGAATACCGTTCGATACGCTTCGTCCATTTCCGAGGTAATTTTTGTGATAAATACTCCGAAAAAGGCAGTGAATACTTAATCATAAACGGAGTCGTAAATACCGTTACAGCCGAAACTGCTACTACAATTGGATATAAAAAAGAACTTGTTGCCTTTAGAGTCACACCTAAAGTCGCAATAATAAAAGAAAACTCCCCAATTTGCGACAAACTCATTCCAGTTCTTATGGAATCTTTTAAGGGTTGTCCCGATAGTAATGCACCAAAAGTTGAACTGATGGATTGTCCAAAAATGGTAACAAACGAGAGAATAACCACAGGAATGGCGTGTTGATACAAAGCTTCAGGATCTATTAACATTCCTACCGATACAAAAAATACGGCTCCAAATAAATCTTTTACGGGTTTTACCAAATGTTCAATATGTTCGGCTTGAGTGGTTTCGGCAATGATGGAACCCATTATAAACGCACCCAAAGCGGGTGAGAATCCAACATTGGCGGCAAGCCCAACCATTGTCAAACACAAGGCTAATGAAATGATGAGCAACATTTCGTCGGTTAATAAATGTTTGGTTTTTTTGAGCACTGTTGGAATGATAAAAATACCGCCCAAAAACCATATCACCAGAAAAAACACCAATTTTAAAACCGACATTAACAAGTCCATTCCAGAAAATTGATTACTCACCGCAATAGTTGATAATAAAACCATCATCAAAATGGCTAATATGTCTTGAACGATTAGCGAACCAATTACGATTCCTCCAAATTTTTGAGTTTTTACCCCAAGTTCATCAAAAGATTTTAAAATAATGGTGGTCGATGAAATCGAAAGAATTACACCGAGAAAAACACTATCCATTTTGCCCCAATCCATCCATTGGCCCACAGAATATCCCAAAATGCACATGGTGACAATTTGTGTACCCGCTGTGATAGAAGCGGTTCCGCCCACTTTCATCAATTTTTTGAAACTAAATTCTAGTCCAAGGCTAAACAATAAAAAGATGACACCAATCTCTGCCCAAACTTCTACGCTTTTGATTTCTTTTACCGAAGGGAAAAAATCGAAGTGATTTCCAGCCAGAAAACCGGCAATCAAATAGCCTAAAACTAGGGGTTGTTTTAATTTTCGAAATATCAAAACGGCAATTCCCGCAGTCATCAAAATCAGACCTAAATCGCTGATTAAGGGCTCTAAGTGATGAGAGGCTTCGGCTACTTTTTCTGCTGTACTCATAGGTGATAGTTCTTGAATTCTATGTTGGTAATATACAAAAATTATATTTCAAAGAAAAACAATAGAGAATCGAGCTTTTTAAAGTTGTTTTAATGTAACTTTTCCAAATCAGATAAAGTATAAAAATTCAAATTATTGTTTTTTATGTATTTGCAAATGTATTCTAAAGTAGCATTTTTAGTCTGATAATCTCCACTCACTTTATCGACAGTTTTGTGGCTATTCAAAATTAATATTTTATTGTTTTTCTTTGCATACTCTAATAATTTCAATAGGTGAGGAATGTTAAAGTGATTGTGCGTATCGTCGATACTAAAGCTAAAAACTAAATTAGAGTTGTTGTAATAGCACCCTTGTTTGTTGGCGACTTCCTCACAAAAGGCTCTTCCTCTGATAATTTTGAATTTTTTCAATAAGGCAGCATCCAATTTTTTAGTTCTTCCGCCATAAGGGTAAGCAAAAGTACTTACATCCAAACCATAAAAACCCATCAAATGGAGCATTGGATCAATTTCCTGATTCATATATTCTTCTATACTGTGATTCTTCAGGAAAGGAACTGCATTAATGTGAGTGTAGGTGTGACCGGCAATTTCGTGTCCTTCCTTTTGCATTTCAAGAAGTTTTTCGACTTCGGATTGGTCGAGCGTATTTATTCTACAAACAAAAAAAGTACCCTTCCAGGAATACTTTTTTAGCTTTTGGTTGGTTGCATACCATTCGTTTACATAAGCATCATCAAATGATAAAATCACCCCGGCTTTATAAGGTTTGTTTACGGGTTTTGGGTCTTCCTTTTTACAAGAAAATAAGAGAACCAGAGTACAAAGCAACACGATTTTTAGAATAGAATTCTTCATTATTACTTTGTGCTTTTTAAGAGTGTTTATTGAATGTTGTTTAGTTAAAGATTCATCATCGTCTGTTCGAGTGTTTTATTGAAAAATGCGGTAGCTTTTTTTAATAAAATGTATCGAGAACGATACTATTGTGGGCTTCTCGATACTATTTTTAATAGTATAGCTGTCGCATTACTATTAAAAATCACTCGAAGAGACGACCAAAAGTCTTAACTAAATGACATTGAATGTTTTTTTATTAAATCCCCAAGAAATTGCTTGGTGTAATTTGCATTAATTCGGCTTTGATTTCTGCAGAAACTTCAAGGGTACTAATAAATTCGTGAATCGAATCTTTGGTAATCGCTTCGTTAGTTCTAGTCAATCCTTTCAAGGCTTCGTAAGGATTTGGATAGGCTTCACGACGTAAAATTGTTTGAATTGCTTCGGCAACAACTGCCCAGTTTTTCTCCAAATCTTCGTGAAATTTTGGTTCGTTCAACAATAGTTTGTTCAACCCTTTTAAAGTAGCTTCGAATGCTATTAAAGTATGTCCCATTGGTACACCAATGTTTCTCAAAACGGTACTGTCCGTCAAATCGCGTTGCAATCTTGAAACCGGTAATTTAGCCGAAAGGTGTTCGAAAATAGCATTGGCTATTCCCAAGTTTCCTTCCGAATTTTCAAAATCAATTGGGTTTACTTTGTGTGGCATTGCCGATGAACCAATTTCGCCCGCTTTGATTTTTTGTTTGAAATATTCCATCGAAACATACGTCCAAATGTCTCTGTCCAAATCAATGATGATGGTGTTGATTCTTTTCAACGCATCAAAAAAGGCGGCGAAGTGATCGTAATGTTCGATTTGCGTGGTAGGGAAAGAGTGGTGCAAACCAAGGTTTTCTTCCACGAAAGTGCTACCGAATTTTCTCCAATCAATTTGTGGATACGCTACGTGATGGGCGTTGTAATTTCCGGTTGCTCCACCAAATTTAGCAGCAAAAGGAATGTTGAACAACAAACGCATTTGCTCTTCCAAACGTTCCACAAAAACAGCAATTTCTTTACCCAAACGGGTTGGCGAAGCCGGTTGTCCGTGTGTTCTGGCCAACATTGGAACGTCTTTCCATTCGATGCTTAAATCTTTTAATTTGGATGTCAAAGTGATTAACGATGGCATATAAACTTTTTCGAAAGCTTCCTTGGTCGAAAGCGGTATCGCTGTATTGTTGATATCTTGTGAAGTCAATCCGAAGTGGATAAACTCTTTAAATTGAGATAATCCTAGTTTTTCGAAAGCGTCTTTGATAAAATATTCTACGGCTTTCACGTCGTGATTGGTAACTTTTTCGGTTTCTTTTATCCAAAGTGCATTTTCTGTGGAAAAGTTTCTATAAATGTCACGCAAACTTTCGAATGTATTTGGGTTTACGTCTTTTAGTTGAGGTAAAGGAATTTCGCAAAGCGTAATAAAATATTCAATTTCAACCAATACGCGGTATTTGATTAAAGCTTCTTCAGAGAAGTATTTAGAAAGTGAACTGGTTTTGCTTCTGTATCTTCCGTCTATTGGTGATACAGCATTTAATTCGTTTAAAGTATTCATTGTTTTTTTATTTGAAAGGTGCAAAGATAGAACTTTACTCTCAAATAGGGAAAAGGATTGGGTTTTAAAAATACTCTAAAAGTTTCTTTTTAAGTATTTTCAATCTAACCGATCTTATTTTTTGGTAGGGTGATGCAATATTTAGTTTAATGTCCAGTTAGTTGAAATAACATAAACTGTTTTTTTGTTTTTTACATTATATTTTGTTAAAGATTTTTCATCTGTTAAAATATCTATTTTCCCTAAGTTTTGTATGTCTAAATACTCTAAGTCTTCTTTGGTATATTTTTTATTTCCAACATAAATTTCAGCGTCATAAGGAATAGATTCAATTATCTCTAATTTTTTTTCTATTTCAATGTTTTTTGGTTTTGTAATCATTTCACTGTTATCATAAAAACCAATCCCGTCAACTCCATTTTTTGCTAAGTTTACTCTGAAAAATATTGGTCTAATGGGGATTTCTCTGACTTGTTTAATTTTGCTTTTATGGCCTTTGTTATCATTAAAATAAACTTTTATAGCAATTATTTTATTGTTTTCGTTTCTTTTAATTTTTGAAAAAGTTAAATCAATGTCGTATTGCGACATTAAATCTAAAACAACATTTTCTAAATCTTTATCAGAAGAATATTGGTCAAAAACATAGCCAATGTCTTGGTATTTAGATTCTTGTGCAACAATAGAAAAACTGCATAAAACCAAAAGTATTATAGTTTTTTTCATAAGTAAATCTTTTTTATTATAGCAAACATAATTTATTTATAAACTACTTGCAAAGTATTTTAGGACATATTTAAACTAAGGTGCTGTTAGTCATTTATATTAAGTTCAATAATTTCTCTTTTAAATAAGGAACTCCATCAGTTGCATTCATCGGAATAATTTCTACTCGATTTTGTAAATCGTAAATCTTTGCCGGTTTTGGGTCAATATAAAAAACCGGATTACTTAGTTTTGCAAAATTCATCAATCCGGCAGCAGGATAAACTTGCATTGCTGTTCCAATAATAACAAGAATATCTGCCTTTTCGACAATAGTTATGGCTTCTTCCAAAGCTGGAACTTCTTCACCAAACCAAACGATATGCGGTCGCAATTGATTTTCTTTTTCATCAAAATCACCTAAATTCAAATCGTTTGGCCAATCTAAAATGTAGTTTCGGTTTGCTGTACTTCTTACTTTCAATAATTCGCCGTGAAGATGAAGCACATTCGAACTTCCCGCTTTTTCATGTAAATTATCTACGTTTTGGGTAATGATAGCAACATCAAAATCATTTTCTAATGCTGCTAAAATTTGATGTCCTAGATTGGGTTGGACTTCGTGTAATTGTTTGCGTCTTTGGTTGTAAAAATCAAGTACTAATTCAGGGTTTTTCTGCCAACCTTCGGGAGTTGCGACATCCATAACATTATGACCTTCCCAGAGTCCATCGGCATCCCGAAAGGTTTTGATTCCGCTTTCGGCACTAATTCCCGCTCCGGTTAAGACGACTAGTTTCTTTTTCATGTTTTTTTATTGTTTTGTCATTTCGACGAAGGAGAAATCACATTAGTTGCTCTCGTGATGAGATTTCTCCTTCGTCGAAATGACAAAATTAGATATTTAAAACTACTCTTTTTTAGTATTTTTACCAAAAATAATACTGTAATATGATTAACCTTGAATACCTTAATTTCTTAGAAAACATTCTAACCGACAATAGAAAAGCCAAGTTTTTGAAAGTATTAGAAAACAGAACCAAACATTTTACAGTAGTTGTTGAGGATGTTTTTCAAATGCACAATGCCAGTGCTGTGATGCGCAGTTGTGAGGTTTTTGGCATTCAGGAATTGAACGTTATTGAAGAGCGTTACGGTAAAAGTATCGATAAGGAAATTGCGATGGGCGCACAGAAATGGGTTGATATTAACAAATTCGACAATGTATCCCATTGTGTTGAAACCCTGAAAAACCAAGGCTACCAAATCATCGCCACCACGCCTCATGAAAATGATTGTTTGTTAGATGATTTCGATATTTCGAAACCTAGCGCTTTATTTTTTGGAACAGAACGAGATGGATTGTCAGATGAGGTTCTCCAAAAAGCCGATGGATTTCTTAAAATTCCGATGGCTGGTTTTACCGAAAGTCTCAATATTTCGGTTTCGGCAGCGATTATTATTCAAAACCTGACTAATCGATTGCGAAAATCAGATTTAGATTGGCATTTATCCGAAGAAGAAATTTTGGAAAAACGTTTGGCTTGGGCCAAAAGTTCGATAAAAGATATTAAAAGAATAGAGGCAAGGTATTTTTCAGAATTATAGAATTCGCTTTTTTTTAGCCTCTTTTTTATCGATAAACTGCACGGTACTTGTTATTTGAAGAGTATTTTATCCTTTTAACGATTTTAATATTTTGTGTAAGACATAGTTTATACGTTTGTAACGTAATTATAAAGTATCGTCTCATGGATTCTAAAAATATTTTTAGTACTTCTTATCGACAAGATTATTTTGATGGATATTCAAATGGTCAAAATCCGTTTTTGCTTATGGATAACAAAAAAAGCAGTGTAGCTTATATTTCTGGATTTAATTCCGGAAGAATGGATTATGAGGAAATGAATGGACAAATTTCGAAAGGAATTCCTAAGCGAATCGTAACTATTAAAGTGTTAGAAGAATTTCTTTTGTCGGGTTTACTTGGTTTGGATATTGAAGAAATAAGTGATTACACTGCCTATCAGCTCAATGTCATTTCAAAATGGTATCAGAGCGGAATTGAAAAATACGATCCAACTCATAGCATTTACCTTTTCGAAGTTCTCGAAGATAGAGGAATTCAGGTAGATTAGTAATTTATATAACTATTATTTTGCAGTACCTTCACTTACTGTAATCGTTGAACTTCCGCTACTACGATAGCCTTCTGATTCCATAATTTGGTAATCCCAAGAACTGCCTAAAATCATTCCTTTACTTTTCCAAGCGGCTACATGATTAGCAAAAGTTACCGTTCCGCTGGATCTTCTTGTTGTGCGAACGCTCCAATATTGCTGAAAAGTTTGCGTACCATCGATAGAAGGTTGTTGAGTTCGTGTGGTTTCATAAATGTTATAAGTCCCGCCATCACTGGTAAAACTGCCTTTTGAAACTCCGCCAGGAGGAGTCCAAGCGCCATAGTTTTCGACAACATAATATTCTATGAGTGCATTTCTCGTCCAACCATACACTGCCAAATAGCCATTTTTGCCACCGTCGAAAATGCCCGAAAAGGTGATAACCCGGTTTGGACTTCCTTTAGCCCAGCCTTTTCCAGCGGTAAAATTGGTAGCATTTGTCCAAGTGGTGCTGTAATTGCCATCAGGACCTAAAGTCATAGCAACGGTTCCACCACCACCTTCATTCCAGAAAGAATAATAATACCCGTCATGAGTTCCAGTTTGGTTTTTTGTAATGGTTTGTGCAGTTGTTGATTGTGTTGAAAAAAGCAACACTACCGAAAGTAAAATGAATGTAAATAGTTTCTTTTTCATGGGTTTTTTTTAAACAGTTGAAAATTTTATGATTTATGGTGTTGATGGCGCGTTTAGCTGCTGCCTTTATTTACATTTCGTATTTTAATAAGTAAGATCACAAAAAATGCTTGTCCAACAAAAAATGATATTAGTACTGAATACAGTATCCGATCTATTAAAGTAATCATTTCTAAAATGTCAGTCGAGTTTTTTGCTGTGATTTGTCTAATAGGAAAATTAAAGCGTGCCCAAAGAACAATTGGAATTGTCATTATAAAATGAATCACAAACAACTTTAGATTAATTTGTGATTCTTTTTTTGAGATTCTCCAATAGGTAAATGTGATGATTGAAATTAAAATTAGTACTATTATCTCAAGATAGCTAGTACTAGGAATGACTGTATTCCAACCACTAAGACTTTGAATTGTAAATCCAGATTCAAATGGAATTGATAAAATGAGTAGTAAAGTAAAAGCAATTAGTGGAACGTATTTTTTATAGTTCATAATTAGTGATTCGTGTTTGTCATGTTGCAACGTTCTGGTACTGCAGCGGGTTTGGAACTAAATTAAGCCCATTCTTTGGATTTGCCAAATATTCCAAATACAAAACCAATTTTCCATTAAGCCAATTGCACAAATCCATTGTAGCAGCAGCCATGTGTCGTTATTTTATCTTCAATTGCTTGATTATATTTTTTTCAAAAGATTCGGATAATATTTCTTCGTCATTATTCCATTTAGTCAAAGTCTTTTCGTCTTTCGGGCAAGAATGATGAAAACTTAAAAGTTGCAATTTTGAATTTTTAGAATTTCCACTTATTATAATTTTTGCGCTATAACCTTCAAAGCAGAAATCTTCGTAGATGAACAAATCCATCGTGTCCTTAACAAAATTATTGATTGGAGCTTCTATTGATGAAATCGTGTCGAGATTAAATTTATGAATTTTATATTTCCCTGAAAAATCCTCTATATAATCTTCTTTTTGCTCTTCATAGTTATTTGAGATTCCTTTTAAATAGTATATTTTAGTTTTTAAAGTTTCAAGAGAATAGTTGAATGAATAGTTTTTTTTATAATTAATATCCGTGCTGTAACTCGTTGCCATAAAAGCGAATGATGCTAAACCTACAATAAAAATAGGTTTAATTTGAATATAAAATTTCTCGTGTTTTTGATTATATAAATAAGAAATTGGCAAAATTGTCAATGCTATTAAGTCAGATAAATCAACAACTCTTTGAATTTTTAAATATTTAGAATGATTGATGAATTCAATAATTGAATTGCTAAATTCTGATTTCCAATAAATAAAGATAATGAGTGTTGCGAAATATATTTTATTTTTAAAACGAGGAAATAATATTGTCCAAAACATTGGGAAGATAAATAATCCTGCAAAATCAGATAATTTGCCTGTGAACCAATTTCCAAAAAGGGTTTTTAAATAAAAATCATTTAGGAGCAAAATAGCCAATCCTATAATAAATCCTAACGATGTAAATTCTCTTTGTTTCACTATATTTTCTGTTTTTTTTTGGGATAATGGCATACAACTATTTGATAGGTCTTGCATAATCAGACCTATTACTCTAAATTTAGGATTTCTTGTGCAATAAACTAGGTTTGTTATTTGTCTATCAAATATATTATTTTTTTCTTACAAATCCTTAAAGTATTTTCATTTAAAAAGCATCTTTTTCAAAGCATTACAAATAAAAAAATCCCTAACAGCTTTCACAATTAGAGATTAGTTTTATTCATAAGAGTCCAGTCAACTGCGACTGAATTCTACTTCCTTTTCAGTATTT